>CEQE01100627.1_pt1 | contig 19154 bp, 15 predicted proteins | sample 356201 | NCBI WGS metagenome assembly CEQE01 (sample SAMEA2619970, study PRJEB7988) | marine metagenome | biome: marine biome (ENVO:00000447); feature: mesopelagic zone (ENVO:00000213) & marine oxygen minimum zone (ENVO:01000065); material: "saline water (ENVO:00002010), including plankton...
TCCGACTATCGAACCGGAAGCGACTCCGACGCCGCGCGTCGCAGTGCAACCGGCTGACTCCGGACCTGCGCCAGTGAACGTCATCGAAGTGCCAAAAACCATGCCCGCCAACCCAGAAGAACCCCTGGACGCGCCAACCATCCGGACCTTTCCGGTCGGCAAGAATCCAGCAGATCTGTTCTTCGACGGTGAAGCCATCTGGGTGGCGGCTCAGGATGACGACGCTATCTCTCGATTCAACTTGGACGGGGAGCTGATAGCCACGATGCCCTCGCCTCAGTACCCGAACAGCATCGCGCACGACGGAGAATCGCTCTGGGTCGGTTCGTACTTCGCGGTGCGAAAATTCACAACCGAAGGCGAATTCATGGGCGCCACCCCGATGGAGTTTCGCAGACAGTCCGCCACGCTCTACGCGGGCGGTTATGTCTGGATCGCCAACAGCGGCCGCGACACCATCGTTCGCGTGACATTGGACTCCGAACACGCGGACGTGATTCAGGTAGGTCGAAGACCACTCTCCTTGGCGTTCGACGGCGAGCACATCTGGGCGACGAACAACCAGGACGACACCGTGTCGAAAATATCGGTGGACGGAGAGCCGATGGGCACGTTCCCAGTCGGAACCGGTCCACGTGGAGTGGCTATCGCCGAAAACCACGTATGGGTGACCAACAGTTTCGACGGCACGGTCTCGAAGCTCAACCTCGAGGGCGAGACGCTGGGCGTCTACCAGGTTGGAAACCTTCCCGGCGACATCATTTCGGACGGAGAATCCATGTGGGCCGGCAACCGTTCCGACATGAGCGTGTCCAGGCTCGGATTGAACGGGGAGCATCTGGGGACGTTCCATCTGGGCAAAACGCCTGGCGCAATGACCTTTGACGGGTCCGCGGTGTGGGTGGCGCACCCTGCGGCGGGCGAGATGTCGAAACTGGTGGTCGAGAACGTTCGGATTTCGACGTTTCAGGTGGGCGACGCCCCGGAGCCCATCATCTTCGACGGCGAGCACCTCTGGGTCGGCAACGCCCTGAGCCACACTGTGTCCAAGATCACCGTCGATGGGATTACCGTCGGGACATTCGACGCCGGTGGCCGGGAGCCTAACGCGCTTGTCTTCGACGGCGAATCGATATGGACCGCAAATCAGTTCGATCACACTTCGTCTCGGATCAGCCTCGACGGCGAGGTCATCGATGTTTATCCGGTGGCGACTCTGCCCAGAACCGTGGTATTCGACGGCGCCAATGTCTGGTCGTCCGGGTGCTGGGAACAACTTCTTTACAGGGTCGACGGGAACGGCGCCTCGGTCCCGCCAGTGCCTACTGAAGGACTCGGTCCAATCAACCTGTTCTTCGACGGGGACTTCGTCTGGGCGGCCAACGCTCACAGCGACTCGGTCACGAAATTCACGCTTGATGGCGACATCGTGGGCTCTTTTGAGGTCGGAGACGTGCCCATCGCATTCGAATACGATGGTGAGAACATCTGGGTCGCGAACTGGCGAGAGAACACTGTCAGTAAACTGAGTCGCGACGGCGAGGATCTGGGGCGGTTCCCGGTCGGTGGATTGCCGTACGGGCTGGTTTACGACGGCGAGAACATATGGGTGGCCAACAGCCAGGACGGCACCGTTTCGAAGCTGAGCGATTCAGGCGAGATATTGGCGACGTACCCCGTCGGCGCGTCGCCGGCGAAAATGGTCGTCGTCGGGGACTCCATTTGGGTGACGAACGCCAGCGACGACACGATCACGGAAATCTCCAAATGACGCCGGTTTGCCAGCGCCGAAATTGGCGGCACAACGACGCTTTCGCGGCCTGAGCCCATGAACGAAAACGCCGACCGCATTTACGCTGAGATTTACGATTCGGCAAACTCCGCTTTCCGAGCCGATATACCGTTCTATGTGGAGGAGGCTCAACGCCCGGGGGGTTCGGTCCTCGAACTCAGGTGTCGCACGGGTTTAGTGGCCGCAGCGATCGCCAGATCGGGCGTGGACGTCGTGGGCATCGATTCGTCGGCGCCTATGCTCGAGGCGGCGCGCCGCAAGATGGGCCAACTAGACGAGACGAGCGGGTCGCTTGATTTCGTCGAAGCAGGCTTGACTGATTTCTCGCGTGTGCTAGATGGCAAATTCAATCTGGCGATCTGCCCTGACAGTGGGTTTCTCTCGCTGCTGACCGTTGAGGATCAGACGTTGCTCCTTCGCAACGTAATCCGTCATCTGGCGCCGGGCGGAAGGTTCATCTTCGACATCGAGGCTCCTGACCTCGACCTGCTCGCACAGGACGCGGATGTCGCGTATCAGGTTCGAGACGTGACTGACCCAGATATGGGCGCCAGGTTCGTCTTCTGGGAGCAGAGCGGCTACGATCATTTCGACCAGATCGCTGAAGTGCGAACTATCGTGGAGGAGCTGGACGGCGAAGGCGTGGTCTGCCGCCGCATCTACCGTGATTCAAAGGTGCGATACGCGAATCGCTGGGAAGTGTACCATCTCCTCAAGCTGTCCGGTTTTGAGGTTTTGAACCTGTTTGGGAGCTTCGACCGGGCCCCGTTTGAAAGCGACAGCGCCGTAATGACCTGGGTCGCAGGAGCGCGCTCCTGAAATGAAATCTACTGCTTTCCGGTTCAGATCGGACGCCAAAAGGAGATGACATGGCCGATACACGATCCGAATATGTCAGCGCGGTCATAGGGGCGGTGGACGCTCTGCGCGATGAGCTGGTCGAGATCAGCCTGGACATTCACTCGCACCCCCAGGTGAACTACGAAGAGCAGCACGCTGCGAAGCTTCTGGCTGACAACCTCGAAAGTCACGGTTTTCACGTCGAGCGCGGCGTCGGTGGCGTCGAGACGGCGTTCCGCGGTACGCTGAACGGGGGAGGGGGCGACGGTCCCACTGTGGGGCTGCTCGCCGAGTATGATGCGCTCCCGGAGATCGGCCACGGCTGCGGCCACAACCTGATCGCTATCTCCAACCTCGGCGCAGGATTGGCCGCTCAGTCTGCGCTGGGCTCGCTTCCGGGCCGGATCGTGGTTCTGGGGACCCCAGCCGAAGAAGGCGGCGGCGGCAAGATCCGAATGCTGGACGCTGGCGTATTCGACGGCGTGGACATCGCGCTCTCTTCCCACCCGTCCTCCAACATGACGAGCTTCGACACCGACGCTCCTCCGGGAACGACTTGGAGCCTGGCCATGGCGTCACGCATCTTCGAGTTCCATGGCAAGGCGGCCCACGCGGCCGCGAGACCGGAGGCGGGAATCAACGCGCTCAATGCGGTCATCCACCTGTTCACGGGCATCGACGCCATGCGTCAGCACCTTCGAGACGACACCCGTATACACGGAGTCGTCACGCATGGAGGCACGGCTGCCAACGTCGTGCCCGAGTATGCGGCCGCCGACTTCATGATGCGTTCACGCGACCGCGTATACCTCACCGAGGTCTTGGGAAAGGTTATGAACATCGCGGAAGGCGCCGCGACCATGACAGGCGCCCGATTGGAGCCGCCAACTGCCAACCCAATGTACGAGGATGTCCGGCCGAATACAACGCTGGCCGGAACCGCTGAAGCCATAGCGAGAGACATCGGCATGGACGTCGATCCTCCGGCAAGTGGAAGCCGTGGCAGCGGCGCCTCGACCGACTTCGGCAACGTCAGCCACGTCATGCCCTCGTTCGCAATGAGATTCGCTGTCAGCCGAGAGCCAGTGCCCGGGCATTCGCGGCTGATGACGGAGGCCGCGCGAACGGACCTGGCCCACGAAAACGCCCTGGCGACCGCCAAGGTGCTCGGAATCATGGCATGCGATCTGTTGGCCGACCCCGGACTCGCCGAAGCCGCTCGGAGGGAGTTCGCGGCACGAGGCGCGTAGCGTTCATATTGAGTTCGCAGGCTGGTTTGGCGGAGCCTATTGGATTCGGACCGGTGGAGAGAGCCGTTGAACGGCGTGCCAGATCCACAACCCCCGACGGTCCGCTGGCGGGGTCGTTCAGGGAGTGCACCGCTGCCTGTTGAGCGGTCGGCGTAGTCCATGGCGGTCCGGAAAGTGCTGACGTCGGCGCAAGACCGGTCGATCACCTTGAGCGATAGGCATGGCATGTCCCTGACGGCCGAGGAGAGTCAATCCGTGTCCACGAACGATATCAACCACATGTTTTTGGTGCGTCACGGAGAGAGCGAGCACCATACCAACGGAATGGCTGGCGGCTGGACCGACACGCCACTGACAGAATCAGGAAGACAGCAGATCTCAGCCACGGCCGTTCACCTTCGCACACTTGAACTTCGGAGCGTGGCTCTTTATTGTAGCGATCTTCAACGAGCGATAGAGAGCGCGATCATCATAGGTTCGGAACTGGGATGCACGCCAGAGCCCATACCAGAATTCCGTGAGCTCAACAATGGCGATGCCGCCGGGTTGACTCTATCGGAAGCAGCAAAGATTCAGATTCCGGAACCGATTTCCGGAAATCGAGAAGCGATGCTTAATTGGCGCCCATACAACAACGCTGAAACCTGGCGGGAGATGGCTCAACGCGTGGCGTCAGCACTTGAGAAGATCAAGAGCAATGACGCTCAAGCGACGATAATCGTCGGACACGCGCTCTCCGGTCAAGCTCTGATCCAAAATTGGCTGAAACTACCGCTTCATTTGGCGGTTTCCTTTCAGTTTGATCCTGCGAGCGTTACCGAGCTTCGCGTAAATCAGTGGGGCGAACGAGAAATCGTAAGGCTAAATACCAGCTACCATGCCTGATGCCCAATTCGACGGATTACTCGGCACATTGGGTAGGGACTCGCTGAACGCCGCAATCGATCCAGTGCATGACCTCTGATGATGGTTGCAACCGCCTGGCGGAAACCTTCCTGGCGACTTCTTCCTGAGTCTCGTCGGCCAGGCACGGCTCTCGCCCATTGCCACCCATCTTCTGGCTTCCTGTAGGTTCGATACAGGATCGCCGAAACCTCGATAATGTTCCGTATTCTTGACATTTCCGGAGGAAATTGGCACTCGGCAGGTTGACGTGCAGATTTCCGCGGCCCGGTGCAAGCAGACCAGGCGAGGCGTAGTTGAAAGCGGACTGTATTTGTATGGCGCCTAAAGAGACTCGAGGTTGACGTCGCATCGGTGCATGCTCTGGTGATAACCATTGTTTCCTTTGCAAAGACAGGACCGAACAACGCATGAACGCGCCGTTAAATCAAAACTTGTGCGCAAAGCATTGTTCGATGCATCTCCTCCGGAAACCGAATGCGGTTAGTTCGACAATCACGTAAGCAAGATAGAAGGATGATCGCACGGTCCCTTTCTCGCGAGGTTACCTCAAATGCTTTATCTGCGTTCTCAGTCGGATCAGAACGCTATCTCGACGTGGAACATTTCGATACCGCAGTTCTCTGATCAAATGGTTTACCGGCGTCGAGTAACTTTCCGTTGCGGTGAAGAAACACCCGAATCAGCAGATTCACGCAACAACGAAGGTAAACAATCCGATGCTTCGCATCGTGCGTCAGAACAAGATGGCCCACTAAATAACTTCGCACATGACGTTGTCTTGCAACGAAAAACGCAACGTTTGTTCGGCTTCAACCTCGCGTATTCATGCCATTTCCTGTTATCATGATTCTAGCTAATGATGAAATGCCGTTGGTGTTGACGGCGAATGAGTCACAGGAGGCAAGAATGCCGTCGTTCGAACTGATTCCATTGCAAGAGGCACAACGCCAATCTTCTCTGACCGGTAAACGGGGCGCGATCATGCAAGAGTATCTCGGGTATGTGGATCGTCTCGAGTCTGGCTCGGCAGGCAAACTGACGATCGGAGACGGAGAGACCTCCGCGGCGATCAAGCGACGTCTCGGCGCAGCTTCGAAATTGAGCGGGAAAGAATTGGTCGTCAAACGAGTCAAAGACGACATCTATTTCTGGGAAGCCGAACCCAAGAGGCGGCGTGGAAGGCCCAGGAAAAACCCAGCCTAACCCAATCCAAAATCTGCAAACCTGTCCATCAGATACAATGCTCATCGACCAATCGATCGAGACAGAGAATGTGTTTGTCGCGGCCTGGGTCGACAAACACTGCACGTCATCTTTCGCTAGTTGAAACAGAACGCGGGACCCATTATCTGGGTCCCGCGTCTTACTGTCATGGTCAATGGATTTTCAATGGCGTCGAAGCCGAAACAGGTCTTGCGTTCGTTAGTTGTTTCATGGACTTACGGCAATGGTGCGCTGAGCATACGCCAACGCTGTCGTGACACGCGACTGAAAGGCCAACCGCGCCGAGTTCGACAACTCAACTGCTGCCGTCAACTTGCATACAGCGGCGCAAAGGGCTGTTCTAAGATCGCAAGAAGATCCAACCCAGGGCCGCAGGCGCAGCCACGGACGCCAACAAGCAGATCCCCGCGCCAACGTATTCGCCGCTTCCTGCAGCCGTGATGGCCAAGATTATGCTGCCAAATGCGACGATCGTGAGATTCCATATCACGATTCGTCTGATCATCGACATTGTCGACTGGCTGAATTTCTGTTCTTCCATCCGTCTCTCCTTGGCACGACTTCGAGTAATGACAGCCGATTCGCCCGACAAAGGCACGACAGATGGCGTCGTTCCCGGGGCGCCGGCTTCAGTGCAACGGCTGATCTCACCTGGCGCCTGATGTCCCGTCGAATCGGGCATCTTCCGATAGGCCGCAGATGTTGCGCCTCTCTAGATAGTAAGACGACAACGCTGGCCGAAAAGTTCCACGGACAAGTTGCTGTGCAGAAATTCAGAATGTCAATGCTTCCACCTGCGGGCAGAGGTGACGGAGAAGCGTGTATGCAAGTTGGATGCTAATCGCATCGACGAACGACGTGTCGTGGTCTGTGAAAGAAGTCAAAGCGGAACCTGGGACGTTCGGTTAAACGAAACTCGATCCCGCTTTGATCGGGTCGGCGGTGGGTCCGACCGAACGTTGTCACCTGTCGGCGCCGCCGGAGAACCAGACGATCGGGCGTGAAAACCGACTGATTGTGTCAGTGGCTTTCCAGATGCCGGGCGGTACGGCGCTCGGATTGTTGCATGACGAGCTTGGCCACGTTCTTGACGACTCGGTAGCCGGTCTCGGGCTCCGACGCGAACAGCGTGTTGAGAAGCTGGGTGTCGATGGCGATGATCTCGACTGCGCCGAGGGCCCTGGCGCCGGTGCAGCAGTCCACGTGTTCGACGAGGCCGCCGGCGTTGAACACGTCTCCACCGGAGCTGAGCTCGATGACGTGCTCAACCGCTCCGGAGCGGAACGTCGTGGCCACGCGTCCGCTGAGCAGCACGAACGCTTCGTGGGAGGTGTCCGGGCACTCGCAACGGATCTCCTCGTCGATGAATTTCTTTACACGCCATGCCGGGAACAGGTTCGCGATCTGTTGTAACGTCAATCCGTTCATGAGGCCGCTTTCCAGTCCTGCCGCGGCCAATAGATAGCGTTTGAAATCGGATTTGGGGGTATTGGCTTCCGCCGTTTGTGCGCCCATATTGCGTCTCCGTTGAATTGACCGGGCGATGCGCGGATTTTGCGGCGAGTTCTTGCTCGGCTTCGTACACGATTAGATGCGGTTGCGCCAGGTCCGATGCAGTATGTCTCGCACCCTGAGGTTTGATCGGAAATCATGAGGCGTCGATCCGCTCTGTCATCGGACCCGTCCGCTTGGCGAGCGACATCGTCTGGTCCCTTCAAGTGCGCGCCGAATCAGCGATCGCTCTCACTCTGGACGGTCGCGCCCGGACCCTGGTACATTTGCGAACGTCTACGATGCCAATCGGCCCGGAAGGAGACTCATCATGACCTACGGAGAATATACAGCACTGTTGATCGATCAGCAGGGCGCCGTGCTCAAAGTAACGGTTGACCGTCCCCATGTGCTCAACGCCCAGAGCCGCGTCATGCGCGAGGAGTTCGACGAGGTGCTGGACATCGCGGCGGAAGACGACGAGGTGAGAGTCGTGATAGTTGCGGCGTCGGGAGACCATTTCTCGGCCGGGCACGACCTGGGCAGCGCCGAGGAGATGGCGGACCGGGAGCAGAGACCGCTGACCCCCGGTTACGCGGGCGCCTACACGCGGGCTTGGGACCTCAACGTGGCCAACACCCTGCGCTGGCGCAACTTTCCAAAGCCCACGATCGCTCAAGTTCAGGGCTACTGCATCATGGGCGGGATCATACTCGCGACCGCGTGCGACCTGATCATCGCCGCTGACGACGCCCGTTTCGCGGATCGGACAGTGCGATGGGGAGGTCCCCATGTGCAGTACGCCAGCCTTCCTTGGGAGATCGGGTTCCGGAAAGCGAAGGAGTACCTGTTCACCGGCGACTGGATCACCGCGGTCGAGGCCGAGCGGATTGGCCTGGCCAACAAGGTCGTGCCACGAGAGAAGCTGGACGAAGAAACCATGGACTTGGCCCAACGAATCGCTCTTCAGGACCCGTTTGCGGTCCGGCTCGCCAAGACGTCGATCAACATGGCGCAAGACGAGGCGGGCTTCCACAACGGAATCATGAACTCATTCCACGTCTACAGCTCGGCCACAGGGGCCCGGCGGGAGCAGCAGAAGGATGAGGACGGTCCGGCCGGCATCGAGCGGGCGCGCAACCGCGACGCCCAATTCGGCGACCACCACTGATGCCTCCTCTGGCGCTGTCCGACATCCGGGTCGTCGATCTGTCCACCGGAGTAGCCGGTCCGTTCTGCACGAAGTTGTTCGCCGACTTCGGCGCGGATGTGATCAAGGTCGAGTCGCCAGTGGTAGGCGACGAATCCAGGTCTCTTGGACCGTTCAGAGTGGGCAGTTCGAACACCGAGGCCGGCGGCGCATTCCAGTATCTCAACACGAACAAGCGCGGGGTGACTCTGGATCTCGAATCGGAGGCGGATCGCGAACAGGTTCGACGTCTCGTCTCTGGCGCCGACGTGGTGGTGGAGAGCCACGCCGTGGGCGCCTTGGCGCGATTCGGCCTGGCTTTCGAAGACCTGCGATCCGTTCGGCCCGATCTGATCATGGCATCGATCACGCCTTTCGGACAGACCGGGCCGTGGCGCGACTATCAGGCTACGGACATCGTGCAGTACGCTGCCTCTGGTCTCGGCTACATCAACGGCACGCCCGATCGAGAGCCGCTGAAAGAACCTGGCGTCCAGAGTCAGTTCCACGGCGGCACGTCGGCGTTTCTCGGCGCGATGGCCGCGCTGTCGTATCGAGACTTCCACGGAGTCGGTCAGCACGTCGACGTATCGACTCTCGAGGCGCTGACGACCGTGTTCGCACCGCAGCTCCTGGGAGCGATGTACACGGGGCGTTCACCAGGACGGAGGACGCCCGGTCTCCCCGCTGGGTTGCTGGCCTGCAAGGACGGTTACGTGGCGCTGAACGTGCGGCACCAAGTCACGTGGCAGCACCTGTGGATCTTCTTCGGCGAACCGGAAGTGGCAGACGACCCCAGGTTCGCCACAGCCCGCGATCGCCGCGATCGCAATATCGAGGTCGATCAGCTCATCGGGCCGCGCCTGGAGCGCTACACGATGAATGAGCTACTCCACGGGCTCAGTCCGCTCCGAATCAACGTGGGTATGACTCTCGACATGGCACGGTTGGTCGATGACGAGCACATTCGCGCTCGTGGGTCGTTCGTCGATGTTGGACGCGATGGCGAGCAGGCAGTGACTATGCCGGGAGCGCCGTTCAGGATGTCCGCGACGCCGTGGGCGATTAGGCGGCCGGCGCCGTTCTTGGGCGAGCACAACAGCGAAGTGTTCGCGGAGGAACGACGACCCGGAACCGATTCGTCCGCGGCCGCCCCAGACGGCGTCGACGTCGGCGCTCTGCCTCTGGAGCACGTCCGTGCGGTAGTCCTGACGCAGGCGTGGGCCGGAGCACTGACGACCCAGCTTCTCGCTGATCTCGGCGCCGAGGTCATCCAGGTTGAGGCGCTGACCAGGGCCGACGTGTGGCGTGGCGGGTTCCCGCCTCATCACCGAGGCACTTACCCGAACGACGAACCCGGCGAACGTCCATACGACCGCAACGCTTTGTTCAACGCCGTTAACCACAGCAAGCTTGGAATCACGCTTGACCTCAACACCGAAGCGGGCAAATCTCGGTTCCTCGAGCTTGTGGCGATCTCCGACATCATGGTCGAGAACTACGCGGCCCGCGTCATCCCGAACTTCGGGCTGGAGTATCCGGCGCTGAGGCAGGTCAATCCTAGCATCGTGATGATGCGAATGCCGTCGTTTGGAGCATCCGGGCCGTACTCGATGTATCCGGGCAACGGCGGCACCACGGAGCCGATGAGCGGCATCGCTTCGCTTATGGGCTACCCGGACGGGCCGCCAATCAACTCGGGTTGCATGCACACCGACGCCATCGCCGGAGTGATGGGGCTCGGCGCGCTGCTCATAGCCATGCGCCACCGCCATCGCACCGGAGAAGGTCAGGAGATCGACTTCTCTCAACAGGACGCCGCGATCTCGTTCATCGCGGACCAGGTCGTCGAGTACACGATGACAGGGACTTCGCCGCCTCGCCTCGGGAACGGCAACCGCCTAATGGCGCCGCACAGCTTCTATCGATGCAGAGGCAGCGACGCATGGGTGGCCATCGCCGTCCGCGCCGACGCCGAGTGGTTGGCGCTGTGTGCGCTCATGGACAGAGACGACCTGGCTTCGGAAGCACGGTTCGCAACGGCCAGGGATCGTGTTCGTCGCGCCGACGAGCTCGACGCCTTCGTCACGGCGTGGACGTGTGAACGCGATGCCGAAGAGATCGAAGAGTTGCTGCAACGCCACGGCATCCCCGCGGCAGCGGCCGTTAAAGGAATCGATGTGCCGGACCATCCGCAGCACACGGCTCGCGGCTATTTCGAGACCGTCGATCATCCGGCGACGGGTCCGTACCCGATCGCCGGCGTCCCGTTCAGGCTGTCACGCACCCCAGGACGCATCCGCTGGCCGGCGCCCACGCTGGGTCAGCACAGCGAGCAAGTGCTCAAGCAGCACCTGGCCGTGCACGAGGCCGACTACGACGACATGGTGCGCGAGGGCATTACCGGCACGGACCCGCCGCTGGACTGAAGAAGGTTGCTCTGTCACGTAGGCGTGGTGTCGAGGGCGTCAGCCGTCGCTGCGTCGGTGACCAGGCAGGTTGGCACAACTCCGTCGTAGTCTGCCGGACTTTGCCCAGATGCTGCTTCGGCCGAGGCCCGAGCAACCGCTCGGATTGCGTTGACCATTTCGGAACCGCCGGCAACAAGCACTTTTTCCCTTGCCTGGTTCAACAGGTTCAGCGGCGCCGATACGGTTTTTTGATTGAACGCGTCCATCAGGGCGTCCGCCCGCTTGCGTAGCTTGCTTGGCGATGAACGATCGCCGACCCAGAAAAGCTTGTAACAGATCTTGGCTATTGAGTCTGGCGCCTGCGGCAAGATCTCCCGCATGAGCGTGTCGAGTTCCCCCCTGACGGGCTCGGTTTCAGGACCTCGCTGGTTAACCATGTAGTGGTGCGCGTTGACGGTTCCCATGCTGAAAACGGCTATGTCGGGGGGCGACTGCCAATTCAACAGATGACCTCCAAGCACCTTCAATACCTCACCGGCCACGTCCTTTTTCAAGGAATCGGGCAGGGTCAAGGGCAGGTGAACGAACCGGACTTGTCCGAAGTCCACTCCAAGAACCGCCGCCAGATCGAAAGCCACCGTGTCGGCGGTCAAGTTGCCGTCACCCAGCTTGCGCAAGTCCTGCTTTCTGATGATGTTGTTGCCCACCAGTGACAGGATGCTGAGATCTGCGAAGGACTGCCTTGATTCCGTCTGGAGCCCCTTAATAGCGTCAACTGTAAAACCCAGGGCCCGTCCGCCGCCCACCGCAATGGTGTCACTGTCACGAATTCGACTCATCAGGAATCCCGCCGCTGCCCATCCAAGGCCAAGGTGGATCTGGTCCCCATATGCCAGTGGATCTTGATCCTTGAGTCCTGCCAGCGCCCGGTCTGTTACAACGTAAACGTTTCGCATACCGAACCTCTCGGCCAGCCGCCGTCCCAACCGCACATCCAGGTCAAGCGTGCCAGTGGAGAGCGTTCTCGTGACCTCGATTTTGACCAGGCCCGAAGCGAGCGCGCGACGTATCAGCATGCGGATATCGTCATCTTTGCGTACAGGCTCTCCAGCAGCCTGCAGCTCAGCCGTAACCTCCCTGACAGATTTTCGATCTGAATGGTGCAGATAGGCCGCTCGAATCGCAAGCCGGTCAAGAAGTTCGGGTGGTCTCCGTTCCATGATCCCCCCATTGTTAAGTTCAGGTCCGCCGCACTTCCAAATGTCACGTGCGTAAACATCTGAACTGATAATTATGAGATTACTACATTATGTTCATTAGATAAATGATGATACTTGACGGTTATAAAAAGCGTTATTAACGTCTAGGTAATTCATAACACGAAGTTACTTCAAGCCTATATCACGTTATGAGGCGCCGTCAATATGGAGTTACGACTCATCTGTTTGAGCTCGAGGCGCTGATTCATCGGAGCTAGGGAACGCAACAACGACGAGAGGAGAAGCGACACGATGGAGGTCACATACGAAACAACACCGGGAGCGGACTTGAATATCGCGGCCATTGCGACTGAGAGGAGAGACATGAACCCTAACCAAAGCACACTACATGTCCTGGCCCGAGAGGGGATTTCAGTAACTGAAGGAGAGTTAATTCGTGCGGCGGGCGAAACGCACCCGAACAGCAACGGGTCAGCGATAGCGCCGGTGGCGGTCCCCTTTCAATTCGCCACCCTTGAACGGGCGCCCCTGAGCGCCTCGGATCTGATCAGTGAACCAAACGCTGCCAGCGCATCGCCAGGGGCGACCAGTTTGGCTCAGCTCCCGGTTCGGAGGGATCGACAGCGAACGCCGGAGACCTGGGTGAAGGCTATCCTGTGCCGCCTGGGCATCCACAATGGACCGTGGATATACGCGGTTGAACACGTCTGCGTCCAGAGCCGTGAGTGCGGACGATGCGGATCTGTACATGTGCGTACCAAACACCAGCACGAGTGGCGCTACATCCGTGAGGGCGCCTGTAAGCAGGTCAAGAATTGTGGGCGGTGCGATGCGGCCAAAGGTGAAAGGACCCGCCACGAGTGGGGTGCAACTTACGATGTCGCCGGCGACAAAGAGGCGCACGACTGCCAACGATGCGGAAAGGTGGAGAAGTGGACGGTCAGCGACGGCGACTAGCAGGGGAGGCCGATGCTGGTGTGGCGGCGATCCAGGGAAGAGCGAGGTGATGTCGATTTGAGGCGAATCTGCACTTGGGAGAGGACTGGAGTATCGCAGCCATTGCGACTGAGGGGTGAGACATGAACTTCAACCAAAGTGCACTGGACGACCTGGCTCGTAAGGGGGACGCCACAACCGAAGGGGAGTTGCTCCCGGAGACCCGGAAGAAGCGACCCGACCGGAGCGGGGCAGCGACCGCGGTGGAGGTTTCCCGTCGTTCAGCCTTGGCAAGTGGCATAGACGAAATCTGCTTTGTCTCACTCCTCGTTGCCGCGTTCTTCCGCGTCGTAGGCGGGCTCGGCAGCAGGTTCGCAGGAATCGGCTGGGAGATCGGCGGCTTTGGCGGCTTCCTCCTGAGCGCCGGGCTCACCACTTTGCATAGGAGGCCAGCTCAGCCCGCGCCTGCCGGAGAGAGTCGTCGCGTCAGGTGGATCCGTCGAGTGTTGAGCTTACCGTTGAATATCTTGTTCTTCCCCTTTGAGGCGCCTGGACGGTTCTATTGGCTGCTTGACCCGGATGCCAAGTGCAGACGCGTGGGTCTGCTAACAGTGGGCCATGTCACAGGCAAAGACTAGGAGAGCGGTGAAGCCACCGTCTGGTACTTCGTGAGTTACGCGTATCAGGTTGACGGCCGGACTCATGACGCTCGAAAAGGCGTCCGAAGTTTCGACAAGCTGCGCGAGGGTGATGAACTCAGGGTCTACTACTTGCCTGACACGGACCCGCTCAAGACCGCCATAGACAGGTCGCCCCGACCGCTGGCGTAGCGAAGCATGTGGGAGGAGGGTTCCGATGTTGGGCCAGGCATACACCGTTTCGGGGCTTGTTTACCAGGTCACGATGGCGATCGGCGTGGCGGTGCTGGTCGGCGCCGGGCTGGGCCTGTCAAACCTCCTTCGCGACCGGGGCGTTCCGCGATCCGTCGCCCGCTACGTGGCCCCGTGGTTTGCGGGCGCAGCCTTCCTGATTGCGGCCCTGTGGCTCGAGGCTAGCGTTGCGATCGCGCTTGCGGTCGTGTTGACCGGGATGCTGGTGGCGCTCAAGACTTTTCGTCGAACTGCTTTGCGTGGGATCGAGGGCAATCTTGCTTCTCAGGCGTGGTCGGAGGTCACTTTTGGGGTAGCTGGGGTCGCAAGCTTGACCGTTGGCTGGGGCTGGCTAGGCGACCGTTGGCTGGGCTTCCTGCCCATCGCGTTCATGGCGTGGGGAGACAGCACCGCAGGGCTAGCGAGGGCGACGTTGTGGCGGTCGAACGTGGTCAGCGTGTGGCCGTCGGTGGGCATGGCGGCAGTCTGTCTGGGGGCCGCTTTCCTCTACCAGCCCTACTGGATTGGCGCTGCCGGCGCCGTTGCGGCGACCGTCGCCGAGCGGAAGCGGCCGAGGTTCGGCGTCTGGTGGGACGACAACGCCAACGTCGTGGCCGTGTCCCTCATCGGCATGGTCGCCCTCACGTTGCTCACAGCAACGTGAGGGCTCCGAATCTTTCCAGACTTGGTTCCACTTCAGTCACCAGTCCGTGTCGGTTGGGCGGTGCGTCGCCGTCAAGGGCGACAGGACCAGCCACGAGTGGAGTGCAATCTATGACGTCGACCGGCTCCGTTGCCATGGCGATTAGGGAGGCGCACCGCTGCCTGCGATGCGGAAACGTGGAGGAGTGGACAGTCGGCGACGGCGACTAAGGGGAGAGGCCGATGTCGGTGCACGGATTCGCGACGAGCGGTTGCGTCGCTGTCGCTCCGGTCGGCCCGGGAAGAGACAGTACAGAGAATTGTCAGAAGGCGACTCCGTGACAGTTGCATATTGGCCCGACCGAAAGATGCGCGAAGCAGCACTGATCGAACGAGAGACCACGCCAGACACGTTCGAGAGGATCTAGTCATGGCCCGCCACGATGTCGAGGAAATCTCCGCCTGCGTGGGCGCCGCTGCCGGCGCCCTCTATCTGGGCATCGTATTCGGGTTTTCGTTTATTGCCGTCTGGGGAGGCATAGTCGGTGGCGGGATCGTCGGCTGGATTTTTGGGATCTGGCCCGGCAACACCCTATTGAAACCGAGAGAAGGCAATATGGGTAGACTGATGGCACGGGTTCGCAAAATTGTTCTGGTCGTGGGAGAGACTCTAGGTGGGGCGCTCGTTGGGATGTTTTATTCATTGCCGGCGGTAGGACTAGTCATCCATATCGCACCGGAGCACCAAGAGGCGATCTGGGCTTTAGGAACATCTGTTGTCGGCGTGTTGATTGGATCAGCCGTCGGAGTGCGGAGGGCGATCAGGAAAACGAGAGATCAGTGCTACCTTTAGAAAGTCAAGGACTCCGTCTTGGCGTGGCAGCTGCCATCGAGTTGGAGGAGCATCTGATTTTGGCCCACCTGCCGCATCGCAGGCCTTACCCGGACTGCTGTCCCATCAATCCGTGACCACGTCGCGAGCGTTGCCTCGGAGGCTGTTGGCGTCCAGCCGTACGTCCTTCGTGGCCGTGTACAGGATCGCTGCTTCACGGGAGCCGGTTATCGTGTTGCACCGGATTGTGTAGTCTTCTGACGGGTCGTCGCCGATGTCGGACGGCGCCCACCAGAGCCGCACTCCTGCGCGATTGTCAGCGAGTTCATTCGCCTCGATCACGTTGTGGCTGCCGTGCTCGATGGCGATTCCGTCCGAACGGTTGGAGCGGATGCGGTTGCCTCGAACGGTCGTGTTTCGCGAGTACCCCAGCCAGAAGCCGTAGTTCGAGAAATCGGCGATGTTCTCCTCGAAGACGTTGTCCTCCGAGAAGACGGCCTCGAACGCGTTGTTGGGCGAGAAGCTGGCATCGTTTCGTGCGATCAGGTTGTCGTTGGAGGCGTGGCGGTTGTTCGCGCGGATGAAAAACCCGTCGCCGCCGTACAGCAGGCTGTTGCCGACGATGCGGTTGCGGTGCGAGTGCTCCTCCAGCAGGACGCCGGCCGAGTCCGCGGTGTCGTTCCAGAATCGGTCGGTGAAGCGGATGCAGTGGTCGGCGCGGTTGCCCTCGATGACGTTGTCGGTGGACAGCAGCAGATGTATGCCCACGTTGCCGCTGTACGACGCATCGTTTCCGCGCAACGTCACCCTCTGGCAGCGCACCAGGTCGATGCCGTTCAGGTTGTCGTGCGCGATGTTGCCGTCGAGGACGCAGTCCGTCGCCCGCACCAGCCGGATGCCCCCGCCGAAGCCAACCTCGACGGGCACGACGTCGTCGCCTAGCCAGCCGAGTCCGGGCGGGTTATGATTGCCGGAGACGACGCAGCGCTCGATTCGGAGCTGCCTGACGTTGTCGGCCAGCATTCCCCAATGGAAGCCGCGAATGACGCCGTTGCGGATCGTCACACGCTCGCAATCGTGCACCAGGATGCCCATGCCGTTCCGGTCTTCGCCGTCGAGCACCGCGCCGCCGAGGTCGAGTTCGACGCCGTCGGTCGCGATCTCGATCAGCGGCGAGTCGGGTCCAGCGCGGGCGTCGCGAGTGTATCGTTCGGGCGCGAGAGTGGTCGAACTGGTTATCTTCATAGCGTCGAATCGCCTCAGAGCCGAAGTCTAGCTGGCGCGAATGAAGCGGTCAATGGGCGATGTTCGACGCGTGGGTTGCACCTGTCGAGGCGTGCGGGTATAATTCGGCGGTAGATTACGCCATACCCGTATTCGGGCGATCCCAACGCTGAAGGAGGAGGCAAGTCGAGATGAAACATACTGCGCTGGCAGCACAAGCTGCGAAATATCGTCTTGCCCGCCCCGCTTTCAGCCGGTGGAGGCATTAACCCGGAACCGCGTAATCTACGTTGATTTCGTCCGGGAATGGCACTCCGTATCGACTAGCCATGAGCAGCGAGGCGCGCAGCTCATGGCTTTCTGTTTTTCGGAGCCCCTGTCGATCCGTCGGATCGAGGCGCCGGTTCTGAGCAGGCCATGAGTTCACAGGAATGTGGATTTGGCAGCCGTCCTTTTCGCGACAATCTGAAATGCGCGAATGGACGGCCCTCATGTGAACACCCGGACGGAGGAATGCTCATTGAATTCGGAAGGAAAGCTTACGCCGGAACAGGCTAAGAGGATCGCGGAGCACCATCGAAACGTCGCCAGGAGCGAGCGGAGAAAACAGATCGGCAACGTCAACAAACGGTTCAGGAGAACCGGCAAGAACAACCGGGGCCACGTCCGCCGCAAGGACTGGACCGACGAGGCGTACCGCCCCGAGGACGAGCACGACCACGTCGCTCTGGAGCGCGTCATGCCCAGAGACGAGCAAGACCGCCGGCGCATGGTTGAGCAGGCCGCGTTCCAAGCTCCGGCGCCCGAGGACCCCGACGACGGGGCAACGGTCACGCCGCTGGGTCGTCAAGGACTCGTCATCTCGGCCGCTGGACTCTCCGCACAGGTCGAGATGGACGGCGAGGAATACGACTGCACCGTCCGGGGCCTCATGACCGAACTGGACACTGGTTTCTTGAATCCCGTGGCGGTTGGGGATCAAGTGTCCGTATCAGAGGACGGCTCAGGAGGCTGGGTGGTCGAGACGGTGCTGCCGCGGACAACGGTTCTCAGCCGTCCCGACCCGATCCTGGCGCCGCGTCAACTGGTGATCGCCGCCAACGTCGATCAGCTCCTAATAGTGTCGTCTTGGCGAGAGCCGGACGTTTGGCTCGAACTGGTCGACCGCTACCTGATCGCGGGAGAGCGCAACGGAATCCAGCCGATCATCTGCGTCAACAAGGCTGACCTCATCGAAGACGAAGCAGAGTACGAGGCGGCCCTCCGGCCGTATGTCGATCTAGGGTGCATCATCCTGCGAACAAGCGCAGTCACGGGCCTCGGCGTCGACGAGCTGCGAGAGGGCCTAGAAGGGTCGACCACGGTCGTCGTCGGCCTTTCGGGCACCGGCAAGAGTTCGCTGCTGTCGGCGGTGCAACCGGACCTCCGGCTGCGTACGTCCGAGGTGAGCGAACAGAGCGGACACGGGCGTCACACGACGACGCGGGCACAGCTCCTCAGGTTGGACAACGGGGGCTACGTAGCGGACACGCCAGGCATCCGCGAGTTCGGGATGGCCGGCCTGACGTTGGGCGAGCTGCCGGAGTACTTCCCGGAGATCGACGCCGTGGCTTCGGCCTGTCGTTTCAGCAACTGTTCACACATGAACGAACCCGAGTGCGCCGTCGACGCCGCCGCAGAAGCGGGCCTGCTGCCGGCATCACGCCTCCACAGCTACCGCCTAATCTGGGACGAGCTGCCGTCCGATGGCGAACGCATGTGACGCCTCGCCGTTTTGGTTCCGATCCTGATTGATCGCCAGCCGGTTGCGTTTCAAAACTGCGGTGCATCCTTCGCATAAAGCCGACCTGAATCCGCCGGTCCGTTGGGGGGGTCAGTGCTTGCCTCGTACATCGGTGCCCACGTCCCAAAACGATCCAAATCGGTTTTTGGGGAGGTCTGCCAGGCACGACAACCTCGCCGAGCCATCGACCGGTGCGTCCTCTTGGCGACTTGTCAGACGAGCTCATCAAACCCTCCTGAAACGTTGGCCCACGAACAAAGTCGCCATATGGCGCGAAGACGGCAGCAATAGTTCACATCGAGACACTGATGGAGGCATGACACGCGGACAAGTGGCACGCGTTAACGCTCCCAAGCATCGGTGCGCAAAACCGGTCGTCGTGAATTCACCCCGATGATCGTATGCCCGCTTGACTTGTTCAAGATCCGCTGAGGTAGTATGCCCATCCCGCACATGTTAGATTAAAGCCAATTGCTTTCAACTCTACCGGAACGCAGACGGAGTCCTAGCCTATGACCACGCAACAGTTATTTGATGATATTGAC
>CEQE01141366.1_pt1 | contig 19135 bp, 22 predicted proteins | sample 356201 | NCBI WGS metagenome assembly CEQE01 (sample SAMEA2619970, study PRJEB7988) | marine metagenome | biome: marine biome (ENVO:00000447); feature: mesopelagic zone (ENVO:00000213) & marine oxygen minimum zone (ENVO:01000065); material: "saline water (ENVO:00002010), including plankton...
CCCGCGCGCTGGGCAGGAGAATCACGCGGAACGCGAGCGACGCCCGGTAGAGAGATTCTGGTTCGTCGTTCGATTCTATGGCGACCGTGGCGGTCGCTCCGGGTTATGCTGACTTGGTTTCGTTAATTCGCGCTCGGCAAGAAGGGCAGCCGCATTGCTTCGGCTCTCGCAGCATGTCGCGGAAGATTAGCTGGACCATCTCTTTCTCGGTTAACCTAAACGAACTGCCGATAGCGACGAACTCGATCAGTCGGGTGCTCTTGTCGGCCTGTTCGGCCTCGCTCAGTTCTTCGCCGTGGAGCAGGTTCTTTTTCGCGTAACCCTTGAGCGCCTTGAGATGCTCGGCAACCGCGTCACGTGGATCGTTCAGCTCAGTGTGCGTCATGTCTCGTCTCCTGCCTGTTCGTCAAGGAGCTTGCCTTGGCTTCCACTAGAGGCTAGATACACGTTCGGCGCTCCTGCCCAAACCGCGACGGTGGGTGGGACCACTAAGGATTATCTGCATACATCCCTTTATTTTTCGTAGGGTACTTGTACATAGTATTCGACGAATTGTCGTTGGACGCCGAATGCGAACTCCGATTTTGGGCAGAGCGTCAAGCGACCGGTTTGTAGCTGGGAGCGAATTCAGAACATGACGAATGGGCGCTGCGGGGTGAAGCGGGTTCGCAAGGACAAGACGAACTGCCCAGGCGATGTCCGTCAGGCAGTTTCAGTGGATCTGAACCCGATGGCGTCGTCGTCCTGATGACTGCCCGTCGAGGAGGTCTAGAAGTAAAATCCGGGTTCTTCCTCGAAGTCGGGAAGATGGTTGGCCAATCGCCAAACGTTGGCGGCAGCCGAGACGACGGATTCGTGGGCGTTGTGAGCTTCGGATTCGCCCCACAGCTCGGCGGCGCGGCGCTCCATTTCCCTTCTGATCTCAGCCTCGGTGGTTGCAGTTCGTTCGTTTGATCGCGTCACGGCAGCCCTCTCGCGCGCAAACGCGGGTACATCTCCCGCGTTCCGAATTGACACCAATTTTTGGGAATCATTATAATCGTTAGGTATGTGAGGTAGCCATCAATGCCAAAGAGAACTTATCAGCCACGAAAACGCCGTCGGGCCAGGGTCCACGGCTTCCGATCGAGAATGAGATCACGAGACGGCCGCAACGTAATTAAGCGACGCATGTTCAAGGGACGAAGTAGACTTACTGTTTGATTCTTCGAACCCCCCGAGTCCTGCGCGTCCCTTTTTTGGGCCGCGCGGTATAATCAGCGCGCCTGAAGGCGGGGACTGGCTTTTGCCAGGCGCCTATGCAGAGAGAACGCCGTCTGAGAAAGTCGAGCGATTTTGCTGCTGCGCGACGACACGGTCGGAGTTGGGCGGACCCGCTGCTCGTGTTGATCGCTCGGCGCAACGGCGCGGACGCCAGCCGATTCGGATTCGCCGTGGGCCGCCGCGTTGGCAACGCCGTTGTCCGCAATCAGATCAAGCGGCGTCTGCGCGCATTGACGCGCCCTGTCGACATCGCGGATGGGTGGGACTTGTTGTTCATCGCCCGGCAAGGCGCCGCCAACTCGAGCTTTTCGGAACTGGCGAGGGCCGTGTCGAGACTTCTCAAACGTTCCCGCGTAGCGAGTTTGTGACAAAACGCATGACGTTCTCAAACCGACCGTGGCGGCTTCCGACATGAAGAGACTCGCTCTCGGCGCCGTAAGGTTGTACCAACTAGTCCTGTCTCCGTACTGGCCTGGGGCTTGCAGGCATACGCCGACTTGTTCCCACTACGCCACCGAGGCAATACAGAAACACGGCGCCGGCAAAGGAGTCTGGCTGACCGTCGGTCGGCTGGGCCGATGCCGCCCATTTGGCACAAGCGGATACGATCCGGTGCCGTGAACTGCGAAATCGAAGATTTGCGGCGCGTCGATGGCGCCGCGTTGTGACAAGGATTGGCGTCGAATGCGCACTCAACCGACTTACATATTGAAGCATGCTGCGGCTCTGAAAGAACTGACAAGGCCGAAGAACGGCTCAATTGACCAGGCGATTTGCTGCCGTCGCATGACAAAATGAAGCAGCGAACGGTATCGGCCTGAATGTTCAGAAGACTTAATGCTGTGTGGGGCATCGACGGCAGTCGCCCCACCGAGATATTGGAATCGTTCGGATGTTGAAAACAACTGGATCCGGCCCGCGCAAAGCAGGAATAATATTCGCGGCACTGGCTTTGGCCCTGATGGCCGGCGCCTGCAGTCGCATCAGTAATCCACAAGGATGGTCCGGGGTCGCCGCGTCCGGAGATACGCTCGTCGTTGGAACCCAGGAAGGGCAACTCCTCGCTATCGACAAGAACGATGGCTCGACCTTGTGGCGTCGCGATCTGATAGGCGAGGAAGATGAGCACGCGATCTACGGCGCCCCGATCGTCGATGGCGAAGTGGTGTTCGCCGGCAGCTACGACGGCAGGTTGTACGCGTTCGGCCTCGAAGGGTTGCCAGCCCGGTGGGGTGACAGGAGGCTAGACGACCGGATAGTTGGCGGACTGACGTTGGCCGGCGAGTCGATTGTGGTTGGGTCCGTATCCTTGGCCGACGACGGCGAAGACGAAGGTACGCTTTGGGCTCTGGATGCCGTCACCGGAGACGAACTGTGGCGATTCACCACCCCGGGACCGATCTGGACGACGCCCACGGTTGCCGACGGGCTGGTTTTCATCGGCACGCTGAACCAGATGATTTACGCAGTCAACCTCAGCGACGGCCAGAAAGCCTGGCAGTTCGAAACAGGCGGCGGCGTCGTGGCCAAGCCCCTCGTGTCGAACGGCCGTGTGTACGTTGGCGCGTTCGACAGCGTCTTCTACGCGCTAGACGCCAAGACCGGCGCCGAGGCCTGGAGATTCTCAGAAGCGGAGAAGTGGTTCTGGGCCGGGGCGATTGCCCGCGACAACCTGATACTGGCGCCCTCGCTGGACGGAAACTTGTACGCTCTCGACGCGACTTCAGGCTTTCCTCAGTGGAAGATCGAATCCGAAGGTTCCATCGTGGGCTCCCCTGTGATCGTCGGAGACCTGATCGCGGTTCCGATAGCCGATGGCGGAGAGTCGAAAATCTCCCTCGTTGAGATCAATGGGAGCCAGCGTGAGGCGTGCAAGATCGGCGAAGATGTGAGAACGCCGCTGTCGACGGACGGAGAACTGATATACTTTGCCGCGACAAATCATTCGATTTGGGCGCTTCGCATCAAGCAAAACGGAAACCCGGACGAAGAGTGGGTGTATTTTACTGACCAAGACGACCCGATTCCGAGAGATCGGAGCAAGGCGTGTTAGGGGCGGACTGAGGCAATTTGGAATTCATAATCGACACCTGGAATTTGGTAATCATCCAGCCGATGATCAATGGCTTGGTGATGTTGTACAGTGTATTCTTCAGCAACTTCGGCATCGCTGTGATCGCGTTCACGCTGATTGTCCGGATGATCATGATCCCCTTGTCCGTCAAGCAGAGCCGTCAGATCAAGTCAATGGGCGCACTTCAGCCGCTGATGAAGGAGATCCAGGCAAAGCACAAAAACGACAAGCAGCGGGCATCCCAAGAGACGATGCGCCTGTACAAGGACCACGGAGTCAACCCGCTGGGTTGCCTGGGACCGATGTTCATCCAGTTCCCGATTTGGATCGGCCTGTACCAGGCGATCCTGCAAACGGTGCCTTCGAATCCCGAGAGCCTCGTCGGCCTGTCCCGTCACCTGTATGGCTGGCTTCCGCAGGTTCACAAGGTAGTGCCGATCGACAGTTCGTTCCTCTGGCTGGACCTGGCCAAGCCAGATCCTTCGCCGTTCATTATGCCCATTTTGGTGGGCGGCTCGATGTTCGTAATGCAGAAGATGTCGAGCATGCCGGCCGCGGACGACCGGCAGGCATCGACAAATCGTATGATGTTGTGGATGATGCCGCTGATGTTCGGTTTCTTCACGCTGAATTTCCCGAGCGGACTGGCAGTGTATTGGGTGGTTTCAAACGTGATTGGGGTGGCGATTCAGGGGTTCATCACTGGTTGGGACCCGCTGAAGAACCTGTTCGCCTTCGGGCGCGCCGCCGATCAGGCGAGTACGGTCAGCACGACGCCATCGCTGGCTTTGCCCACCGAGGAGACGGTAATCAATGACGGAGATAGTAATAACGGCCAAGACAGTGGACGAAGCAATCGAGCTCGCCCTAAAGGAGCTCGACGCCGAGCGCGCCGAGGTAGAAATAGACGTCGTTAGCCGAGGCAAGGCTGGCATACTCGGGATCGGCAGTGAGCCGGCCAAGGTGCGGGCGGTTCTTCTGGATGCTCCGTCCGACATTGTCACGACGACCACCGAGGTGCTCGACAAAGTTGTGTCGTTGCTCGGAGTTGACGTGGTCACCTCGCTGACCAACGCCGAGAAAGAAGACCTCGGCGGTCCAGCTTTCGACATCGAAGGTGACGACGCCGGGCTGCTCATCGGACGGCGAGGCGAAACCCTGAAGTCGCTCCAGTTCCTCGTCAAGTACATGGTCAGCCAGCGACTGGGCGTCAACGCCAACCTTCAGGTGGACGTCGAAGGCTACCAGGAGCGCAGGAACCAGGCTCTGGCCAACATGGCCCGTCGCGTGGCGCAGCGCGTACTGGATTCAGGGAACCCCATCAGCCTGGAGCCAATGCCAGCCAACGAACGGCGAATCGTTCACCTGACCCTCGCGGACCACGCACACGTCACCACGGAGAGCGCTGGCTCCGGCGTGGCCAGGCAGGTTGTGGTGCACCCCAAGTAGCCGCTTCAACCAAAGCGCGCCGACTTTCATTGACGACGCTGACCAGGTTCGAGATCGAGCGGGTGCAGAGTCATGTCGAGTCCCATCAAGCCCGATGTCGTAGTGGTGGGCAACGTCACCAAGGACTTGACCAAGGAAGGTTATGTCCTGGGAGGCGGGGTCTCTTACGCTGCGTTGACTGTCAAAGCGCTCGGATTGAATCCCGCGGTGGTCACGAGTTGCGGCATCGATGTGGATCCCTCGGCGCTCCTGCAGGGGATTCCGGCTCATGTTGTCCCTTCTAATTCGACCACGACCTTCGTTAACTCGTACCACGGCGGCCGTAGGCGTCAAGTGATCAAAGCTGTAGCCAACGTCATATTCGCGGCCGATGTCCCGGACGATTGGCGCGCGGCGCCGCTCGTGCTGCTGGCGCCGATCGCCCGCGAGATCGACGACTCCATCCTGGACGCGTTTCACTCGGCCACTGTCGCGGCGTCCATCCAGGGCTGGGTCAGAGATTGGGACGATCAAGGCAACGTCTTCTCGAAACCTTGGGACGGAGGGCGCGTGCTGGAGCGAATCGACGCCGTCCAGTTCTCCGACGATGACGACGTGCCGTCTGAGCAGATCGCCCAATGGAATGAGCGTTGCCCTGTACTCCTCAATACCCGTGGCTCCAAGGGCTGCCGGATATGGACCCGTGGGGCTTGGCGCGATCTGCCTGCCTTTTCGGCAAATGAAGTAGATCCGACCGGCGCGGGGGATGTGTTCTCGGCGGCGTACCTGGTAAGATTTCGAGAATCCGAAGACGAGCTGGACGCGGCCAGGTTTGCTGGCTGCGCAGCCAGCTTCTGCGTAGAACGCCAAGGCGTCGAAGGTATCCCAAACCGGGTCCAGATTGAGGCTCGACTCAGAAGGAAATGACATCCTCAAAGCCATCTGTTTCGACTGTGACAGCTTAGCGGCGTTCGTTCTGGCATCGGACGCAGCATGAATCGATGTTTCTCGGCATCATGATCCGATAGACTCGGCCCGACAACGACTCATCAGAACCGGAAGGCAGTTGACGGTGGAAAACAAACGCGTCACGTTGGCGCCTCTTGACCGGGTAGCGGTTGTTACACTGCGGTGGCAAGATGGCGACGGCCGAATCGACAACCCGATAGCTTTCGACATTGCCGACGTCTGCGCCGAAGTGAGACAGGACGACTCCGTTTGGGTTGTCGTCCTGACCGCTGACGGCGCCGAATTCTGTGGCGGGACCGATCCGGCCGCACTCCGTGCCGCCCAGACTGACGCCGCAGCGATCGAGACGCTCCGTGTGGCTGACGCTATCGCGGCCATAGAGAAGCCGGTTGTTTGCGCCATCAACGGCGACGCCGTCGACCAGGGTCTCGAGATTGCACTCGCATGCGACCTGCGTGTTGCGTCAACCGGGGCGACGCTCGGGATGACGCAACTCGAACGCGGTTCGATGCCTTGGGATGGTGGGACACAGCGCCTGCCAAGATTGATCGGCCGGAGCAGGGCAACCGAGATGCTGCTGACATCCAGGTTGGTGTCGGCGGACGAAGCCGAGAACATCGGGTTGGTCAACTCGGTTGTCGGGCCGTCACAACTCCAAGACAAGGCGATCGAACTCGCATCCGTCATCGCTTCTCACGGCCCAATTGCCCTCAGATACGTCAAAGAAGCAGTTCTGAACGGTCTCGATCTAACCGTGGAACAGGGCCTGAGTCTCGAGGCCGACCTCAGCTTTTTGCTGCAAAGCACCAAAGACAGGTCAGAAGGCCTGTCATCGTTCTTGGCGAGACGAAAGCCTGAATACAGTGGCGAATAGTGCGGACGGAGGACAGGTGACGGCTGACGAGACGACGGTTCTATATGCGAAGGACGGCCCCGTTGCCCGGATCGTCCTCAACCGTCCGAAACAGATCAACGCATTCAACGTGCAAATGCGCGACGACCTGTTTGCCGCTCTGGAAGCGGCCAAAGACGATCCCGACGTCAGGGCCGTCCTGATCTCAGGCGCCGGCGACAGAGGATTCTGCGCCGGAGCGGACCTCACGGAATTCGGATCCACACCCTCCCAGGCCATAGCCAGGCAGGTGCGTTGGGAGCGGGACCTCTGGGGCCTGTTCCTGACTTTCACAAAACCGCTTGTGGCCGCCCTCCATGGCTTCGTGATCGGTTCCGGTGTCGAGATCGCATGCCTCTGCGACATCAGGATCGCCTCCGAGAGCGCCACGTTCCGCATGCCGGAAACGGCGCTGGGAATGGTTCCGGCCGCCGGCGGCAGTCAGACTCTGCCCAGAGTCATGGGGCAGGGCGACGCGATGGAGATGCTGTTGGCCAACACGCGGGTTTCGGCGTCGGGGGCGATATCGACAGGACTCGTGCACGAGGTCGTGTCCGACGAAGATCTGGACGCGACGGCGATGGCCACGGCCAGCTACTTGGCCTCACGGCCTCCCGACGCGGTCGCGGCGATCAAACAGGCTGTTTTGACCGGCATGGACCTCCCAATCGCGCAAGGACTCGCACTGGAGCGCCGACTTGCGGCGCGATTGACGGCCGGAATGTCGGAAGGGTAGTGGAAACGAAGCCATATTGATGGTAGGCTATCGGGCGAATCTTCGACCAGGGGGCCCGTACTAGGAAATGAATATCACCGAGTTTCTCGCCATATCGGCCGCCATCGTTCCCGATCGACCGGCTATGGTGTTCGAAGACCGGACAACGACATTCGAACAGTTGCAGTCCCGTGTCAACAAACTTGCAAACGGCATGGCGGAACTTGGGGTCGGCGCGGGAGACCGGGTCGCGTTTCTCCACGTCAACACCGACCACTACGTCGAGGCATGCTTCGCCGCCGCGAAGCTGGACGCGGTGTTTGTTCCGCTCAACTTCCGCGCCCGCGGCGAAGAGCTTTCGTACATGATCAACGACTCCACGCCGAAAGTTCTGTTCCTAGGGCCCAGATACGCCGACCTCGTCAAGTCGTTCGCCGATGAAACCGAAAGCGTCGAGCACTACATCTGCATGGAGACCGAACTGGAAGGGTGGACGTCCTACGACGCCCTTTTGAACGAATCTTCCGACGAGGAAAGGTACCCCGAGGCGGGCGACGACGATCTGGCCGTAATCATGTTCACGGCCGGAACGACCGGATCCCCCAAGGGTGTAATGCTCTCCCATGAGAGCTTCTCGTCGTACATCCTCAGCAACGTTTCTCCGGCGGACCCTGATGTCGATGAACGGAATATCCTGACCGTGCCGCTCTATCACATCGCCGGAATGCAGGCGGTAGTGTCGGCCGTCTACGCTGGCCGGACGCTGATCATTCAGCGTCAGTTCGATGCGCTCGGCTGGATGCAGCTTGTCGAAGAGCACAAGGTCGACCGGGCGATGATGGTGCCGACCATGCTGAAACTCCTGATGGACCACGAAGAGTTCCATTCTCACGATCTGAACAGCCTCAAAGTCATCACCTACGGCGCGGCGCCGATGCCCATCCAAGTGATCAAACGAGCCATCGAGGAGCTGCCTAACGCTCACTTCATTAATGCGTTTGGACAGACCGAAACGGCTGCGACGATCACGATGCTGCCTCCCGAAGACCACATCTTGACTGGCACGCCCGAGGAGATAGACCGGAAACTCAAGCGTCTTTCCTCCATCGGAAAGCCGTTGGTGGACGTGGAAGTTCGGATCGTCGACGAGGACGGAGAGCAGTTGGACGTCGGCGAAACCGGTGAGATCGTCGCCAGCGGAGCCCGTCTGATGAAAGGTTACTGGCACATGGAAGCCGCCACCAAAGAGGCAATCCGCGGCGGATGGCTCTATACCGGAGACCTTGGGTACATGGACCCCGACGGCTACATCTTCCTCTCAGGGCGAGCAAAGGATTTCATCAAACGGGGCGGCGAGATGATATCGCCGGAAGAGGTGGAGCAGGTCCTGCAATCGCATCCAGCCATCGACGAGGCGGCGATCATCGGCATTCCCGATCTCGACTGGGGCGAGCGCGTCCGAGCCATCGTCGTGGCCAAACGAGGCCAAAAGGTCGAGGAAGCCGAGATCATCGAGTACTGCCGCCAGCACCTGGCCAGCTACAAGAAACCCGAATCGGTGGTTTTGACGGACGAGCTCCCGCGAAATCCGCTTGGCAAGGTCTTGAAGCGAGTGCTCAGAGAGCAGTACGCGGAACCGATCGGCGCCGCAGACTAGCGCCTCTATCCTATGCCGAAACTCAACTTAGTCCGTCCGTCCTGAGTCCCGACGCATCGGGATCCCGGCTTTGTCGGGACCTGCCGAAGGACCCCGACGTGCCAAGTATCGCCACGCGACCAGCGAGCGCCGACAACATTAGCTGAAATTCCTTCACTGACTGCCCCCAGGAACTGTCCCGCGAGGGTGTGGCGGCGATCAGCCTTCCGGCGCCTCGATCTTGTCGAATCCGGCGTACGGCCTCAGCACCTCAGGGACGGCGACTGAGCCGTCTTCCTGCTGATAATTCTCAAGCACGGCGATCATGACTCGCGACAACGCCAGTCCCGATCCGTTCAGCGTATGCACGAACCTCGGCCTGGCCCCTTGCTCCGGACGATATCGAATCATAGCTCGACGGGCTTGGTAGTCGGTGCAGTTCGAGCAAGAACTGACCTCCAGCCATTCCTCCGCTCCCGGCGCCCACAACTCGATGTCGAAGGACTTAACCGCCGGGGCGGACATGTCGCCAGTGCACAGCTCCAGCACTCGATACGGGATCTCCAGCATCGCAGCGACACTCTCCGCGTCCGCGACCAGCTTCTGAAGCTCCTCGGTGGACGTTTCGGGTTCCACGAACTTGTACATCTCCACCTTCTCGAACTGGTGGACTCGCTTGATGCCCCGCGTGTCGCGGCCCGCGGAGAACTTCTCACGTCGCCAGCACGGCGTGTGAGCGACATAGTTCAAGGGCAGGGTCCCAGCGTCCAGGATTTCGTCCCTGTGCAGGCTGGTGATGCCGGCCTCTGCCGTCGGCAGCATCCAGAGATCGTCCTCTTCGTCGTGATACATCTCTTCTTGAAAATGAGGCAAGTGTCCGCTGGCGGTCATCGTGTCTCGGCCAACCATATACGGCAGATAGACCTCTGTGTAGCCGTGCTCTCTGCTGTGGAGGTTCAGCATCCACGTGATCAGCGCTCGTTGAAGCGCGGCGCCCTTTCCGTGGAGCACGAAGAACCGCGAGCCGGACAGCTTGACTCCGCGTTCGAAGTCGATGACGTTAAGCGATGGGCCTAGCTCCCAGTGCGGTTTCTGCTCGAAGCTCTGCTCGCGCGGTTCGCCAACGGAGCGGACCACGACGTTGGAGGACTCATCCAACCCCACGGGCGCGTCATCTTGCGGGATGTTGGGGATCGAAAGCAATATCTCGTTCAGTTGTTCGTCGAAGTCGCGCAGCGCCCCTTCAAGCTGCTTGATGCGGCCGCCTACCTGGCGCATCTCGTCGATCAGTTCCTGCGGTCGATCCTTGGAGCGACCGATCTCGCGGCTGACATCGTTTCGACGAGAGCGGAGTTCGTCCGCCTCGACGATGGCGGCGCGCCGTTGCCGGTCGAGGTCGAGAACCACGTCTAACGGCGCATCGTGACCGCGATTTTGCATGGCGGTGCGGACCAGATCGGTGTGGTCTCGAATGGTTTCTATGCTAATCAACGTTCACCTTCGTACCGGAGTAGATGTTTGTGGCTTGCGCCATGGCGTGTCAGGAGAGGATCTCTCGTAAACGCTGAGCGATGATCTGCTCGCCGTTTTCTTTGAGGGTCAGCATTCGGACGGCGAGCCCGTTGTCATCCTGGTGTTCTCGGACCCATATGCTCGGGTTCCCCGCTCGGAGTTCTTCGATGACGTCACCCGCTGTCTTGCCGACGACATCGGCGTCTATCTCTATGAACAGTCCTTCCGCCGGTCCATGGGCGGGGTAGTCGGACAGCGTTATGCCGCTCAAACCAGTGAGATCGGACCTGAGGGCCGAGATCCGCACCTCGTAGGCGGCGAAACGGTCCTCATGATTCATGGTCAGCCACTCGCGAAGCGCGCCGTAGACCGCGACGACCTCCTGGCGGTCCACCTTCATGGGACGTCCGAAGGAGCGGACAGAAGAGTCCTCGAATCCGATGAAGCTGTGCTTGCGCGCAACGTCCACGAGTTCTTTGCGGCCTGTGAGCACCCCGCTGGAGTTTACGGCCCCGAAGTATTTGGCGCCGTAAGCGACCAGGTCTGCGCCCATGTTTACGTACGCGCTAAGAAGGTCGGTCGGGTAAACTTGTCCGGCTGCATCGACGATGATCGGCACATCGTGAGCGTGGCCGATCTCGATGACGGTCTCGATCGGCAACGCGCCCGGCGTGCGGTCTCCCGGCGCCAGGTAGTGGATCGCGGCGGTGTTGGGGCCGATTGCCGCCTCGAGTTGGTCGACGGTAGTCCGGTCTTCATCGCCGATCTCTACTAGTTTGCCGCCCGGAATCGTCATGCATCGATCGTACTTGACCCGAAGCTGGCGTTGGATCAGTATTTCGCTTCGCATCCCTGTCGTATCCGGCATGCGCTCGATGTTGTCTTGATTGTCGCCTGAAATGATCGCGGCCGCTCCAACGGCCAAAGCCGCGGAGCATCCCGAGGTGACCAGAGCCGCTTCGACGCCAAGCATGTCAGCGATGCGGTGACCGACGCTGTCCATCAGTTCGCCGAGATTGACGTAGAACTCCTCGGAGTCGTCCATCAATGTGCGCACCGTCTCGGATGGTGTGCCGCCGCCGAGCAGCGTTCGATTGCCCTGCGCGTTCAGCACGGGTCTGACGTTCAACTCTTCGAAGATGCTGGCCATGGGCGCCTCCATTGGGCTGTCGGATTGCAGGATATTCTATGGCTACGGCTGAGCCTGCGCAACCCTCGGCGGACCAGACTCCCCGATCTGGGTTCGACATGCTGGAGGCGGGCTCGTCAGCATCAGCGTATAATTGCCAGGGGTCGCCTGACGGACGGCGGCAGTGTGCAGCAGGAGGGTTACGATGCCGGAGGGCCATTCGGTGGTGACGGAATACGCGGACGAACTGGTCCAAACCCCTCGGGCCCACCTAAGACTTGAACTCAAACAAGACGAAGACGGACTGTCGCTGGAGCATACTGGTCAGCTCCTCGCCAGATGTCACCTGAGCAGGGAGGGCATGGTGGCGGGAGGATTCTTGGCAAAAGCCCTTGGTGTGCCGATTCCTCCGATCGGAGAATCGGTGACCGCCCGGGTCTCGACAGGTGTGCTGTACCGTGCTCTGGGAATCTGTCAGTTGGACTTCGAAGAGGAATCTTCTTTCGTGCTCTTGGAGCGTCTGCTCGACGAAGCCGAGATGCAACGGGGCGCTCGAAGCGACGCCGAGTAGTCGTCTGCGTTGATTTGGCCTCCGGTTGGCTCTATAATCGTTGCGGATTTTGTGATGCACGCGAAGAGAGGTCGGAAGTTCTTTGCCTGTTGATTACGGTGCCCTCTCGCCCGGACAGACGATTTCACGGCACACATACGTCGTGGACGACGCCATGGTCGATCGCTACGTGGACGCAGTTCAAGACGAATCGCACATGGCAACGGAGCGCGAACTGGCGCCTCCGATGTCAATCGCGGCTCTGAGTCTGACAGGCGTGGTTCAAGACCTCCAAATCCCTGGCGGGACGCTTCACGTCGGCCAGGAGTTTCAGTTTTCGGGAGCGGTTTCGGTCGGCGCCACGCTTGAGTGCGTGGCCACGTTGAAGACGAACTCCATCCGCGGCGGTTGGAGGTTCATGGTGGTGGACTCGGTGGTTACGGAAGGGGGAAACCGGCTGGTGATGACCGGAAAGAGCACCATTACGCTTCCCGAAGACCTCGCTGGCGGCGGGGCTGGAAAGTGAATCAGGGCGATGCGCTCCCAAGCGTAGAGAAGTCCGTGACACAGGAGCGGGTCGAGCGCTATGCTGAAGCGTCCGGTGATTTCAACCCAATCCATGTTGATGACGAATTCGCCTCACAGTCCCAGTTTGGCGGCAGAATCGCCCATGGGATGATGATCGCGGCGACCATCTCGGAGATGATGACCACCGCGTTCGGACGAGCCTGGCTCGAATCGGGCCGGATGAAGATCAGGTTCCGCGCGCCGGTGTTCCCGGGCGAGCAGATTCGGACCGGCGGCACGGTGAAATCGGTTCGAGAACGAGACGAAGGCGTTGAGATTGCGTGTGCCGTCCAAGTGACCAAGGACAATGGCGAAACCGCCATCAGTGGAGACGCCGTCGTTACCGTGGAGGCCGGATAAACCGTCATGCGAGTGGATTGTTTTCAAGGGGCTGGGTTTGAAGACGAGGAGGGAACGTTTTGACCGCTGAACAGAATCTTGTCAGGATCGCCGTGGATGCCATGGGCGGCGACAACGCGCCTGCCGAGATCGTCAAAGGAGCGGTTGAGTTTGCCAGGACCGGAAGCGCCCAGATCATGCTGGTCGGAGACGAAGACGCATTAAACTCGGAACTAACCGGGCTCGACACCGACGGCCTGCCCGTCGCCGTCGTCCCGTCGGAAGGCGTCATCAGAGAAGGTGAGCCGCCGGCGTTGGCGTTGCGGCAGAAACCCAAAGCCTCCATAGTCGTCTCGACCGCGATGGTAAAACGGGAGCAGGCCGACGCAAGCGTTACCATGGGGTCCACCGGGGCGGCCATGGCGGCTGCGGCGGTTGTGCTTGGAATGACGAAAGGCGTGGAGCGTCCGGCGCTGGGGGGACCAATCCTCGGCACGGCGCCGAGAACCGTGATATTGGACGTTGGAACCAATGTAGATTGCAGGCCTCAACAGCTCGTCAGTTTCGCGGTGATCGGAGATGTCTTCGCCCGCCACTTTTGGAACATCGAAAAACCGCGCGTCGCCCTCCTGAGCGTTGGCGCCGAGGTCGGGAAAGGCAACCGGCAAGTTCGCGAGACAACTGAGTTATTGGAAAAGAGCGGCCTGAATTTCGTGGGCAACGTGGAAGCTCACGAGCTGGCCAAAGGAGCGGTCGACGTCGCCGTATGCGATGGATTCGTCGGCAACATCGTCATGAAGCTTACGGAGGGAATCGGGGATGCGATGGACGCGCGTCTCCGAGATCTGCTCGACGGCGCGCTGCCGCCTGAAGAGGTCAACCGCGTGACCGCTGGTTTCCACGAACTGACAAATGTGGTCGAGATGACCGGCGGAGGGCCGTTGTTCGGCGTGAACGGCGTAACCGTGGTCGGGCACGGCTCGGCGAAAGCCACCGCAGTGTATCGCGCCATCGGAGTGGCTAAGATCGCAGTCGAAACTGGGTACGTCCCTCAGATCAACCGAGACCTAGAGGCAGTCCACGCCAAACTCGATGCATAATCTGGACACACGGACGAAATGACGATAGATCCGCGTCAGGAGGAGTCTTGGTCAAGTCCGACATTGAAGGCAAATTCGCACTCGTAACCGGCGCTTCGAAAGGCATCGGCAGAGCTATCGCCCTGAGGTTGGCCGATGAAGGCGTCAACGTTGCGGTCAACTACAATCGGTCCGAGGACGCCGCCCACAAGGTGGTGGCCGATCTGGAGGCCGTGGGCGTCAAATCGTTCGCGGTCCACGGGGACGTCAGTCAAGTCGATCAAGTTCAAGCCATGGTTTCCAGTGTGCAAGACGCGTGGGGCAGAATCGACATCCTCGTAAACAACGCGGGCATCATAAGCGACGGACTGCTCGTGCGTATGTCCGACACTGCTTGGGATGACGTCATGGGGACCAACCTGAACGGCACATTCCATTGCACCCGCGCAGTGTTGCGTCAGATGATCCGCCAACGCTGGGGACGGATCATCAACATCGGATCGGTCGTAGGAATCAGAGGGAATATCGGACAGGTCAACTACTCTGCATCCAAGGCGGCGATCATCGGCTTCACCAAAGCGCTGGCTAAGGAAGTGGCGACCCGAAACATCACGGTCAACACCGTGACACCCGGATACATCAGCACCGACACCGTGGACGTGCTTCCCCAAGAAACCAAAGACCGCATCATGACGTGGATACCGCAGGGACACTTCGGAGAAGTGGACGACGTGGCGCACTTGGTCGCCTACATCGCCAGCGAGCGAGCAAAATACCTGACCGGCCAGATCGTCAGCATCGACGGCGGGATGGCCATCTAGGCGGCTGCAAGTGTCATTCGAAGGTAAGGTTGTGCTGGTTACGGGCGCCTCCAGGGGCATCGGGCGTGCGGTGGCGCTGGAGTTCGCGCGCCGTGGCGCCGACATCGCCTTCAACTATCTGCGAAACCACAGAGCCGCCTCCGCAACCCAGGCAGACATCGAAGCCCTTGGCGTTCGATGTCTGAAACTCAGAGCCCACTTGGGAGACGCTGAGAAGATCCGCGACCTGTTCGCACGCGTGGAGCAGGAATTCGGCCGGCTCGATATCCTGGTGAACAACGCCGCCACCGGCGTCCAGCGCACAGCCTCCGAACTGGAGGAGAAGCACTGGGACTGGACCATGGGGGTGAACGCCAAGGCGCCCTGGCTGTGTTCCGTGGAAGCTGCTCGCTTGATGCGTGACGGCGGCCACATCGTAAATCTCACCAGCGAAGGGTCTCGGCGCGTGCTGCCGTATTACTTTTCCGTCGGCACGTCGAAAGCGGCGCTTGAAGCGATCACGAGGTACCTGGCGATCGAATTGGCCGCGAAAAACATCTCGGTCAACGCGGTGTCGGGAGGCTACATCGAGACGGGCGCACTTGACCACTTTCCGACGAAGGAACAGATGCTCGAGGCGGGCCGGGACACCCCGGTCGGCCGAATGGTTACCGTCGAGGACATCGCCGGAGTCGTCGCATTCCTTTGCACCCCCGGGGCAAACATGATTCGCGGCCAGGTGATTCTCGTCGATGGGGGCGTGACGCTGAAGGCCGAATAGGGCGCCGAGGTAGGCTCGGTCCAATAAAGACCGAGCCACCAGTCACCGAGTGTCGCCGATGCACCGGCGGTTTGCGGCCAAGTGCAAAAACCTACATCAGACCTGATCTTCCGAACATCACGTTATGACCACATCGACCTGGTCATCGGCGACCAGGGTCGTTCCGGGCTCGGAATGAGATTTCCGAACCAACGCCAGCGCGATGCGGCGGTCAGATCCGTCTTCGTTGAAGCTCGACGTGACAACGCCAACGCTTCGCTCGCTCGACGCCAGAGAGGCGCCAACGGGGATGGTTGCGTCAGAGTCCCACGTGAGTGACACGAGGCGCCGCTGCACTTTGTCATAGGCGTTCAGCCGGGCGACGACCTCCTGACCGATGTAGCAGCCCTTGTTGAAGCTGACGTGTTCGAGCAGCCCAGCCTCCAGCGGATTGTACTCCTCGGTCAACTCGGCGCCAAATGTCGGGATGAGGTTTTCGATCCGCAGCAGTTCCGCCGCCGCAGGATCGACGGTCGAGACGCCGATGGCGGCGAAGCGTTCGCGAACCTCAGCCTCGGTTGTGCGGCCCGTGACTATGTCGTAAGCACTCACTCCCAAAGAATCTGTTCGGACCACGGTCACGCCGTCCAAGGTTTGGCAGACGCCATTGTTGAACAAGTCCCAATTGCCGCAGTCCATGGCCAACGCCGCGTCGACAGCGCTGGCCGACTTCGGACCGACGACGCTGATGGTTGCGGTCTCTTCGGTGATGTCCTGAACTTCGACGTCTTCCGTAAACGTGTAGAAGTCGATCCACTCGGCCACCTTGTGCTGGTTGCCGCGCCCTGTGAGCACGAGTAGATGATCTCCGCGGTGCAGGACGGTCAGTAAATCGATCACGCGGCCCTTGTTGGTTGTGAGCACGGTTCCCGCGCCGAGTCCAACAGTCAAGCCACGGAGGTCGTTGGTGGAGAGTCGATCCAACAGATCGATCGCGTCGTCTCCGGTGATCTTGAGTCGGCCTACGGCGGACCTATCGACGAGCGCGGTTTGTTCGGTTAGAACCCGGAACTGCGTTGAAAGGACATCGTCAACATCGCGCGAGATCGGAACTGCTTTGGGGGACGCCATCGTCGCCTCCTGTCAGAACGCAAAGCGCCGCGACGTCATGCGCGGCATTGCGTTGAAGCACTGGGTTCTGGATGTTGCGGTCCGGGCTAGACGCTAAACGACGTGCCGCATCCGCAGGTTGTCTTGGCGTTGGGGTTGTTGAAAACGAACCCTTTGCCGTTGAGCCCGCCCGAGTACTCCAGCGTGGTGCCGGCAAGGAACACGTACGATTTGCGGTCCACGAAGAGTTTCACGCCATGGTCTTCAATGACCTTGTCGTTCTCACTAGGCTCGGCGGCCAGATCCAGCACATAGGTGAGGCCGGAGCAACCGCCGCCTTTGACGCCGACCCTCAGGTGTGCGTCCGGGTCGCCGGCTTGTTGGGCGAACACGCGGACGTGATCCGCTGCCTGTTCCGAGATGCTGATGGTTAACGGTTCGGGCTTTACTCTTGCCATTACACTCAACCGTCCTTGAAATTGAGGGACCGTTCGGAACGTCCCCAATTCATTCTACAGAATGTGTCAACCTTCTGCGCTCTGAAACAGAGTCCTGACGCGAACTGACATGCCGAGACTGATTTCGTGCTTGGACCGCATCGGATTGCCCAGGTTCGCTACACCAGCGGCTGTGATAGCCTGAGTTGATGCGACACTGGACGGACTTGGGAAGTCGTGCATGTTTGTCAACGTACACAGGCAAGGCTGAAGGGCGGCGCCACTTTGGCCCACGCGCCTCGGTAATGACGTGAACCGAGCTCGGTGGCTTGGCCGCATGCCCTACGCGGCGCTTTTCTTGCGGCCGGGTTTCATCTTGCCCTTCTTGATCTTGATATTGAGCGAGAACGCTGGCTGCGTATCGCGCATGTGTCCGCACTGCAAGCATTCTTCGTAACGGCCATAGTGATCGGCACGCTCGTGCACGTCGCCGTTGCATCTTGGGCATGCCCGAAAGAGCAATGTCATGATTGCTTCCACCTTTCATCCTGCGATAGAGAAGTGATCATTGGCTTGGCGCCAACCGCCTGCCGCCGGGGCCATGTATCTCGTATCCGAACACTGCTAGGTCGCGCACCGTAGATTGATGCAGTTCGCGCAGTTCAGCATTCCATGGACTGGTCGTGGCACAAGGCAGTGGTCAGGTGTTGTGATCGCAAGTAAGGTATCATGCTATATGCGGTTTGTCAACTTTGCAATGCTTTTTGTGCATAAAAGAAGATAGGTACAGATCAGGGCTATATCGAGTGCGTCCGACGCATTGATGAGGATATCCCCGGATACGATTGACTCAACATGGGCGTGCAAAATATACTCTGTGGAAGAGTATTCGATGCTCGTCCTGTCTACATCCGTCGAACGGTGGGGGAGACCGACATCTCCCGTGGCGAGTTCGTTTACGATTTCGTCACCGCCAAAACAGATCATGCTGATGGGATGCCCCCCACGGGGCCGGCCGATCTGAACCCGCGTGGTGTAGACCGAGGTTATTGTGGTCGATTTCGATGGCAAAGTGGTGATAATTACCGGCGGCGCGCTCGGAATGGGGCGGGCTGCCGCTCACGAGTTCGCCAAGAGCGGCGCCGCGGTTGTCGTCGCCGATATTGACGACGAAGCCGGTGAGCGCAACGTTCGACGCATGCACGACGAGAGCCAGAACGGTCTCTTCGTGCGCGCCGACGTCAGCGACGCTTGCGATTGCAGGGGCGTGGTCGAAGCGGCCGTCGCAGCCTTCGGCGGCGTGGACATCCTGTTCAACAACGCTGGGATCCAGCCGCCCGACTCCTACCTGAACGTTGAAGACACTTCAGAGGAGACATGGGACCGGATCACCGGCGTAAATCTCAAAGCCCATTTCTTGATGTCCAAGTACACGATCCCCGAGATGCGAAAACGCGGCGGAGGCGTGATAATCAACAACGCCAGCGTCCAGGGCTTGCAGTCGCAGCCGCTGGTGCCGGCTTACGCGGCCAGCAAAGGCGGCGTGCTGTCGCTGACTCGCCAGATGGCGCTGGATTACGCTTCCGAAGGCATTCGCGTCGTGGCCATCTGTCCGGGAACCATCGACACTGAGATGGTGAGGACAGTCGCGGCCCAGGAGGGGGGCGACATCGCCCAAACGCTCGCGCGGTACGGCGCCGGCCATCCGATTGGCAGGATAGGGCAGGGCGGCGACATTGCGGCGCTCGTGCTGTTTTTGGCCAGCGACGCCGCATCCTTTATGACCGGGACCCACGTGGTCATCGACGGCGGCTTGATGGCCATGGGAGCATGGGCGGGCGGCGCCGGCGCGGCGACCGAAGACGATTGATCCGG
>CEQE01145288.1_pt1 | contig 19063 bp, 25 predicted proteins | sample 356201 | NCBI WGS metagenome assembly CEQE01 (sample SAMEA2619970, study PRJEB7988) | marine metagenome | biome: marine biome (ENVO:00000447); feature: mesopelagic zone (ENVO:00000213) & marine oxygen minimum zone (ENVO:01000065); material: "saline water (ENVO:00002010), including plankton...
ACCGGCGTGAAAGGCCGGCGTCCTAGGCCGCTGGACGATGGGGGCTCAGACCTCGTGAGGGCGGGGACACGCTATCAGGGCCCGCTGAGGTACTGACACGGTTTCGGGGTCATTGGTGGGTATGGGGTGGTAGGTGGGCGGTGGCAGCCGCGACCGATTCCTCGAGCAGCAGGCCCAACCATGCCAGAAGAGCCCTGGTGGGTGCATCGGCAGCGTCGGGGTCGAACCCGTCCTCCTCGGAGATGTCGAGGCGGGTGCCGAGCAGCAGGCGAAGACTGCTCAGCAGAGCCATCCAGGCGGCCAACTCGTCGGCATCGATTGAATCGGCCTGCGCCGTCGCCTCGACCGTCTCGACAGCGTCGAGGCGTGACCGCAGCAGGTCTTCATGGACAAGTGAGGCGTACTCGGAGTCCTTGTCCGCGTCGTCGGGGTAGGCGGTGGGGTAGAGGCGGCGCAGGTCGGGGCTGGTGTCCTCGGCTAGGACAGACCGGAACTGGCCGGCCAGGTCGGCTATCAACTCGCGCTCCTCCCAGCCCAGAAGGATCCTGGTTCGGTTCTCGCTGCGCTCGAACGCAACAGGCTTGTCGCTACCCGGCATCGTCAGGTGTCCTGCTGCATGGTTGCCCAGAGGCCGTGTTCGTGAAGGCGGAACACATCCAACTCGGCCTTCTCCCGGTTTCCGTTCGAGACCACCGCCCGACCCTTGTGGTGGACGTCGAGCATCAACTCGTCGGCCTTCTCGGGGCTGTAGCCGAACAGCTTCTGGAACACGAACGAGACATAGGACATGAGGTTGATCGGGTCGTTCCAGACGAGAACGATCCACGGTCGCTCAAGGTCGATCTCCTCGTCGCTGCCCAGGTCGGGCTTGTCGACCTCGACGGGCGTCGGCCCCGGGCTCATGGCGACAGGGGTGGGCTGGAAACCTGCACGACACGAGGCTACGAGCCCGGTCAGGCAGGAACGACCGTGGCTTCCTAGGATCGCAGGATGGATCTCAGAGACAAGGTTGCGGTAGTCACCGGTGGGGCCAGTGGAATCGGACAGGCCCTGGTCGAAAGCTTCCATGCTGCCGGTGCCCGGGCACTCGTCGTTGCCGACAAGGATGTCGAGGGTGCGAGGGCGGTGGCCGCCGGTGTAGGCGGTACCGGTGTCGGCTGTGACGTCGCCGACGAGGATGCGGTCAGATCGCTTGTCAACGACACCGTTGCCGCCCACGGTGGCGTCGACCTTGTCGTCTCCAACGCCGGATACGTGACCATTGGAGGGCTGGAGGCTCCCGACGACGACCTTCGCAAGATGTTTGACGTACATGTGATGGCCCACGTGTACGCCGCCCGTCATGCAGTACCGCACATGGTCGATGCCGGCGGCGGTTATCTGCTGAACACGGCGTCGGCCGCAGGCCTGCTCACCCAGATCGGTTCGATGCACTACTCGGTGACCAAGCATGCTGCCATCGCCCTCGCCGAGTTCATCTCGGTCACATACGGCCACCTTGGCATCGGCGTGTCCGTCCTGTGCCCGCAGGCGGTTGACACGAACATCTTGGAGAACAGCCCGTCCCGCGACCGGTTGCCGGGCGGTGGCGTCGGCAACGCCGCCTCTGTTGACGGTGTCCTGACCTCGGCCGAACTTGCCGAGATGGTCATGGAAGGTCTGGCCGACGAGCGGTTCCACATCCTGCCCCACGCCGACGTGGCCGAGTACCTGCGCCGCAAGACAGACGACGTTGACCGTTGGCTGGGTGGGATGCGGCGGTTCCAGCAGCGACTGTTCCCGGACGGGCCCACGCCGGCCGACTGGCTTGTCGGCTGACGGTCGTTACCGACTCCGGCAGTCGTAGCCTGTTGCCGATGCCGGTGCCACCTCCCTTCACCCTCCGCGCTCGCCTCGTCGGTTACGTGGCGCTGACCAAGCCGCGGATCGTCGAACTGCTGCTCCTGACGACCGTGCCGACGATGTTCGTCGCCGAGGACGGGGTTCCGTCGGCCTGGCTGATGGTTGCCACGGTCCTGGGAGGCACCCTTGCCGCCGGTGGCGCCAACGCAGTGAACATGGTCGTCGACCGCGACATCGACAGCCTCATGGAGCGGACCAGCCAGCGACCGCTCGTCCGGGGCGTGATGACCCCGCGGGCAGCCATGGTCTTCGCAGTCATCATCGAGACCGTCGCCTTCGCATGGCTGGTGGCAACCGTCAACCTGTTGAGCGCCGTACTTGCGGTGTCGGCGACCCTCTTCTACGTGTTCGTCTACACCCTCTGGCTGAAGAGGTCGACGGCAAGAAACATTGTCATCGGCGGTGCCGCCGGTGCCGCCCCCGTGTTGATCGGCTGGTCGGCGGTCACCAACTCACTGGCTTGGGCTCCGATCGTGTTGTTTCTCGTGATCTTCTACTGGACCCCACCCCACTTCTGGGCTCTCGCTATCAGGTACCGCGAGGACTACTCGACGGCCGGGGTTCCGATGCTTCCATCGGTTGTCAGCCTCAGGGCCACCTCAGACCGGATTCTCTACTACACGGCGGTGATGGTGGCGCTGACGGTCGTGTTCTGGTTGGTCGCGGGAATGGGCGTCTTCTACCTGGTGTCCGCCCTCGTGCTCGGGGCGGCGTTTGCGGCGTTCGCCGTGGCCGTTCGCCGAAACCCGAACGAGCGCACCGCGATGCACCTCTTTTCGTTCTCGATCACCTACGTGACGCTTCTCTTCGGGGCGATCGCACTCGATGTGGTGCTGTGAAACCGGTCTTCTCGAACCGGGTCGACCATGCCCCCGGCGGGCGACCCGCACCTGTCGGTCCGATGTGCCCGTTTGGTTCGGGGTCTGGGGTCGTCTGCGGCTACGGTGCAACGGTCCTGCAGGTGTCGGATTCGGCAGGCGGGACACCTAGCATCGTGTGGTCCGACGCCGTTCGGATCATGGCATGAGGGCGGGTACAGGGGCTACAGGGCGAAGAAACTTCGATGACAGATGACTGAGACCACAGCGGACACGACCCGGACCGGAGACGTCGTCCCGACCGCTCTTGAGGCGGCTGTAACTACCACCGACCACCTACGCATCGGTCGGGCCTGGCTGGCCTCGGGAGTTCTCCTGCTTGTCGTCTCCCTCGTGGCCGGCCTCATGGTGAGTGCCGAGCGCATGGACCTGACCGGAATGGCGGTCTTCGGAGATGTCGACTCGCTGTTCCGCTTCTGGAGTGCCTATCGGGTCGGCTTCGTCCTGTTGGCGGTGGTTCCCGTCTTCGTGGGACTCGCCACCGCCGTGGTGCCCCTGCAGGTGGGCGCATCGTCGATTGTCTTCCCGAGGGCTGCCGCCCTCGGCTTCTGGGTATGGGTACTGGGTGCGGTATTCACGGTCGCCGGTTTCGCGATCGACGGTGGTCTCGGCACGCCGGGTGCCGTCAGCCGAACCGATGCCGTGGCCCTGACCCTGCTCGGTCTGCTGATGGTCATCGGCGGAATCTGCTGTGCAACGGTCTGCATCCTGACGACGATCGTGGCCGGTCGAACCGCAGGAATGGACCTGTCGAGGGTGCCTCTCTTCACCTGGAGTGTTCTCGTGGCCGGTTCCATCTGGCTCGTGACGCTGCCGGTTCTGGCGGCAAACGCGGTGCTCATCTACGTAGACCTGACAGGCCGATCGGCAATCGCCTTCGGTGTTGAGGACACGATCTGGGGGCAGCTCTCCTGGGCGTTCAGCCACCCGCAGGTCTACGCCTTCGCCCTGCCGTTGGTCGGTATCGCCGGCGACATCGTTCCGGTTGCCGCTCGACGGCGACACGGAAACCATCAGGCCCTCCTGGTCCTGACAGCGCTGATCGGGGTGCTCTCGTTCGGTGCCTACGCCCAGGCGGCCTTCGACATCGGAACCCCTGTCAGGGAACAGGCCGTCTTCGTTGTCGAGGCGTTCCTGATCGTCCCGCTGGCCCTCCTGGTGCTTGTCGGCCTGGTGGATGTGTTGCGGCGCGGGGTGGGTAGTCGAAGGACCAGGATGCCGGCACCTCTCTACCTCTCGGTCCTCTCGGTCTTCTTGCTGCTGGACGGCATGGTGCTGGGCGCCCTGCGGGCGGTGGCCCCGTTGGACCTGCTTGAGCGCTCGACCACGGGCGCGCAGTTCACCTTCACCATTGGCGCCGCCCTGCTGGCGGCCATCGCTGGAACCCTCTGGTGGGGTGATCTCATCGTCGGTCGTGTGGCACCCCAGGGTTTTGGCCTGGCGAGTGCTCTGGCTGTTGCGGTCGGAATCGTGCTCGTAGCCGTTCCCGACACGATCAGTGGTTTCATGGGCCTTGCGGACTTCACAGGTGGAGACCGGGGAGGTGCCGGGAACCCCGAGGCGGGTGTCGATGTGCTCAACACGGTGGCGTTGGTTGGCTCGGCACACCTCCTGGTCGGCGCCCTCGGGTGGCTGGTGACCGGTGTACTCAGGCTCAGGGGTGCCCGCTCCCTGGCTGACCCGTGGGGTGCCCACACGCTCGAGTGGTCGACCTCTTCCGTGAAAGTGACCTCTGAGAGTCCCCTATTGGACGCAGCCGTAGAGGTGGGGGCCTGATGTCCTCCACGACCTTCTCAGCGGCGGTGCCCAACCGGCCGAGGACCCTTGTGGTCGGGTCGGCGCTGGCCACTTCGGGCGTGCTCGTGTTCTTTGGTGGCCTCTTCGCCCTCTACTTCTCCCGGCGGGCCGACGCAATGGCCTGGGGAATGGAGTGGTTCCCTGAGGGGGCGATAAGGCTTCCGCCGGGTGGCATGAACATGGCCACCATGGCCCTCTCGGCGATAACGATGATGTGGGCCGTCTACTCGGTCATCAACAGCGACCGCATCCACTCGTACCTCGCAATGGCGATTACGGCCGTAATGGGCGTGGCGATGCTCAACCAGACGGTCTTCTACTTCAACGACATCGCCCTGCCGATTGACCACAGCGAGGCCACCACCTTCCTGTTCGTCATCGTCGGAGCCCACATGGCAATGGTCCTGGTCGGAGTGTTCTGGCTCGGCCTGCTGCTGTTGCGGGCGCTGGGCGGGCAGGACACAAGCCGGAACCGTGACCTTGTATCCGCTGCGGCCCTCTACTGGTATGCGGCTGTAGCGGTCTACATGGTCATCTGGCTCGGCATCTACATCGCCAAGTAGGACTGGCTGACGGGAACGAAATGCTCACCACTGGATTCAAGCTCTGGTTCGGTCTATGTGCCGCGGCGCTCAGCGCTGCGGTGTTTGCCGGCTACACCTCGGGCGGAACCGAGACCGGTCCGATCAGCCTCGGCTGGAAGGGCGGTGTCGGAGACCACGTCACATACGTCCTCTTCGTGACTGCAGCGGCGGTCTTCGGATTGCTGGCAGTCATCGCCATTGCCTTCCGCGACGCCGACTCGGAGGCGGTTGCCGAGGTGCTCGGCGTTGACACGCCCCCACCTGCCCAGACCCAGGTGGGTAGTTCCATCTGGCCGGTACTGGGTGCGCTTGGAGTTGCGACCCTCGTGATCGGCCTCGTTGTCAGCCCGGCGCTGTTCGTGGTGGGCCTGTTGTTGCTGGTCGCGGTCAGCCTGGAATGGACCATGACCAACTGGTCTGAACGGGCCACCGGTGACCCCGAGGTGAACAGGGAGTTGCGTGAACGCCTGCTCCGCCCGATCGAGATCCCGACCCTGGCCTTTGTCGGAATAGGCGTTCTGGTCCTGGCAATATCGAGGGTCCTGCTGGCCTCCTCGGTCAACGGAGCAGTGCTTGTCGCCGGGGTTGTAGGTACCTGTGTATTCGGAGCAGCATTCCTGTTCAGCCGCCGCCCGAACATCCCGAGGCGCGTGGTCAGCACGGTCCTGATCGTGAGCTGTGCAGCGGTCCTGGCCGCAGGGATCGTGGCTGCAGCAACCGGTGAGCGTGAATTCCACCAGCTTGGTGGCGGTTCCGGTGGTGACCACGTGGAGGTGGGCGAGTGATCCCGAAGATCCTGCGTGGAACCGGCTTGACAGCGCTGGCTGTCGGGTTGCTTGCGTTCCTCACCGGCTGTGCCGCCGACGCCGAGCTCGACACGCTAAACCCGCAGGGTCCCAGCGCCCGGAGCATCGACAACCTGTTTGACCCGGTGTTCTACGTCGCCGTTCTAGTCTTCATATTCGTCTTTGCCGGCACCTTCATCATCTGGTGGAGGTTCCGCGACGACCACGACAACGAGGAGTTCCCGCACCAGTTCCACGGCGACACCCGCCTGGAGTTGGCCTGGACCATTGTCCCGACCCTGATCCTCGTGGTCATATCGGTCTCCACCCTCGTCACCCTGAGGGGCCTCAACGAGACCGAGGCGAACGCGGTAACCATCGACGTCGACGGGGCTGCCACCCAGTGGGAGCCAGAGGTCGTGGTGGTTGGCCAGCAGTGGTGGTGGGAGTTCCGCTACTACCTGAACGGCCTCGACGGTGTCGATCTGACCGATGCCAGGCACCTGCCGCCAGCTGACATTGTCACCGCCAACCAGATGGTGATCCCCGCCGGCGAGGAGATCGAGTTGGCGATTACCAGCCGCGACGTGATCCACAGTTTCTGGATTCCGGCATTGAACGGCAAGAAGGACGCCGCACCCGGTCGAGTTCATCCCTGGAAGCTCGAAGCCGATGGGCCGGGTGTCTACTTCGGCCAGTGCACCGAGTTCTGCGGCCTGTCGCACTCGCGGATGCGCATGCAGGTCGTGGCCGTCACCCCCGACGATTTCAGTGCGTGGGTTGTCGAACAGTTGCAGCCTGCTGGTGAGCCCGAGGCGGCCGCCGCCCAGAGGGGCATGGAGATCTACCAGTCGCAGTGCGCCCGTTGCCACGTGGTCGATGGCTTCAACGATGGCAGCGGTGCCGATCTGGTGGCGAATGCGGCACCGAACCTGACCCACCTGATGAGCCGTACCACCTACGCGGGCGGCATCTTCAACATGTATGAGCCGAATGGAAGCCTGGACCGGACCCAACTTGAGGCGTGGCTGCGAGACTCACCGGCTGAAAAGCCCGCCTACGCGGAGGGCCGTCGGGGCATGCCGGCCATGGGCCTCGACGAGGGCCAGATCGATGACATGGTGGCCTACCTGACCACTCTCGGTCGGGCACCGGCGCTTGACATAATCGCCGCAACGGAGGTCGAGTGATGACCGCAACGACCACCGTCGAAGACGTGGTGGATCAGCCGCTGGGCGTCTACACGCGCCCCACGGGCGGCAACGGCTGGCGCGACTGGATTACCACAGTCGACCACAAGAAGATCGGCATCCTCTACGGGGTTGCCGCCCTGTTCTTCTTCGTGGTGGGTGGCATCGAGGCGCTCCTGATCCGCCTGCAGTTGGCAACGCCGAATGGCACCGTGCTCGGTGCCGACATGTACAACCAGGTCTTCACGATGCACGGCGTGACCATGATCTTCCTGGCTGCCATGCCGCTGTCTGCGGCCTTCGCCAACTACCTGATACCGCTGCAGATCGGCGCCAGGGACGTTGCCTTCCCGCGTCTCAACGCCCTCAGCTTCTGGGCATTCCTGGCTGGCGGCATCGTCTTGAACCTCTCATGGGTCATGGGTGGTGCCCCCGACGGCGGATGGTTCGGCTACGCCCCCAACACCGGAATCGTGTTCTCACCGAGTCCCGGAATGGACTTCTACGCCCTGGGACTCCAGATCACAGGTGTCGCCTCGTTGATGTCGTCGATCAATCTGACGGTGACGGTTCTCAACATGCGTGCACCTGGGATGACCCTGTTCCGCATGCCCGTATTCACCTGGATGATGCTCGTGACCCAGCTGCTGCTGGTGTTCGCAATGCCCGTCATAGCGGTCGCCCTGTTCCTGCTGACGTTCAGCCGACTGTTCGGTGCCAGGTTCTTTGACCCGTCGGTGGGCGGCGATGCCCTGCTCTGGCAGCACCTGTTCTGGATCTTCGGTCACCCCGAGGTCTACATCCTGATCCTGCCGTCGTTCGGAATCATCTCAGAGGTGATCCCCACCTTCTCCCGAAAGCCCATCTTCGGGTACCCGTTCATGGTGTTCTCGGGAATCGCCATCGGTTTCATGGGCTGGGGCGTGTGGGCCCACCACATGTTCGTGTCCGGTATCGGACCCATATCGGTGGCTGCGTTCTCGCTGTCGACGATGTTCATCGCCGTACCGACAGGCGTGAAGATCCTGAACTGGATGGCGACCATGTGGGGCGGCCGCATCAAGTTCTCGGCACCGATGCTGTTCGCTGTCGGTGTCGTCTCCATGTTCACCATCGGCGGCCTCTCGGGCGTCACGCACGCCATCTCGCCAGCCGACACCCAACAGACCGACACCTACTACATAGTTGCCCACTTCCACTACGTCATCTTCGGTGGAATCGTCTTCGGCCTGTTCGCCGGTCTCTACTTCTGGTGGCCGAAGGTGTTCGGCCACATGCTCAGCGACGGGGTCGGCAAGGTGAATTTCTGGGTGATGCTGGTCGGGTTCAACCTGACCTTCGGGCCGATGCACGTGCTGGGCCTTCAGGGCATGTCCCGGCGCATCGACAGCTACAGCCCCGGCTTCGGATTCGAACTCTGGAACATGGTTTCGACCATCGGCTCGTTCCTGATCGCCCTGAGCATCGCCATCTTTGTCGTCAACGTGATCATGTCGGCGATGAAGGCCAGGGGACAGGCTCCCTGTGGGCCAGATCCGTGGGATGCACGCAGCCTCGAGTGGCTCACGCCCAACCCGACCCCGGTCCACAACTTTGACGAGGTTCCGGTGGTCGAGAGCCTCGATGAGTTCTGGCACCGCAAGTACGGCACCGATGACGATGGTCGCGTTGTGCGTGTGGCCTCGGCAGAGGAGGTCTGCGAGGACGGCTCAGCCGTGGGCGTGCACCTTCCGCCTCCGTCGTTCTGGCCGATCGTGTTCGCGTCCGGCCTGCCGTTCATCGCTCTCGGGCTCATCTTCAACCTGTGGCTCACGGTGCCCGGTGGCCTGCTGGTGGTGATGGCCATCTACGCCTGGATCTTCGAACCTGTCGACGACCCTGATGCCGCCCACGGGGACCACGATGACCACGAAGGCGACGAGGCAGCGGCCGACACGATCGAGGAGGCCCCCGTTGTCTGACACAGCCACCAGCGACCACGCAACCACCACGGGCATGACCCACAACAAGTTGGCGATGTGGGTGTTCCTCGGTTCCGAGTGCCTGCTCTTCGGTGCGCTTATCTCGACCTACCTCGTGTACCGGGGTCGGTTCGCCTCCGGTCCGGCACCGGGTGACATCTTCGACATCCCGTTCACCTCGGTGAGTTCCTTCGTGCTGCTCATGAGCTCGCTCACGATGGTCCTGGCCCTGTCGGCCATCAAGCGTGGAGACCTCCGCAACAACCGCCTCTGGTTGTTGACGACAGCCCTGCTCGGGTCCCTGTTCATCGGCGGCCAGGTCTACGAGTTCACCACCTTCTTCCGTGAGGGTCTCGGTTATACGACCAGCCCGTTCTCGTCGGCGTTCTTCACGCTCACCGGCTTCCACGGCGTGCACGTCAGCCTCGGCATCATCATGTTGATGTCCATGTTCATCTCGTCGCTCCGCGGCTCGCTCCGAAAGGAGCACTCTGAGACGGTGGAGATCATTGGCCTCTACTGGCATTTCGTCGACATCGTGTGGATCTTCATCTTCACGGTGATCTACCTGGTGCCCTCACCTACGAGCTGACCGGGGAGCAACGTCAATGAGCACCACCGAGATCACCGACCGGCAGGATGATGTCGTCCACGACGACGGTCACGACCACCCGTCGGACTCGAAGTACTTCCAGATTGCCCTCATCCTCGCGGTCCTGACTGCTCTTGAGGTGGCCACCTACTACGTGGACATCGGCTCCGCCCTGATCCCGGTCCTCATGGTCATGATGGTCGTCAAGTTCTTCATGGTGGCCGCCTGGTTCATGCACCTGCGGTTCGACAGCAGCCTCTTCACGAAGTTCTTCGTCGGGGGACTTGTGCTCGCTGTTGCCGTCTATGTGATTGCCCTCAGCGCCTTCGAGTTCTGGTCCAAGGGCTGACATGGTCCTGCGCCCGGCCCGGAACGGGGCACGGGTCACCGCCACCTCTCCAACACCTGACGGGACCCGGCGATGATTGCCGACGTGGCGGGACCGTGGGACTGGCAGGCCCACCCCGAGGTCTGGTTCCTTGTGGTGGCTGTGGTTGTTCTGGGCTGGTGGGCGGCCCGGGTAATCGGCCCGAAGGTGGTCCCGGTGGGAACACCGGTAACGACACCGTTCCAGCGTCGTGCCTTCGTTGCCGCAACTGTCCTGCTGCTGGTGTCGGCCGACTGGCCGATGCACGACATTGCCGAGGACCACCTCTATTCGGTCCACATGCTCCAGCACCTTCTGATCACGTTCATCGTTCCGCCCCTGTTCCTGTTGGCGATGCCGGGCTGGTTGGCCCGGTTGCTGATTCTGGAAGGTGGGTTCGGAGCCCGTCTGCTGCGAAGGTTGACCCATCCTGTTGTGGCGGGCCTCATCTTCAACGGGTTGATCGCCCTGACCCACTGGAGCAGCGTCGTGAGCTGGTCCGCCGAGTTCGGGGCCTTCCACTACGGAGTTCACGTCGTGTTGTTCGCTGCGGCTCTGGCCATGTGGATGCCGGTGGTGGCACCGCTACCGGAGCTGCGGCTGTCGCCGCCCGGGCAGATGCTCTACCTGTTCCTCATGTCGATCATCCCGACCATCCCGGCGGCCTGGCTGACCTTTGCCGACGGAGTCGTGTACCCGAGTTACGACGACGGCTTCGAACTGTGGGGGGTCGGCGTGCGTTCCGACCAGCAGACAGCGGGGCTGATCATGAAGCTGCTCGGTGGGTTCTACATCTGGGGAATCATCGTCGTGAAGTTCTTCTCCTTTACCCGGGAGCAGAACCGTCAGGACCAGCGCCTGAGGCCGGCGGCCGGTCGTCTCGCCGACGGCCGCTCGGCGTCAGCTGATCCACCCCAGGTGACGGAACCGGTCGAGTAGCCACCGCGTGGCCCCGCTAGGTTCTGATCTGTGATCGACGTAAGGCTCCTTCGCAGCGACCCGGACTCTGTGAAGGCCGCCATTGGCCGCCGCGGTGAGGACACCGGCCCCCTGGACCGGGTTCTGGCCCTCGACGTTCAACAGCGCCAACTGGGCGAGGAACGCGATGCCTTCCGCAACGAGGTCAGGAACATCTCCCAGGAGGTCGGCGACCTGCACAGGCAGGAAAGGGGAGACGAGGCAGCGTCACTCCAGGAGCGCAGCCGTGAACTCGGCGACAAGGCCGATGCGCTGTCCGATGAGGCTGACGCCCTGGCGGGTGAGATTCGTGACCTGTTGCTGCGTATACCCAACATCCCGGCCGACGAGTGTCCCGACGGTGCCAACGAACACGACAACGTGGTCACCCGGGTCGAGGGATTCGACGAGGCCACCTGGGCGGACCACCAGCGGGTCCCCCACTGGGAGATCGGCGAAGAGCTCGGAATCCTCGACGTTGAGCGTGGAACCAAGCTGTCAGGCTCCATGTTCGTCATGTACAGCGGCCTCGGCGCCACGTTGTGCAGGGCGCTCGTGCAGTACGGCCTCGACAGGAACGTCGATGCCTATCGCGAGATGAGGCCGCCGACGCTGGTGTCCACATCCACGATGACCTCGACGGGTCATCTCCCCAAGTTCGAGGATGACGCCTACCACCTTGAGCGCGATGACCTGTGGGCCATTCCGACAGCTGAGGTGCCCCTCACCTCGTTGGCACGCGACGAGGTCCTCGATGAGGCCGACCTGCCCATGAAGTTGATGGCCCACACCTCGTGCTTCAGGCGTGAGGCCGGGTCGGCGGGCCGCGACACCCGTGGTCTCCTGCGGATCCACGAGTTCGACAAGGTGGAGCTTCTGGCCTACGCCACTCCGGAGCAGGCCGCCGAGGTCCATGCCGACATCCTTGCCAGGGCAGAGTCGGCCATGGTCGACCTGGGTCTCGTGTACCGCATCCTCGACCTGTGCACCGGCGACCTGGGGGCCTCGTCGGCCCGCACCTTCGACATCGAGGTCTACGCCCCGGGCGCAGACCAGTGGCTCGAGGTCTCGTCGGTTTCATGGTTCAGCGACTACCAGGCACGTCGGGCCAACGTCCGGTACAGGCCCGAGGGGCAAAAGGGCACGGCGGTGGTGCACACCCTGAACGGCTCGGGCCTGGCTGTTCCACGAGTGTGGGCTGCGGTGGTCGAGACCCACAGGCAGCCTGATGGAACCATCGCGGTTCCTGAACCCCTGCTGCCCTACTTCCGTGGTGGCACGGTCATTTCCTGACGCCTCATACGGCCAGGGCGATGCCGGCGAGTGCTGCCAGCGTTCCCCCGACAAGGGTCAGCGACACGTAGACGGCGCTGGACCCGACACCCCGTTCGTCTGAAATGGCCGAGGTGTCGGCTACGAATGCGGAGAGCGTTGTCAGGGCACCCAGGCCGCCGGTGCCGATAATTGTTACGGCCGGTCCCGTGAGCCCCGCCATCAGGCCGAGGGCGAACGAACCCGCCACGTTCACAAGGAGAGTGCCGCGTTCGGCGCCGGGCCAGACGTGGACGGCGACAGTCCGGAGTGCTGTGGCGGCGGCCGCGACCAGGGCGAAGAGGACGGCGGTGCTCATGTAGCTGCACCGTTGGCCATGGTCATGGTCCTGGCCCGGTCGAAGCAGACGAGACCACCGACCACGGATGCAATCAGGTAGGTGGCGGCCATTCCGAGGTGCCCGCCGCGCATGAGCTGGGCGGCCTCAACGGTGAACGTGGAAAAGGTGGTGAGGCCTCCGCAGAAGCCCGCGCCGACGAGGAGCCTGGCTCTGTGGTGTACGGCCCTTCCGACAAGTACCCCGAGAATGGCGCATCCGACCAGGTTCACGATGAGTACCGACCAGGGAAAGGTCGTCGACGGCCCGAGGGTGAGGACGGCCCACCTGGTACCGGCTCCGGCGGTGCCACCTACGGCGACGAGGCCGGTCATTGCCGGGGTGATCTGTGGGATGTGTCGGGGCATCGGCGGATCCTATGAACGGCGATTCCCGGTGGATCCCCTTAGTGCTGCCCTGGTCCAGGTGAGGAGCACGAGCACAGCGGTGGCGGTGACCAGCACCTCCAGTGGAACAGCCCACCGAACCGGGTCGGACAACCAGTGTGAGATCCGTTCAGGCCAGGCGATGGCGACGCGGACGACGGGGAAGAGGACCAGCTCGCCGCGGTACATGATGCCCTCCAACACAGCCCAGGCCACGGCCGTTGCCATCAGGAGGTCCCGTCGTTTCCGGGCGGCCATTGCCGGCGTGACTCCCCAGATGGCAGTGGTCCAGATGAGCAGCCACAGGGCCAGGCCCACCCGGGTGCCCCCCACCTCGGCGGTCCAGTTGGTGAGGTGAACCTGCAGCGTGGTGACGGCATCGATGACCGGGTTCGAGGCAGTGTTGACATCGGCGAGGATGCGGATCTCGTAGACGCCGTAGACGATCAGGTAGGCACCACCCAGCAGCAGGGCGAACGCCCCGATCCGGTCGATGTGTGGGAGCAGTCGCCGGAGGTGTCGGACGGCGCCTCCCCTGGCGACGGCCAGTGACAGGGTCAGGGCAGTCAGAACCGCCGCCATGCCCGCAGCGAAGGCCAGGTACACGACGAGGCCCTCGATGATTCCCTCACGCCGGAAGCTGCCGGCCACGTGCAGCAGAAACAGCGGGGCGGCACAGCCGATTGACACAACGGCGTAGGACATCCCGAACCCGAATACCGACCAGAGTTCCCGTGAGCGGGGTCCCCTTCGGGGCTGCAGGAATGACAGGTTGGGCTTGCGACCGGCAAGGATCGCGATTCCGTATGGGATGAGCATTGCACCGATTGCGACGGTTACCCACGGGGTGCGTCGTGCCACGGCGTCCTCGCTGACCAGGTAGGTGACAGCCAGGCCGAGTGCACCGAAGACCATGACGAAGGCACCTGTCAGGGTGAGGCTGACCACAAGACCCCGCATCACCTGTTCGGGGCGGGCCCTTGTGTCGTCGGTGTCTCGCCCGATGAAGTACCCGAGCCAGGTGGGCAGCATTGCGAAGCCACAGGGGTTTACGGCTGTCACGATTCCCAGGGTGAACGGCAGGGCGATGCCGATGTCGATCATCGGCGGTGCCCGCTGGTAGTCGTGGTCACGACAGGTACTCGTCGATTGCCGCCTGGAGGCCGTCGTAGTCGAGTTGGCCCTGGTGGACGCGGACGAGCTCGCCTGACCTGTCGATGAAGGCCGTGGCCGGGAGGCCTACGGCTCTCAGGGCGGCTACGAAGCCTCCGTCGGGATCCCGGCCCAGCAGGTAGGTGACGCCTATCTCCTCGATCCGTTGTGCGGCCCTGGTGGGCGAGTCGCTGATGTTGAGGCCCACGAACCGGATTTCGTCGCCGCGGTCCCGGTGCACGGCCTCGAGGTCGGGCATCTCCTCGAGGCACGGTGCACACCAGGTGGCCCACAGGTTGACGACGATCGGGCGACCGTCCTGCCTGTGGAGTTCGGCCAGGGTGGTGGTGCCGCCGTCGACCAGTTCGAAGGACCGGTCCAGTGCGCTGTCTCTCGTGACAGGCGTACCGGGTTCGGTTGCACACGAGGTGGAGGCCAGTGCGATGAACAGCAGTGCGATAGGGAGCCTGTACACGGGGCTGACGGTAGTCGGGACCCCGCATGGTTGGTGCGCCCCCCCGGGCCGGGGATCGCCAGAGGCGTCACCCCGGCCCGGGTCTGGGCGGCTTGTGCTCCCCGTGGGCCGACCGGATGGTCGAGCACCGGCGTCGGGAGGGGTTTCCGACGCCTCAGGCCGACCTGAGTTCGACCTGGAGGTGGGCCGGGATCGGCACCACGGGGAGCTGGTCTTCGGGACGGGCCACCTTGGGTGGCCGTCCCCTGCGTCGCTTGGTGGCGAGCATGCGGCCGTTCAGGAACAGCTGACCGCCCCAGACGCCCCACGGCTCGCGCCGCTGGATGGCCCCCTCGAGGCATGAGGCCAGGGCCGGGCACCCTGCGCAGATGCGCTTCGCCTGGGCGATGTCGCCGAGGTCCTCTGAGAAGAACACCTCCAGCGGAACGCCGAGGCGCGAGCAGGCAGCGTCGTCGCGCCACACCTCCGGTTCGTACTGGAGTGCCTGCATTGTCCATGTCCTTTCGGTAGTTCGTCCTGTCTCTGATCTCTTCTAGAAAAAACTGAAAGGCCGCCGGATTTCTCCGGCGGCCTCGGGGTCTTGGTGTGCATTTCAGCTGATCAGCTGGTTGCTCCCCGGGGCCGCTGGTGGATGGTCCAGAACACGTTCTTGTCCAGATGGTTGGACGTGGTCCATGTGGCCGTGAACGTGGCCGTATAGGTCGGCTTTACGACGCGTGGCGAGAACGCGGGCGCGCCGGCCGGCTGGCCGTGGCGGTGCTGGTTCATCGACTGCATGGTGCTGTCTGTCTGCCGTTTCGTGTGCTGTCTGCTTCTGTTTCGTCTGTCGGATTGCACGTGGCCCTCCGGTCAGGAACCCAAGGGTACGGGTAACCACGACGGGTGACCACCCAACACCATTGCGTGGTGGCCGTCAAGTGAATAAACGACGGTTCGTTGGATGACGTAAAACCGCAGGTCAGGAGGGTTGGAACAGGCCCGTCCGGTAGTGGCGCAGTTCTTCCAGAGATTCCCTGATGTCGTCCATCGCACGGTGTCCTACGGCCTTGTCTGGGGCCGAGTCGAGCAGTTCGGGCTTCCAACGCCTTGCCAGTTCCTTTACCGTTGACACGTCGATGGACCTGTAGTGGAGGAAGGTCTCGATCTCGGGCATCCATCTGGCCAGGAAGCGGCGGTCGGTTCCGATGGAGTTGCCACACAGGGGCACCGTGGCCGGTTCTGCGATGTGTTCCTTCAGGAATGCCAGCGTTGCGGCTGCGGCCTCGTCGTGGCTGGTGGTGGAGGCCGCAACTGCGTCGAGCAGGCCGCTTCGGGTGTGCATCTCCCTCACGTAGTCGCCCATCGTGGCCATGGCCCCGGCCGGTTGGTGGATGACGATGTCGGGGCCTTCGGCGACCAGGTCGAGGTTGTCGTCGGTTATGAGCGTGGCGATCTCGACGATGACATCGGTGGCGGTGTCCAGTCCTGTCATCTCCAGGTCGATCCATGCGAGCACGGCGTTGAGCCTATGGCGGTCGGTCCCGACAGGCGTGCCCATGAGCTGTTTCGGGTCTCTGCAGGGTCGGGTTGGGTGTCAGGTGGGTCGGGCTAGGGTCGCCGCCGTGCTGGAGATACCCATTGTCCGCCTGTCCGAGGATGCAGCAGTGCCCGCCTACGCCAGAGTGGGTGACGCCGGAGCTGATCTGGTGGCAGCCGGGGCCGCCGTGCTCGCCCCGGGTGGTGGCAGGGCCCTGATTCCCACCGGTGTCGCCATCGCCATTCCGGAGGGCTACGCCGGCTTTGTGCAGCCCAGGAGCGGCCTGGCACTCAGGCACGGGGTGACGTGTCTGAACACCCCCGGCCTCGTCGATTCGGGCTACCGGGGTGAACTGAAGGTACTTCTGGTGAACACGGATCCCTGTGATCCGTTCGAGGTTGTCGTCGGCGAGCGCATCGCCCAGCTGGTGATCCAGCGTGTCGAGGACTGCGGGTTCATCGAGGTTGACGGGCTTCCTGACTCCGACCGGGGCCAGGGCGGATTCGGCTCAACCGGGCGGTGACCTGCCGGGTGGGTTCAACCTCGGTGAGCAGCCAGGTCCACCGTGTTTCCGCCGCCCTCGACCGTGACGAGGACCTCGTCGGCAGTTACGCGGAAGTTGATTTCGACGCCGTGTCCGGCCTGGGTGATGCTGCCCGCTGCCTTCTGTATCGATGTACCGAGGTCTCCCAGTTCGCCAGGGTCGATCTGGTGGATGCGGAGCAGCGAGGCGAGGGTTACCCGGGGGATCTCCGCGAACTCGGGATCGGGTGGGAGCCTGAGGGTCACCGTGTCGTTCCCCGCTGTGTGGACCATCGCCTCAGTGTGCCACCCGGTTTCACACCAGCGGCGACCATTTCCGCCAGAGCCGATGCTTCCCCGGCTGGAACGGGATGGCACCGGTCGGCCAGCATGAGATCGTGACGGTTCTGGTGGACGAGGCCATCTGGCCCTGGAGGGGTGGCCGGTGGGCGCACCTGGTCAGCGACCAGACCATTGCGGAACTTCACGACTTCGCGGTCGCGTTGGGCCTTCGGCGCATGTCGTTCCAGGGGGACCACTACGACGTGACCGCAGCGGCACGCAGCGAGGCAATTGCGATGGGTGCCGAGGCGGTGGGCGGACGGGACCTGGTTCGACGCCTCAGGGCAGCGGGGCTGCGCCTGGCAGCGGCCGAGAGGCCCGGGCGTTGGGAGAAGTTGGGCCGGTGGCCACCGGCGGGGGTGGCTCCTGACCTTGCCGGCGTGGTTCCGGACCGCCTGGTTGAGGCCCTTGCCGGCTGTGTAGCCGCCGATTGGAGTTCAGCCGGCACGGCTGCGTACAGCCGGGCGTCGGAGGTCGTGGTGGTGGTCGAGGGTGCCGGCGGGCTGGCCGTAGAGGGCGGTCTGCCGGTTGGTGTAGAGGTCCGGTGCAATCATGGTCGGGTGCTCGAGTTGTTCACCCCCGTGGAGGTCTGATGCAGGCCGTACGGGGTGTTGTCGTGGCTGCCGTGTTGCTGGTTGCCGTTTCGTGTGCTGGTGGGGTTCAACCGGACGAGGATGCCGGGGCGTCCACGACCACGATCGTGTCGCCGGACCTGGTGGTCCCTACCAATGGTTGGGTCCAGATTGGAGTTGAGACCTTCGACCTGGTCTTCACGTGTTATGCAGCCGGTGCGGGTGATGTCGTTGCCGTCGGCGTTGGTGCCGATTCCGAGTCGGGGGAGCGGGTCGAGGCGCTGGTGCAGGGCTTTCTGGGTCAGCCGTACCTCGGTGTGACCGTCGGCAGTTCGACCAGGTACGAGGCTTCTCTGGAGGATCCTCTGGAGGTCTACGTCCACGACGACACCATCAGCGCCGGAGCTGTCCGCTGGGAACGCGATCTGGACCTTGAATCGGGTGGCGGTGAGGTGGTCGGGTTCGGGGCTGTGTTCGTCGAGTGTTCCACCTACGAGAACCGCCTGCCCGAGGGCTACTGAACAGGGCAGCCGTTGAGCTCTTCGGCCCAGGGCAGCCGACCCGACCAGAACCTCACGATCTTCTCGCCGTCGCTCTGGAACATGACCCTGAAGACCTTGTCGCTCTGGTCCCTGGGCACGTAGGCGAGGAGGTTCCCTGAGCCGTCGGGTAGGGGCGAGGTCTGGATGCGTTCGCCGAACATGTCGATGATGCGACCCTCGGTGTTGCCGACGCCTGCGCCTGATCGCGTGGTGATCTCGTTGGTGTCGATGTCGACGCGTTCGACGGTTCCGCCCACCACCCAGAATGTGATTCCGGCGGGTGCGTTGTCGGGTGTGGCCAGATAGCACTCGCCAACCGGTGTGATCGGGGTGAACCTGGTTCCGGCGGCCCGCTGTGCGGCGTTGGCCGTCATGCCGAAGATGACGGCATCCAGTCCGACCGTGCTGACAGTGGACTGGTAGTCGAGTGTGGCCATGCCCAGGTCGTCGAGCGGTGGAAGGGTTCCGAGCATTTCCGGATCCAGGGTCGTCGTGGCTGCCTGTGCCGCAACCGTTGTCGTCGGAGTCGTCGTGGCTACCGGCGCGCTGGTGGTTGCCGTAACCGCGGTCATGGCAGGCGTGGTGTCGAAGACCTGGGTGGTCGGGTTGCAGGTACCCAGGAGCAGCACGACGGCCACGAAGAGGACCCCGATGAGGGCGACCAGCCAGGCGCGCATGGTGTTCAGGTTACGACAGCGGGACGGCCAGGTCCGGGCGGCCCACAGTTGCGGTCACGATGTGGTGCACTGGCGCAGTGGGAAGGGCTTGGGCAGCTGTCGTCCTGGCGGCGGTTTCGTGTGGCAGTGGAACAGCGGTGGTATCGCCCACGACGGTGGTCCTGCCAGTGGCAGCGGCCACTGTCGCCACTACCACCGCTGTTGCCTCTCCGACCACG
>CEQE01123322.1_pt1 | contig 18992 bp, 20 predicted proteins | sample 356201 | NCBI WGS metagenome assembly CEQE01 (sample SAMEA2619970, study PRJEB7988) | marine metagenome | biome: marine biome (ENVO:00000447); feature: mesopelagic zone (ENVO:00000213) & marine oxygen minimum zone (ENVO:01000065); material: "saline water (ENVO:00002010), including plankton...
ATGCCGCACGAGGCCGACGTGGAGCCGTGCCCCACGGCGCCGTTGCGGTCGACGATGGTGGCGTCGCAGCCGCGACGGCGCAGCTCGAGGCCGATCGAGCAACCGACGACGCCGGCGCCGATGACGCAGGCTCTCACGGCTACCAGTCTCGTTCATGGACGACGTCATCAAGGGTCAGGGCCCCCTGAATACTGATCGCCTTCGTGGGGCAGATCTCTTCGCACAGCTTGCAGAAGATGCACTGGACGGTGTTCACGATCTCCATCTTGTCGGTCTCTTCATTCGCATCGAGGACGCTCTGCGCGCACGCTTCAACACAGAGCGCCGCACCGCAGGTGCATTGTTCCTCATCGTACGCGTAGGTAATCTTGCCGGCCGTCCACTTCACGTTGCACGCTCTTCGTATCCTTCAGGTTTCATGAAGACCAGGTCAACCGGTTCGGATGCGACGGTCATGGCTGCATCACCCGCCCGGGTGAGCGTCGTGTTCCTGAGCCAATTCGTGTCATCACGATCGGGGTAATCCAAGCGCTGGTTGTAGCCTCTGGACTCCGTGCGGTACTGGGACGACGAGACGATCGACTGACCCGACATCACCATGTTGATCGCTTCCATCGCCTCGCGCAGCTTTCGATAACTGCCCGAGGCGGAGAGGTTCGGGATGGCTTCCTCCTCCACCGCCTTGAGGCCCTCCAGCCCCCGCTGCAAGCCTTGCCGATCTCGTAGAGGCCCAGCGCTCTTCCACATGATTCCCTTGATGCGGCTCTTGATGCTCCCAGGATCACCGAGATGACTGGGCGTTCGACTCAGGATGGTCTCGAGGGCTGCCGCTTGGTCTTCAGTCCACTCCCTCGACTCGGAAGTAAGCTCCGGCACCGCGGTGGCGTGGGCTCGTTGAGTCGCGCTCCGGCCGGCCATGACACCGGTCACGAGTGCGTAGAGCAGGGAGGATCCTGGGGAGACATCGCCGGCGGCAAATAGTCCTGGCACGTCGGTTCTTCCCCGCTCGTCGATCCGGACCCCGCCCCCTTTGAAGTCCCCGATGCAGATGGGGGCCACGGGAAGGGGATGTTCCTGCAGGTTGAATCCCCTCAAGAGGTTCTGCGTGAAGATCCCCTTGGAATCGACATTCCACAGGTCCTTTGGGACCTTGGTGAGATCGAGAAAGACCGCGTTGTTCTTGCCTCGTCCTTCCAGGATCTCCGTCATGGAGGCCTTGATCAGATGGGGAACGAGTTCGATGAAGGGCCTGCCGTATCGTCTCGAGAGATTGTCATCCAGCGACAGGGTGGCGCCCTTGCCCGCGACCCTGTGCTCCTGGGCGTACTTGAGAAAGAAGGCCTCACCCTGGGCGTTCCTGAGCACCCCACGTGTTCTGGCGACAGACCCCGGAATCCAATACTGAGGGACCCCGTCCAGGGCGACCCCCCAGTTGTCAAACCCCATCATCTCCATATCCGTGAGGGTCGCGCCGGCGCGACAGGCCATGGCCAACCCGTCTCCGGTCATGCGAATCGGGGCATAGCTCCGTTCGTAGATTTGGCCACACGATCCCGTCGCCATCACGATGGAGGAGGCTCGAAAGGTGACGAACTGCTTTTTCCGGAGGTCGAATCCAACTGCGCCAACGATCTCTCCATCCTGTCGAATGAAGTCGGTGATCATCGTCATGATCCGGGTCTTGACACCAATCTTCCTGGCATGCGCGAGCAGAGGAAGCATCATGTGGGTGCCATAGACAGCCGGGGGCCCCAACCAGCGCTGGGCATAGATGTCCTCGACACCGAAGTCCCGCAGTTCTTCAGCGCGCGTTTGCATCTCGCAGGCGACGGTCATCGCAATCCGCTGGTTGGCCGTGAAGTTGCTGCCTCCAGTTCGTGCGCCTTCCCTGACGAAGTACTGAAAGGAATCCTCAATCGAAGCCTCGAAGTTCATCCCCGGCTCTGCCAAGCCCATCTTGACCAGATAGTCGGGCGGGACCCGGGCCACCAGGGCCCCCGCATAGATGGAGGCGCTGGCCCGCGTCAAGATGCTCTTCTCCACCAACAAGGTCTTGAGTCCGGCCCGCCTGGCCTCAATGGAAGCCCTGAGGCCGCCCATCCCACTGCCGATGACCAGGACATCGCATTCGGTCGTCGTTGTCTTCATCCGCACGGCATTGTAGCCCCGACGGACGGCTGGCAGGGTAGAGTGGTAACGGGACCGAGTGATGACGCTCGAATCCATCGAATCCAGGGTCATCGAGACCCTCCAGGCGAACCGGATAGGTTACCGTCTCTTGCCGCATCGCGAGCCCGTGTTCACCGTGGAACAGGCGGCCAGGCAGCGTGGTGTGGTCAAGGACGAGATCGTGAAGTCGATTCTGCTCGTGGACAAGAACGGCCGATACGTCATGGCCTGCGTGGCCGGAGACACGCGGCTCGATCTCAAGGCGATCCGCGCCTGCCTCGGGAACGGTTGGACCCGGCTCCATTTCGCGAAGCCGGACGAGATTCGGGCGGTCACCGGGTCGGTTCAGGGGGCCGTGGCGCCGGTGGGGCTGCCGGAGCATCTGCCGGTGATCTTCGATGAAGCGATCGCCCAGCGCCGCACGGTCAGCATCAGCAGCGGAGATCCGATGGCCGGACTGGAACTCGACCGAGCCGATCTCGTTCGCGTGGCCGGTGCCCAATCGGCACGGATTGCCGAGGCAGGCACGCGGTGAGCGAAGAGACGCCGCCCTACCTCTGCCCGACGGCAGTCATCAACTACGATCACGCGGCCGTCGCGGAATTCGCGACGCGCAGTGCGGGTGACGTGACCGATCTCAGGGAGCAGGCGGTGCGGTTCTACAATGCCGTCCGCGACGGCATTCGGTACGATCCATACACCATCGAGCTGTCGGACGAAGGCCTCCGGGCCAGCACGACTCTGGCCAGCGGCCGGGCGTGGTGTGTGCCCAAGGCGGTTCTTCTGGCCGCCTGTTGCCGGGCGGCGGGGATTCCGGCTCGGCTCGGCTTCGCCGACGTGCGAAACCATCTGTCGACGGCGCGGATGCGCGAGCGGATGAAGACCGATCTGTTCTTCTGGCACGCGTATACGTCCATCCGTCTGGGCGGCGTCTGGGTCAAGGCGACGCCAGCCTTCAACGTCGAGCTCTGTGAGCGACTTGGACTGAAGCCCCTGGAGTTCGACGGACGCCACGACGCGCTCTTTCAGCCGTTCGATTCCGCCGGGAACCAGGTGATGGAGTACGTCCGATATCGAGGAGAGTTTGCGGACGTGCCGATCAGTCAGATCGCGGCCACGTTCCGGCGGGAGTACGGTGCGCTCCCTTCCGCGAAAGAGGCCGACTTTGCCAGGGACGTCGACAACCTGATGCCAGATCGCTGAGGGCGCCCTCAGTCAGACCGAGGGCTTCAGCCTGTTGGCGCACAAGGCGAGCGTCGCCGTGTTCAGCAGGAGGAACCCGAACGTGGAGAACCACCGCACTCTCACAAGAGTCCACTCCGCCGGAGTCGCAGTCCAGTCCGGCAGCCCCTGTGGCACGGGTAAGCCGAGCGCGGCGAAGACTTCCTGACTCACGTAGTCACGGTAGACGTCCTGAAGCGCCATCCAGTCCAGGACTGTCAGGCCTAGCACGACGACGCCGAGCACGAGTGTGCACAGGGCGAGTAGACGTAAGCGTGTCATGTTGATCCTCCTATCCAGTGTCCGCGCGGACTGGCGTCGATTTCACAGCGCGCGTCATTGTCTCACCGCTCCCTACCGTCCCGTCGGCGCTCGCGCTCTGAGGTAGCGCAGGGCGGAACCGCAGCGCGAGCCTTCAACTCTACTCGGGTGCAACCATCTTGGTGACGCGACCCACGCTCGTGTCGCCGGCATACAGGTTGTCTTGCTTGTCCATGACCCAGTAGCTGGCTTCGGTGAACTGGCCGGTCCCGATGCCCATGCCATTTCCGATCGCGCCGAGCACCTTGCCATTCCGGTCCAGCTTCAGGAACTGGCCGTCCTGACCGCTCGCCATCCATGGCTGGCCGTGCGAATCGAAATAGAGCGCGCACACGAGGTTTCTCATCTGGATCGTTCTGAGGAAGGCGCCGTCGCCAGAATAGACGACGATACGGTAATCCTCGCGGTCGCCGATCCAGACGTCGCCGTTCGTGGGATCGACGGCGAGCCCATGGGCCGAGTTGAACTTTCCCTGCCCGATCTCGTTGCCGTACCACTGATTGATGAAGTTGCCGTTCTTGTCGAGGTGGAGGATCCGCGAGGCGCCGAGGTTGTTGGCCGGATCATCCGAATCGGTGTCATTGGGGCTCTCGTTTCCATGCCCCTGGGCGATGTAGACATCGCCGTTCGGCGCAAAGGCGACCATCACCGGCTGCCAGAGCCGCCTCTGGCCTCTGGCTTCATCCCAGTCCCCCCGGCGTCCCCGCTCGCCGATCGTCAGGAGTAGCTCACCCTCCGGACTGATCTTCATCACGGTGGCGCCATGCGTGGCGGTGATCCAGACATTGTCCTCGGCATCGGCGGCCATGCCGTGCGCCTTGTCCTGATAGCCGATCACGTCCAGGGCGACCTCGAGGATGGGTCTGTAGTCCGGATCGAACTTGAAGAGCTGCGGCTTGCCGGCTTCCGCGCGCTGAAAGACCCAGAGGTTGTCCCTCGAATCGAGGGCCACCGCCGGAACACCCCCCAAGCCGGGAGGCAACGAATAGGGGTAGGTGAACGTATACCCCAGCGTCTGTTCCCACTGGACGCGCTGCAACTCCTGACGCCGGCGGCCGAGTCGATTGCCGCAGATGGGCGAGTGGCTGCATGGCGGCGTCCCCGCAGCAGCCGTGCGGTAGCCGCCGGCTTCACTGCGAGGCACTATCGTGACAGTCCCATCCGGATCGACGATCGTTCGTCCACCCGGGTCGGGAAATGATCCCTGCAGAAACCAGGCCGGTGACCCGTCGCCGGCCGGCCCCTCCGTCGGTGGGCGCGACTGAGGGGATGCCGGCGTCCCGGTGAGCATCAGACCGAGAGCCACCGCGCCAACTCCAGCGAATTGACCTCTCTTCATGTCAACCTCCGGATCACTCTAGAGTTGGTTGCACAGCCGACTGATCAGAATGGCTCTCACCTGGTCGGTTGCGAACTCTTCGGGCATGGGCATGTCCGCAGCTGGCCGCGGCAGCCCTGGGCCTTGAGGGCCCACGATGCTCGGCTCGTCCTCCGTCTTGTCGTCCTCTTCTTCTTCCCCCTCCGAGGTCTCGGCGGTGTTTGGATAGGGTTCCGGTACAGCTTCGCCTGGGACCGGCGGCGTCTTGCACACATCCGGAATTTCGGCTGCCACACCGCCGCCACCGGCACCTGCCATTCCTCCGGACGACGGACCGACGGCGCCGGCCGTCGTGAGCGCCCGGAAACGCTCGAGGTCGCTCTCGAACTCGGCGTACTCTCGGCCGGTGAGCCCGGCGGCCCCGGTCTCGTGCCACGCGGCGGCGACAACAGCAACATCGCGCGCGTCATCGCTGGTGAAGTCTTCGTGCCTCCGACCGGTTGCCTCGACCAGCGCACTGCGATTCCACGTGCGAGCATCGACCGGCACAGCCTGTCCTCGATTGCTCGCATCGAGTGCCCGAATCAGCGCAACGCGGAAGGACGCCCTGTTCTCGAGACGAGGCTGTGTCCTGCCCGCTCGTCGCTGTGCGCCAACTTGATCGGCAGACACCACAACGCTCGAGGCTGCCACGATCGCCGCCATGACGCTGGCAACTTTGAGATGATTCATGATGACCCTCCGTGGTCCAGAGAGCTCTTCCATCTACCGCCGTCAGAGACTTGCCGTCGACTCCACGCTCTTGCGAAGCTGGAGAAGGTTGGCCTCCGGGGCATCCAGGCTGGCGACGCAACCCGGACCCAGGATGAGCCCGCGCTGATCGACCTGTGCCCAGGCATCCTTCACCTGGGCATCCAGCTCGGCCGGCGTGCCATGCACCAGCGTCGTGTTCTGTCCGATGCCGCCTATCAGGCACCGGTCGGTCCGGCGTCGCAACTCCCTTAGTGGCGGCCCCGCCTCCCGGTCGTGATAGTTGAACGCCTGGACCGGGTAGTCCAGAATCTGGTCGACCATGACGTTCTCGCCGTGCGCGTGCAGGATGTTGAACCACGATCGCCCGGCGACCGCCTCGAGCACCACGCGGTCGTAGGCCTTCGCGAACTCGGCGTACTCGCTGTTGGTCAGATAGCCTGCGTTGGCGGTCTGCGTCGCGAAGAACAGACCGTCCGCGCCGCGCGCGACCACCTCGGCCGCAAAGCTCCGGGTCGTCTCCGTCACGACTTCCAGGCCGGCGTGGACGGCGTCCGGCGCTTCTCGAATGTGCGCGAGGAGGGTCTCCCGTCCGGCCATCTTGAGGCAGGAGGTCAGCGGACTGAACACCGTCTGGGCCAGGGGGACGTCGTCGTTCCGCTCGCGCAACTCGCCTAGCGCGATCCGCTGCGCTTCCAGGACGACGAGATACTCACCCTCGTCGCCCCTGAAGGTTCGCAGTGTGCGCCAGTCGTCGGGTCGCGTGATCGGATAACGGGCCTGGACGGGGGGGCGCCTGCCGCCGTTCATCTCGAGCGGTACGCCCCAGTCGACCACCGAGTACAGGCCGTAGGGTGAAAGCTTGATGAAATCGAGATCGAGTCGGCGCTGAAGCTCGAGCGCCAACTCGGCCAGGCGCCGCGGCGCCCGGTCTCGATTCGGGAAGTGCCACCAGAACCCGAACGGCAGGCGGTCGGTCTCTTCGAGCCTAAGCGCCCGTTCGATCCGCTCCCGGTGGGTCATGCCGGCCGCGCGCGACCCGGCCGCGAGGCCGGGTGACCGACCCAGCGCGAGCGCGGCCGTGGCCGTTGCGCCGACACTCAGGAACTCTCTACGACTCCACGCCTGGTAGACCTCGGGCACGCGTGCCTCCCTTGCTGGCTCGGGACACCAGGATACACCTCGATCACGCCGTGCTACAGTGCCTCACGCCCTACGACACGTCAGCGCGATCCCGCGGAGACCACCGATGAACCGACGCCAATTCCTCGCCACCGTCGGCGCGGGCGGGGTCGCATCCGACCGAGCCCTCCGCGCGCAGGCCGGCCAGCCGGCCGCCGGCACGGCAGACGAGCTCTACCAGCGCGCCTACGCCATCGACGCGATGTGCTTCGCCGCCGCGCCGCCGCGCACCTACGTCCAGTACCTGACCGACGAGAAGATCGCCGCCCTGCGGACGTCCGGCATCACGGCGATGGCGATGAACATGACGGCGAACTACGCCGAGCTGAGCCTGGCCGACAGTCTATTCGAGGCGGTCAGGGACCGGATCGACACCTGGGACCGGTTCGTCGCCGAGCACAGCGACGTGTTCGTCAAGGTCACCACCATGGCCGAACTAGACGCCGCGAAGCGCTCGGGCAAGGTCGGCTTCATCTATTGCTTTCAGATGAGCGCGCCATTTGGCTGGGACCTCGACAAGCTCGCGGCGTATGCGGAGCGGGGCGTCCGACAGATCCAGTTCGTCGACGGCCGCCGGAACTACCTGGTGGATTCGTGCTGGGAACCTGCGAATGCCGGGCTGAGCCAGTTCGGCTTCGACGTCGTCGACGCGCTCAACGCGCGCGGCGTCATCATCGACCTCTCGCACGTCGGCGAGCAGTCGGCCCTCGACGCGATCCTGGCGTCGAACGCGCCGGTGCTCTTCTCGCACTCGGGCTGCTTGGCCTTGTGCCCACATCCGAGGAACGTGAGCGATCGGAACATCAGGGCGATGGCGAATCGAGGCGGCGTCTTCTGCGTCTACAACCAGAGCGGATGGCTCACGCGGGACTCGACGATTTCGATCGACCATTTCATCGATCACCTCGACCACGTCATCAACCTTGGCGGGGAAGATCACGTCGGCGTCGGCACGGACCAGGATGCCGTCGACATGACCGCCATGCGCCCGGACGAAGTCGAACGGCACCAGGCGACCTTCGACCGACGGCGCGCCGCGTTTCCGCAGTTGACCTGGCGCGTGAGGCACATGCGCGTGCCCGAACTCAGCCACCCGCAGCGGCTGCTGCACCTGGCGCAGGCGCTCGACCAACGAGGCTATCGGACCGGCACGATCGAGAAGATCATCGGAGGCAATTACGTTCGCCTCTTTCGCGACGTCACGGGTTGATTACTGCTTGCCGACTGTGGGCCCGCCCGTGTCGACCTGCCGGGGCACCCTGTCGTCCACCGTTTGCGGTTCGTCGCTGTGCCAAGGGCGAAGGACGGATCACACCTGAACTAGCACTTCTTGTCGAGTGTAAGCGTAGCGATAGTCCCTACGTCTTCTTTCGGAGTGCAACAGAGAGGCCCGCGTGGGGATTTCCAGCCGTCCATGGACTTGGACGCAGCCACATCCATTTGCGAGAGCCAAGCCGCAGCCGTGACGAACCTATCGGGCACTGCCTAGGTTTGCACGAGTGTGAATTCGTTACTGCTGGCCCGCCTGTAAGCAACACGTTTGGCCGAGCACAACGTAAAGGCGACAAGTTCGAACTGTCAGGGGTGGACCCTTTCAACTCGATTGTCTTACCACTAGTAGGAGCGATGGACCACGCTGAGAAGGTGTGGCGAAGGCATGGCACTCGAGCTGCGCTTACCCTGAGTGTCTGTGTAGTTGATTCGCCAACCATCCTCGTAGACGCAAGGATAGAGCCCGGCGAGTTCATCTTAACGCCGTGGATTCGCGTCATTAGGCAAGAAGTGGTACCTGAGCCTCGCGGAGGGCCAGCGATCAGGTTTTATGTAGTCGATTTTGTTCACAGCTCCTACCTGAAGATGTTTATTGCCGACCACGTTTTGCCGCTGGGTGAGTTGTTCGCAACTAGGGTCAAGACCAATGAGGCAGTGCTCACTGCTGGTCAGGGCTGGGTTGAGAACATCTACGACTGGCGATGGGATGACATTCAGCCCGAGAGGAGTGACCAGACGCCGTGAGAACCACGATGCGTAGGAGTTCCTTTTCTCTAGGTCCTGAACGCACCAACAAAGCCGGTGGTTCAGGAGGGGTCACAGGCGTGGTCGCAATGGGATCGAGACGGCTGGAAATGCGGGACGAAAACGCTAGATTCGACGGCACAAAGCAGGCGCGATACCAGGCTACGCCACGCCCCGCGTTACTGCCCTGATTGTAGCAAGTTGGGAGTCTCCAGCCACTCGCGAAGCTGACGCACGGCTCGGCCGCGGTGGCTGACGGCCGCCTTTTCCTCACGCGAGACCTCGGCGAGTGTCTTGCCGTAGGGCGGATAGAAGAAGATCGGGTCGTAGCCGAAACCTGCCTCGCCCGCTGGCGCTTCGGCGATCCGCCCCTCGACCGTGCCCTGGGTTTCGAACAGCACCTCCGTGCCGCGGGCCACGGCGAGGGCGCAGACGAATCGGGCGGGGCAGCCGAGTTGCCCGGCCTCGCCGAGCCGCGCGTAGATCGCCTGGAACTTCTCGGGATAGGTCTCGCCGTTGAATCGGGCCGAGTGCACCCCCGGCTCGCCCTGCAAGCCGTCGATCTCCAGTCCAGAGTCGTCGGCCACCGTCGTGCGGCCGGTCGTGCCGGCGTAGCACAGCGCCTTCTCTCGCGCGTTGTCGCCGAACGTGGCGCCGGTCTCCTCCGGCGCGGCCAGGTCGGGCCACTCGTCGAGTGCCTGCAGCTCGACGTCGATGCCGGTCAGGATCGCGCGGATTTCCGAGAGCTTGTGAAGGTTCGTCGTGGCGACGAGCAACCTCATGAGGTCCCGGTGAGGTAGTCGCCGACGATCTCGCGCTGCAGGGCAATCAACTGCGTGATGCCGTCGTCGGCCAGCCCGAGCAGCTGATCCAGCGCGTCGCGCCCGAACGGCGCGCCCTCGGCCGTTCCCTGGACCTCGATGTAGCGGCCATCGCCGGTCTTGATGACGTTCATGTCGACCTCGGCCGTGGAATCCTCGCTGTAGGCCAGGTCCAGCATCGGCGTGGCCTGCACGACGCCGACGCTCGTCGCGGCGACGTGGTCGAGAATCGGCATCGTCTTGAGGTGGTCCTGCTCGCGCATTCTCTGCACCGCCAGCACCAGCGCGACGAAACCGCCCGTGATGGCGGCGGTGCGGGTGCCGCCGTCGGCCTGAATGACGTCGCAGTCGACCCAGACCGTGCGTTCACCCAGCGCGTCGAGCTTCGAGACCGCGCGTAGCGACCGGCCGATGAGGCGCTGGATCTCGTGGGTTCGGCCGCCGACCTTGCCCGCCGTCGACTCGCGCGTCGACCGCGTCGAGGTCGCGCGGGGCAGCATGCTGTATTCGGCGGTGATCCAGCCCTTCCCGCTGTTCCGCAGAAACGGTGGCACGCGGTCCTCGACGCTCGCGCTGCAGATGACCTTCGTGCGCCCGGCTTCGATGAGCACGGAGCCCTCGGCGTGCACGAGGTAGTTTGGTGTGATCGTCGTCGGCCGGAGCTGGTCGGGCCGTCGCGCGTCGTCGCGTGTCGGTGTCGTCATAAGCGTGTCGGACGTGAGGTCACGGTGCCGTTGGGGTACCGACGTCGTCTGGAGCCGGCTCGGTCCACTCCGGACGTAGCGTGAGCGGGCGGCGGAGGTCGACGTGGCCCGCGAGCGTGTCGGCTTCGCGCCCTTCGATGAGAATCTGCACCGCCCGCACCGTCGGGACGTTGACGGTGACGGCGTTGACGATCGTGTAGACCGTCAGCAGTTCGTCCAGCGAGCCGCCGGTGTGGCCCGACGTAATCTCCCGACTGACGTCGACGAACGCGTCGCCCTGGTCGGTGACGTAGATCGCCCGGAGCAGCGTGCCCTCGGGCATTGCCGAGAGGAGCGGGGGTTCGACCGACTGGAACTGGGCCTCGAGCACGTGGCGGGCCTGCGTGATGGGCGCGTCGCCGTCGACGACCTCGCGTTCGACACCGATCAGGCGCTCGCCATCCTCGGCGACGTAGAACAACGTCGCCGAGGTGAGCGGCGCTGGTTCAGCCGGCGCGTCGCTCGGCAACGCCACCACCGCGTCATCGACCTCGTCGTACACGTCGGGCAAGGTGACGAAGAGGAGCCAGGCGCCGATTGTCCCGGCCACGGCGACGCCGCCCATGACGATCCATCCGCGGCCCGTCACCGCTGCCCCCGTGGCCTCTCCTCGGCTTCCGGTGCGCTGTCGGGCCGCTGCTCGACGAGCGTTCGATAGCGCGCGATGCTCTGATACAGCGCCTGGCTCAAGGCCTCCTGATACGAAGGCGCCCCCAGCCGTCGCTCTTCCTCAGGGTTCGACAGGAACCCCAACTCCACCAGAACGGCCGGCATGTTGGCGCCGACCAGCACCCGGAACGGCGCGCGCTGGGCCTCGCCCGGCCTGACGTCCACGCGGCGGCGCAACTCGGCGTCGACGATCGCCGCCAGTACGCCCGACCGATCGACGTGGCTGACCTGGGCCATCTCCCACGATACGACATCGATGCTCCGCGCTCCGCCGCCCAGCACCGGCACGGTCTGAGGGTTCGCCCCGGAGAGCCGGGCTCCGCTGCGCTCGACGTCGAATTCGTCCAGGCTGAGATAGGACACCTCGGCGCCCGACGGAACGGGACTGAGCGACGCGTTGGCGTGCAGGCTGATGAACAGGTCGGCCTTGTTGTTGTTGGCGATGGCGGCCCGCTCGTCGAGCCGGATCGTCCGGTCCTCGTCGCGGGTCATGACGACCCGGAGACCGAGGCGGCTCTCGATGGCGCGCCGCAGCCGCTGCGCCACCTCCAGCGTGACGTCTCTCTCGAGGACGCCGGTGGTTCCGGCGACGCCGGTGTCATCGCCGCCGTGACCGGCGTCGATGACCACCGTCCGCACCGTGATCGGCGCGGTCAGTTCGGGCAGCGGCAGTGCGGCCTCATCGCGCGGAGCCGCCTCCAGGTTTGACACCGACGGCGGCGGGCGCTCCGCAGTATTGGCCCGCTCGTTCACGCGGGCGACGGCCGCCGGCGCCGCGTCCGAAAAGAGATCGACCAGCAGTCGGGCAGTGCCGCCGACACCGGCCAGCAGCGTCGACTGGTGGCTGACGTACTGCGAGCCCAGGTCGATCGCCAGCCAGGCTGGTTCGTCACCCAGACGGATCGCGGCGACCAGCGAGTCGGGCCCACGGTCCGGCAACGCCACGTCGAGCGCATCCGCGTCGAACTTCACGAGCAGCCGCTGTGGCCCTTCCTCGATCGTGTGGGGCGCCTGGGGGGTCATTGCGAGGACGACCTGGGCCTGCCCGCGGCCGATGGTGTATTGCACGTCGATCTCGGGCACGCGAAGGTCTCCGACGATGACCAGGCCCGAGCGCTGGCGCAGTTCGATCGGCGTGTCGATCATCAACCCGAGCACGCGGCTGAGGAACTCGACGGGCACGTGCCAGCCTCGCGAGGTGCGGACCGGCGGCGACGGCAGGCTGACGACCCGGCCGCCGACCGACGCGAGGCCCTGAGTCGCGGTGAGCACCACGACCCGGTCGCGGTAGGTGACGGTCAGGCCATCCGCCAGTGTGTCTTCGCGCACGCTCAGGTCGAACGCGGCGGCGAGGTCGTTCAACGCGACCATCGGCCGGTCGTTGACGCGCGCTACGGCCAGGGACTGGCGTCCCGTGTCGGAAAGGATCGTTAGGGACTGCTGAGCGGGCAGCGAGCGGCCGGTGCCGGCCAGCACGACCAGCGTGCACAGGACCAGCGACTGTGGAGATCGGAAGCGACGCATGGGACGCCGTTCGGTGGATCGGCTTTCACGGTCGAACCATCGTGTTCGACTGCTCCATGATACCGTACGCGCGCGCTGCGGTTGGACGGCGAGGATCAGCCGCGCGCGCGTCGACGCGCGGGTGCCCGGCTCGCTACGCGCGGCAGTGAGGCGCTGGCCGCCTTCTTCTTGCCCGTACTGACGCTGTCGAGACTCTTCTTCAACGCCTCCATCAGATTCACGACCTTCGGCGGCGCTTCCACCGCGGGCGCGACGATCTCCTCGCCGGCGATCTTCGCGTCGCTGAGCGTGGCCGCGGCGTCGGTGGCAGGGAAGACCCGCACGGGAATGTTGACCAGGCTGACCTTGAGATGACCTTTCCAGGTCGAGCGCGCTGCGATGTCGCGGCTCCTCGAGTGGGAATGCGGGGCGATCGGTGTCTCGGTCGTTGCGACCGCGGCGCGGCGGATCAGATTCGGCGCAACGTTAGCGGACGTCGTGCCAGTGGCCGTGCTCGGGCGACCAAACGCGATTCGTCGGCGGACCGGCGTCGCCCGTCACCGCCACGACGATCCCGATGGCGCCGCCGATCATCAGCAGCGCGAACAGCACCATGGCGGTCCGGGAACTCATCCCGCTGTCCTTGCTCAGACAGCACTTCTTGTACTTCTTGCCGCTGCCGCAGGGGCAGGGTGCGTTGCGCTCGACACTCATGTGCGCCCTCATTCTATACCTCGAGGCCCAGAGGCCGCGAGTCGGTGCCCGGGCGGCGGCAACACCGTCCTGGCAGCGTTACGGAGCACCTTGGTAGGGCGGGCCGGCAGAGGCTGTCAGAACCGGGCGACGGCGGCCAGATGAGGGCGCACACGGAATGGGTTGGCCGAGTCGGTCGGCACGAGGAGCCGCTTAGTGACGTGCAGAGTGAAGTCGATGCTGAGCCCGGGAGCCAACACGTACGACGCCTCGACCATGTGGAGCGTCAGGTTGCTGCCCGGCATGTCGCTGAAGACGAACGGTGACAGCACGGCATCCTCTTCAACGTGCCCGAAGGTGTAGCCCGTCGAAAAAGTGCCTGCGCTGCGCCCCCGGCCGTAGCCGACTTCGAGCCAGACGCCCGAGTCGCGGTCGGTCGTGGCCCCGGTGTTTCGCACCCAGTCCGCGAGCAACCTCACCGGATACTCTGCCCGACCCGTATCGATGCTCACTTCGCCGATGACGTCCACCAGGTTGAAGTCGGACGCGAATCCAATGACCTCCCCTGCGGGGCCGAGTGCCAGGCGATTCGTGTTGATGCTCTCCAGCGGGCCGGTCGACGTCGCGACGGCGATCTGGTCGACGCGGCCGAAGCCGTAGTTCGCCCCGGAAATCTGAAAGGCATAGCGGCCGAGTGTGAAGCTGAACTCGCCGTAGGCGCCGACCATGAACGCGTCCTCCCCGGCCTTCACCTCGTTGAGCGCTGTTTCGATCGCGACGATCTTGACGGCGGCGTGCGGGGAAAGGTCCCAGGCGACTTGCTGAAAGCCGCCTTCCCAGTTGACGTCGTCATCCCAGGTCATCTGCGTTCGCGTTACCGGAAACGTGAACTTGCCAGCGCCCAGCGTCAGGGCCGGCGCGACAGGAGGACGGTAGGTCAGCGCCGCTCGATCCAGGTTGAACGGCTTGGGGAGAAGGAAGTTCGTGAAGGTTTGGTTGGTCGATACCGGCGTGCCGGGATCGCCGCTCGCGACCTGAAGCTCGAAGTGCGTGTCGTCGTTGATATCGGTGTCGAGGCGCAGGCGCAGGCGCATTCGCACCCGGTGGCGAGGTGTCTTCGCATCCTCGTAGAAGCTCTCGTAGCGGGCCCGAAAATCGCCGCCGAAGTCGATCCGCTCCCACCAGGGGGTGCTGGACTGCGCCGAGGCCGGCGTGGCCGTCAGGGCGATCAGGATCAGCGAGACGAGCGGCAATAGATGGGCAACGGTGTTCGAGTGTTTCCGATGGGTCATGGCTCTAGCGGATGCGGAGTGAGTGTCTGGAGTATGCGCGCAGCTCAAACCCTTTCATGTTGGCACAGGCGCGACCCCGCTGTCACTTGGAGGCAACAGTCCATGCCGCGGACGTGGGCGTCTGGTCACCGTCGGACAGGTGGGCGCAGGGTGACTCCTGCCATCACGACGCGCCCAATCCCGAGCATCGGTAGCCGCTCGGGTGGCGGTTCAGTCAATCGTGGGGGGACGCCCCGGGCCGCCGGGGAGGTCTGCGGCCTCTCCCAGTCTGTTCATCGGCGTCGGGAAGAGCTGATTCTCGCTGGCGGCGACGACGGCGGCGACCGTGGCGTCGCCGGTGACGTTCGCGGCCGTCCGGCACATATCGAGGAAGCGATCGACGCCGAGGATGAGCGCGATGCCCGCGATCGGTACGCCGATCGCCTCAAGAATGATGACCAGCATGACGACGCCGGCACTCGGCACGGCCGCCGTGCCGATCGAGGCCAGCAGCGCCATGAAGACGATGGTGAGCTGCGCCTGGAGGTCGAGCGCGATCCCGAGGGTCTGGGCGATGAAGACCGCCGCCACGGCCTGGTAGAGCGCCGTTCCGTCCATGTTGATCGTCGCCCCCAGCGGCAGGACGAACGACGCCACTTCCTCCGAGACGCCGAGATTCTGCTCGGCGTTCTTCATCGTGACCGGTAGCGTCGCGGCGCTCGACGACGTGGAGAACGCCACGAGCTGGGCGGGCACGATGCCCGGGAAGAAGTGCCTCAGCTTGAGCGGCGTCCGCAGCTTGAGCAGCGCGGGGTAGGTCACGAGCATGTGGATCGTCATGCCCAGCAAGACACAGAGGCAGTACAAGCCGAGCGCGCCCAGGAGTTGCGCCAGTTCACCCGGACTGTCGCCCGCGACGCCGGTCACCGTGTCGGCGATGAGCGCGAAGACGCCGATCGGCGCGAACCGGATCACCAACTCGACGATCTTGATGATGACTTCGTTCACGCTCTCGCAGAGATCCAGGAGCGGTTTCGCCTTCTCCTTCGGGATCAGGATCAGCGCCGTGCCCACCAGGAACGCCACGAACACCATGTTCAGCATGTTCCGGTTGCTCGAGGCCGAGCCGACGAAGTTGTCGGGCACCATGTCGACCAGCGGCTGGAGCGGTCCGCGCGCCGCGGCCTGTGCGGCAGCCTGCTCGCGATCGGCGACGTCGCCCTGGTAGGTCGCCTGCAATCGCTCGCGCAAGCCATCGGGGATCGATTCACCCGGGCGAATGAGATTGACGACACTCAGGCCGATGACCAGGGCGACCAGCGTCGTGCCGATGTAGATGCCGATCGTCTTGCCGCCGATGCGCGACAGCTTCTGCAGATCGGCCAGCGACGCGACGCCCGTGATGAGCGAGGCCAGGACCAGCGGGACGGCGATGAGCAGCAGCAGCCGGAGAAAGATGGTGCCGAACGGCGCGATCCAGTTCGTCGTGAACGTACCCCACCCCGAGAGCGTCGCGATGACGCCATAGACGAGGCCGAGGCCCAGGGCGATCAGAATCCGCCAGTGCGTCTGCCGATACCAGGAGATGGCCATACTGCGAGCGATGGTACCACGAGGCTTGGCGCGGCTGGCCCGGTTCTCCCGGTGAGTCCGCTCGCGCGAAGCGGGCGCCGGAGGTGTCTCCCGATGTTTCTTGACCGCCGACGTGCGCTACACTAGCCGTGCGCGCCGTGCGGAACTTCAGGGTAAACCTATGAGATTGTTGATCGCGCTTGTCGGTGCACTGTGCGCCACGCTCGTGGCGTCGGTGACGATCCCCGTGCCGAGCATCCCGTCCATTACTGGTTTTGGTCAGCTCTCAGCGGCACAAGTGGTTCAGTCAGGCCGACCGCCCGCGCTCCTAGAGCCCGGTGGGGAGGCGCCGGGTTCGGCGTTTTCGGGCGCGTGGCTGCGCCGCCGCGAGACGCGAGTGAATGTGGGTCTGCTCGGAACGATCACGGCCGGCATGGCGCCCGCGCTGACGCTGAACCTCTTTAGCGATGTCGAACTGCTCGCCGTCTTCGAGCGGATGGAGGCGACGAATCCCGGGAGCGTCTGGGTCGGCCATCTCGAGGACGAACCGATGAGCTCGGTCACGCTGGCGGTTGTGGATGGCGTGCTCTCTGGTCAGGTGAGCCATGCCGGCGGGCTCTATGAAATCACAGCCGACGCCGACGGCGCAGCGGTGGTCAGTCGACTCGATCCCAGCCGAATACAGGGAGACGGCCCCGACGAGCCCGTAGGCCTCTTGTCGCGGGGCGCCTGGCCACCGGATCCGGATGCCGGGCTGTCGGCCGCCGGAGGGGCATTGGCCGTCATTACTGTGGTGAACTTCTATACGAAGGCTGCGAAAAAACGAGCCGGGGGGCCCGCGGCGATCAAAGCGTCAATCGCGGGCAATATCGCGCGCACGAATACCGCGTACATAAAGAGCGGCGTTAACCAGCGGATCAAGCAGGTGTCCGTGAGGCAGATCAATTACAAAGAAACGCGGAGCGGTTCGCTTTCAACCGATCTGTTCCGCCTGGCGGACACAACCGACCGCTTCATGAAGTCCGCCCACACCGTTCGGAATGCCAAGAAAGCCGACCTTGTGTCTCTCATCGTCTCTCAGGCGGCGACCTGGAGGTGCGGAGGCCTCGCATATGTACCTAGCAACGGCCCTCCGCGTGACACGATCGCATTCAGCGTAATCGAGTTCCCCTTGTGCATGGCCGAAACCGTCTATGCACATGAGCTCGGGCACAACATGGGCCTCATGCATGACTGGTACGTCTCGGACGACACTGGGACCTTCAATTACGGTCATGGCCACGTCGACACGAAGAAGAAATTCGTCACGATAATGGCCTATCTGTCTCACTGCCAAGCCCTGGGGCTCACCTGCACACGATCCTCGCTGTTTTCGAATCCGGAGGAGAAGTTCCTGGGTCGGAAGACCGGTGTCGGTGGGAAGAAGACGAAATGCAAGGAGGGCAAGACCAAGCCTTCGAATTGCGCCGCCAACGCCGCCCGCGCGCTCAACAATACCGGCAAGATCGTCGCCGCCTTCCGCTGAGGTCTCGCCCAGGTCGAGACCTCGATCCGGTTGCGCCGCCGCTACTTGACCGGCGAGAAACTCGTCGGCTCCAGGAACAGCGACTCGACGGTGCTCACCAGCGGCCCATCGACCCGCGAAGCCTCCCGCATCGTCGCCCAGTCGGGGTCGGATCCGAACGCCGCCCACGACGCCCGCGCTGCCTCGCGGCTCTCGTGCGCCAGCATGTAGACGAGCGTGTCCTCGGAACGGGGTGACTCAGTGGGCACCCAGTAGCCGACGCCCTGCATGCCGTGCTTCTCGAAGATGTCCGTCTCGCCCCCGCCGAACCGATCGAGTAGCCCCTGCAGCTTGCCATCGTGGGTCGTGTAGGTTCGCAGTTCGAAGACGCGGTCCATCCCTTGCGCCTCGGTCACGACGTGGCGATCCACGGCCAGTCCCGCGAGAAATGCCAACAGGCCGACTGACGCCGCCACTCCATACTTGCGAAGCATCTGCAACTCCTTGCTGGTAGATCCGTCCAGGCGCGCTTGACCGTCAGACTCTAGCTCAAGGTCCACCGCGGGCGCCAGATTACACCGGGTGGCGGCAACCGTGGTGGTGGAACCCGATGGCGTTCATGACATCGGGACCACAGAATCGAATGTCCGGCCGACGCGTGCTTGCGCAGGTCTGGCTCTCACCTTTCCGTATCTTCCATTGAATCAGTCGTTTACGGGTCGAGTCGGACGGAGTTCCGCCATCGGCGCCCCACTTGCAGCCTACTCCTGATCGTGTTGCGGGAGACCTGTCCTTCAGGTTGCGCAGATGGGTGCCGATAGCATGGCTATGCCGTCGGTGCCATCGCGACGTCGGGGCCACAAGGTGAGGGTTCGAGTCGGCCTCGTCGTGCTTGTCGTGTGCGCCTCGATGGCCTGCCAAGACCGCCGCTCGCCGGTCGGGCCGACCATGCCCGAGAGTTCGAACGGAACTCCGAGTCCCAGACTCGCCCAAGAGGTCAGGCAGCAGTGGTCGCCCTACGTGGGCGTTCAGGTCACGGGGGAAGCCCTGGAGACTTACCGGGACGCGCTGGCACGCCTGGCGCGCTCGGGACAGCTCAAGGGCGTCCGGGCCGAGATCAGGAAGAGCGATCCGGCGGGTGGCGCGCGAGTCATCAAGGCCATCGCCTCGCTTGGCCTCGAACTCCTGGGCCTCATCGGCAATGAGTATCTGTTCGACCAGGACATCGAGCGGGTCATC
>CEQE01132976.1_pt1 | contig 18969 bp, 16 predicted proteins | sample 356201 | NCBI WGS metagenome assembly CEQE01 (sample SAMEA2619970, study PRJEB7988) | marine metagenome | biome: marine biome (ENVO:00000447); feature: mesopelagic zone (ENVO:00000213) & marine oxygen minimum zone (ENVO:01000065); material: "saline water (ENVO:00002010), including plankton...
TGTCCGCTATGAAAAGCTCGGTCCGGTCCACGTCACGCTCGATGACCGGCACGTCGAGCTCGTCGTTGAGCAGTTCGATCACGACTTCGCGGGTGATGCTCTCCAGGATTCCAGCGGTCACCGGAGGCGTGATGGCGACGCGGTCGCGAACGATGAACAGGCAGGCGTACGACACTTCTGACACCTTGCCCTGCTGGTTCAAGATGATGCCGAAGTCATGCCCATTTAGACTGACCTCGTCGGCGACGTACCGGCTGTTCTGGTAGTTGGCGATCGCTTTCACGCGCGGCGGCATGACGTTGTCGGATATCCTACTCCAGGAGCTGACCCCGCAGGTGATAGTCGAACTCGAGCCCAAAACGGATGATGACATTCGGCTAAAGATGGCAACCTCGCCCGGACTCCCGCCGGCCGGCAGGTAACCGGGTGTTCCGTCCCCGAAGTACGCCAGAGGCTGGATGTAGCAGTCGCCGTGAAACTCGTTGGACCTGGCGAGGTCGATCACCGAGTCCCGAAGCTCTCCGGCTGTCCATGGCGACGTCATCCGCATCACCTTCATCGAACGCATCAACCGCGTGAGATGGGCATCGAGATGGAATATGCTTAACTGTTCTTGGTCGGCGTTCCAATAACCTCGTATGCCCTCGAACACCATCGAGATCGACGACCAACCCAGCATGGAAGCGTGGATCAGGGCTTTGTCCCACTCCACCAGATCTCCGGACATCCAGAGGTACTTTGGAGGCGCCGGGGGTTGTGCCCACTCGTCCTTCTTCGGCTGTTCGTGAGTCACATTGCCTCCGCTTGGGGCTCCACGCCAAAGTCAGTCCGGCAAATTGGTGCAATGAAGCCTATCACGCCACTAACGTTTTGTGAACCACCGTTATCGGACCGTGGAACGGGCCGTCCCGAGTCTCACCGTGCTTGTTCGGGCGCCAGCTATGCAATACGATAATTGGGATCGCCCAACACACGGTGGACGCAGCACACGATGGACTCTACATTCAAAACGGTCTCCGAACGCATCCTGAAGTCGTATTGGGATTTCTACCCTGCCCTGGCGTCCTCGCTTGGGCTCCACCAGTACGACGGAAGGCTGTCGAACCTGTCCGACAGCGCAATAGCGTCACGCGTCGCAGAGGCGACGAACCACTTGGCCTCTCTCAAGGCGATTCCCGCGGACACGTTGGGCGCCGACGAACGATTCGATCTCACCATCCTTGAGGTCAACCTCAGGCGCGAGGTGCTCGACTACACGGAACTCCGCATCCACGAGATGAATCCCGAAGCGATGGTTTGGCATATCGATCCCAGTCCTTACATTCTCAGGGACTATGCACCACTGGAAGTTAGAGCGGAAGCGTTGGCCAGCGCTCTCTCCCAGGCGCCCAGACTCCTCGAACACCTCGCTGCCCATCTCATGAAGGGCAGAGCCGCCCGGCAGGTGCTGGAGGCTGCGATCGACTCGTACGAGGGGATGGCCATGTACTACCAGCAGGACGTCCTCGAAGCGTTGGACGAAATCGAAAGCTCTGCGACTCATGCCCACGCCATGAGAAGTTGCCGATTGGCCGCTGAAGCTGTGACCGCTTTCGTCGAGACGCTGAAGTCGCTGGCGTCCACCGCATCCACTCAGTTCGCCATCGGGGCGGATCGGTTCGCCAAGCTGCTGTCGACCAGCGAATTGGTCGACACTCCGCTCGACACGCTGTTGGAGATGGGACGCCAGGACCTGCGCCGCAACGAGCGGCGGCTCGAAGAAGTGGCGTCAGCCATCGACGCCGATGCCGGCGTAAGAGCGGTGGCCGAAATGGCCTCGAGCCGCCACCCGAAGGCCGACGCGTTGCTGATCGAGACCGCAGACCTCCTCGAGGAAATCCGGCGGTTCATCGTGGAACATGATCTGATCGGCCTCCCGAATGACCTCAGATGCAAGGACGTGAAGACGCCGGCTTTCATGGGCTGGTCGTTCGCGGCAATGGACACGCCGGGCGGCTTCGAGACCGAGGCGACCGAGGCTTACTACTACGTAAACCCACCCCGCGAAGAGTGGGCCGATGAGCAAAAAGAAGAGTGGTTGTGCAGTTTCTCGTATGGAATCTTGCGGAGCATGTCAGTCCATGAAGCCTACCCGGGTCACTTCGTGCAATATCTTCACACGAGGACCCTCACATCGTCCGTTCGCAGAACCTTTTGGTCATACGCCTTCGCGGAAGGATGGGCTCATTACGTAGAAGAGATGATGATCGAAGAAGGTTTCGGCGAGGGAGACCCGTTCGCCGAGTTGGGCCAGCTTCAGGATGCGCTGACGCGCAACTGTCGCCTGATATGTGCGATCGAGATGCACTCCGGAGGCATGACGGTCGAACGGGCAACACAGTTTTTTGTGGACCACGCCGGTATGGAGGAGACGCCAGCCCGAGCCGAGGCCGTGCGCGGGACCTTCGATCCGATGTACTTGACCTACACGCTCGGCAAGCTGATGTTCCTTCGGCTTCGGGACGATTACAAACGCATGAAAGGCGCCGGCTTCTCCCTTCGCGAGTTCCATGATCTAGCTCTGTCGTTTGGCGAGCCGTCCATTCCCCTTCTTCGTGCTCACATGCTGGAGGAAGAGATCCGAGACCCATTTCAAAGCGACAGGTGTTGAGATATGAAGATACTGGTCACCGGCGGAGCCGGTTACATAGGGAGCACCATCGGCTCCGCCCTGGAAGATCGAGGCCACGAGGCAGTCATTTTAGATTCGCTGGTCATCGGACATCGAGCTCTGGCCCGAAACAGGCCTTTCTATGAAGGAGACATCGCCGACAGACGCCTCCTCGCCGAGATATTCAGAGACCACCCCGACATTGCGTGCACGGTGCATTGCGCGGCGTTGATCTCGGTTCCGGAGTCAGTCGAGCGGCCCTACGATTACTACGTGAACAACGTCGGGAAGACTTTGGAGCTATTGAAGGGCCTGGAAGAAGCCGGATGCCAGCGGTTTGTGTTCAGCTCATCCGCGTCGGTATATGGTGAGGCGCCTGAATTCATGGTGGATGAATCATCGCCTCTGGCGCCGTCAAGTCCGTACGCGCGGACCAAGATGATGGTTGAGTTCCTAATTGAAGACATCTGCAAAGCCAGTGACTTGCGGGGAATCTCTTTGAGGTACTTCAACCCGATCGGCGCCGATCCGGAGTTGCGGTCGGGACCGCATGGGAAGGCGACCAGCCAGGTCTTGGGTACATTGGTCGACGTTTCGATGGGCCGCCTGCCGGTCTTCCGCATCACTGGAACGGATTGGCCTACGCGGGATGGCACAGGGTTACGTGACTATGTCCACGTATGGGATTTGGCGAAAGCCCACGTGAACGCCATCGAGCAGTTTGACCAAGTGTTCGAACGAGCCGGCGATGACGGCAACTCGGGGCACCTAGCCGTCAATCTGGGCACGGGCCAGGGCGTCACCGTACGAGAGTTGGTCGACGCGTTCGAGAGCGCCGTGGGCCATAAGATCGCCAAGGTGGATGCGCCTCGTCGTCCCGGCGACACGGCGGGATCGTACGTCAGCGGAAGCCGCGCGGAGCAGTTGCTGGATTGGAGCGCTCGATCTACGGTCCAGCAGGCCATCACCGACGCGCTCAGGTGGAGCAAGGTCCGCGAAGAGGTGTTGGGCGACTGAATCTGGCGCGACCCTCCGTGCTCACGCGCGAATCTGCGCGGCGCCGCAGCCACAGGTCGGACCGATCGGATTCCGCGAACGCTGTCAGTCGCGGATGACGCCTGACGACGTTTGCCGGGCAACTTACGCCTGTGGTATACTCTCGGCGGCATGTCAGATGTGCTGGCGATGCCCTGTTGCAAGTTTCCAGGAAGGGAAGATATATGGTTCAGACGGCGCCACCGGAACGAATGCCAGCCGCACAGGCTGCCATGCCCCCGCAGGGGCCGGTAACGATGAAGTCCCTGTTGGAGGCTGGCGTCCACTTCGGGCACCAAAAGCGCCGCTGGAACCCGAAGATGCGTCAGTTCATCTTCACACATCGGAACGGCATCCACATCATCGACCTGCAGAAGACCCTTTGGATGCTCGAGCAGGCCGCGTCATTCATTTCCGACAGCGTCGCTCTGGGCGCCAAGGTGCTCCTGGTGGGCACCAAGAAACAGGCCCAAGACACGATCATTGCCGAAGCCGAACGTAGTGGCTCGTTCTTCGTTTCCACCCGCTGGCTCGGCGGCACCCTCACCAACTTCAAGACCATTCAGTCGCGCATCGACTATCTGGTGGAGTTGGAGACTCGAAAAGAAAAAGGCGATTTCAGCCGCGTGACCAAGAAGGAATCGCTGAAGCTGGAACAAGCGATCACCAAACTCAACCGGCATCTGAGCGGCATCAAATCCATGACGGTAATGCCCGATCTGCTCTTCGTCATCGACGTCGGCAAAGAGCACATCGCCGTCGCCGAAGCTCGTCGTGTGGGGATTCCGGTTGTCGCTCTCGTTGACTCAGACTGTGATCCGGACTTGATCGACTACCCGATTCCCGGGAACGACGATGCCATTCGGTCCATCAGGCTGGTCACCAACAAGATCGCCGAGGCGATTATCGAAGGACAGCAAAGGCGAGAGGAAATCGAAACCGCCGAAGTGGAGATTGCTCTCGGAGACCCGGACGCCGAAATCGAAGAGGACGCCGAAACGCCCGCGGTTGCTGTCGTGACAGCTCCCGCGGTTGAGGCAGTAGCTCCTGCTTCGGAAGCTGTAGCCCCGGCGCCCGCCGTTGAGCCAGCCACGCCAGCGCCAGAGGCCGTCACGCCTCCGCCGGCTGTTGAGGCAGTCGCACCGGCGGTAGAAGCTGTCACGCCTTCACCCGCCGCAGAGCCAGCCGCGTCAGGGGCCGTAGCGCCGCCTCCCGCCACCGAGGCGCCTCAACCTGAGGCTCCGGCGGAAGACACTCCGGCTTCAACCGAGTAGGCTCACCCAGCCTGCGATAACCCGCACAGGAAGACTCAACACAGCATGCAGATCAACATCGAAACGATCAAGGCGCTGAGAGATTTGACCAGCGCAGGGATCATGGATTGTAAGAACGCCCTAGAGGAATCGAGCGGTGACATAGCCAAGGCCGAAGAGATTCTGAGGTCGAAGGGCATTGCCTCCGCGTTGAAGAAGTCCTCCAGAGAGACCAACCAGGGGCTTGTGGAGTCCTACATCCACAGCGGCGGCCGCATCGGCGCTATTGTCGAAGCCAACTGCGAGACTGATTTCGTGGCCCGTACCGACGACTTCAAATCATTGGCCCACAATTTGGCGATGCAAGTCGCCGCGATGAACCCCAAATACGTCGATGCCTCGGACATCCCGGAAGGCGACGACGAGAATGCCGAAGAGGTTTGCCTTCTTCAGCAGCCGTTCATAAAAGACCCATCGCTAAGCGTTCAAGACCTCGTCAGAGAGGCCGCTGGCAAACTTGGGGAGAACGTGCAAGTTCGCCGGTTCACGAGATTCGCCCTCGGCGAATGAGTTCGGAAGCTGCGGACCCCGAGACTTTCGGCCGCGTGCTCCTGAAGGTAAGCGGTGAGTCGCTCAAAGGCGGGCGCGGCCACGGCATCGACCCAGTGGCTGTCAATTACATGGCCACGGAGATCCGGTCCGTCGTCGAGATGGGCGTGGAAATCGGAGTGGTCGTTGGCGGCGGCAACATCTGGCGAGGCGCCGAAGCGGAGATCGAAGGCATGGATCGCGCGACTGCCGACTATGCCGGGATGCTCGCCACCATTATCAGTGCCCTTGCTCTTCAAGATGCCCTGGAGCGGCACGGAGTCGACACCAGGACCCAGAGCGCCATCAACGTGTCCCAGATCGCCGAGCCCTACATTCGGCGGCGGGCGATCAGGCACCTTGAAAAAGGTCGGGTGGTGCTGTTTGCCGCGGGCACCGGGAATCCCTACGTGTCGACTGACACCGGCGCCGCCTTGCGCGCCGTCGAAATCGGCGCCAACATGTTGCTGATGGCCAAGCACGATGTCGACGGGATCTATGACGATGACCCCCACGTGAACCCCAACGCGACGAAACTGGAATTCGTGGAGTATTTCGAAGCGCTTGAAAAACAGCTCGAAATCATGGATAGTTCAGCTCTGCTGATGTGCCGAGAAAACGACCTCGGCATCATCGTATTTGACATGTTCACGCCCGGCAATCTTGCAAGATTGGTGCGGGGCGAGACGCTTGGCACCCGGGTCGGCCACAATCGGTCGGACTAGTCGTTGTAACCAAAGTCCAGCAGGCATCCTGTCTGTGAGCCGCCGGGTTGAAACACCGGAATCACCACCGTGCTTCACGCAGCCTAACAACCCCATAACGATACGGAGCGTGAGATTATGGCAATTGCCGCGGAGATTTTGTCGGACACTCGTACTCGCATGACCAGTTCGGTAGAAGCCCTCAAGCGTGAGCTGGCGGTAATCCGGACCGGAAGGGCTTCTCCCGGCCTCGTGGAGAGCCTGATGATCGACTACTACGGAGTCCCGACCCCGCTGAACCAGCTCGCGTCGATTTCCGTTCCCGAGGCGCGCTCGCTGATGGTCCAACCGTGGGACAAACAAAGCCTCAAAGAGGTCGAAAAGTCCATCATGAAATCGGACCTTGGCCTGGTGCCCAACAACGACGGCAACGTGATCCGCATCAACATTCCTGCGTTGACTGAGGAACGCAGGCGAGAGCTGGTCCGGCTTGTCAGTCGCAAAGTCGAGGACGGACACGTCTCGGTGCGCAATGTCCGCAGAGAAAGCCTGGAGACATTTCGTGGGCTTGAAAAAGAAGGCGACCTTTCGCAGGACGAGTCTCGTCGAGCCCAAAACGACCTGCAACAGGTGACCGACACTTTCATCGACCAGATGGACGATCTCAAGCAAGAGAAGGAAGCCGAGGTCATGGAGGTTTGACGCATCGACCCGAGTCCCCCACTCAGCAGCCGGGGCATGAAGACTTCACGCGGGCATCCGAAACAGCGTCCTCCCCCACCCACGTCGCCATCATCATGGACGGCAACGGCAGGTGGGCCACGAGTCGAGGAGAGACGCGCAGCAATGGGCACCGGGCGGGCACCGAGAACGTTCGCCAGGTCGTCGAGGCTTTCGCCCGATCAGGTGTGGAGTACCTCACCCTGTTCGCTTTCTCCACCGAGAACTGGGACCGTCCGGACCAGGAAGTCAACGCGTTGATCACCATCCTCCACGAAACGATCAGTCGCGAGGTTGCTGATCTCCACGCTCAGGGCATCCGAATCCGTCACCTGGGCACGCTCGACAGGATGAGCGCCGATCTCGGGACTGCGATCAGCGATGGCATCGAGTTGACCAAACACAACACTCGCATGACGCTTTCCGTGGCGTTCAACTATGGCGGGCGGGCCGAGATACTCGACGCGGTCAAGCGCATCGTCGCGTCGGGAGTCGGCGCCGACCGGATTGACGACGAGCTGTTCGCATCGCACCTGTACACTCGTGATATGCCCGACCCTGACCTGATCATCCGCACGGCGGGAGAGATGCGCCTGAGCAACTTCCTGCTGTGGCAATCGGCCTACGCGGAGTATTACACCACCGAGGTGCTCTGGCCCGATTTTGACGCCGAAGAAGTTCAGCGCGCTCTCGACGCCTACGGCAAAAGATCACGGCGGTTCGGCCGGGTCGAACAACAGCGACGGTGAGCCTCCGCTCGGGCAGATCGTTTCGGCTGCGGTAGGTCCAAGATCAATGGCGCTACGTCTCGCGACCGCCGCATTCATCATCCCCGTGCTTCTTGCGTCGCTCTGGGCGGGCGGCCTCTGGTTTGCCCTGCCAACCGCTGTGCTGGCGGGCGTGGCCGCAATCGAGCTGTCCCGCGTTTCAACAGGGTGGGGCGCCCGACCGCATGGGCCGTCGACGGCCTTGATGGCCTCCGCCGCCTGCATATGGGCGTATTATGCGCCCGTCTCGGGCACTCAATTCACGGTGTTGGGCATCGCCGCCACCGTCGTTGCTGTCGTTTCGTTGGCTTGGCTTTTGGTCGCGGCGCCGGATGCTACTTTGCTGCGCAGGATCGCATCAACGTTGGCGGTCGCCGGATTTGTCGGCGGAACGCTGCTGCACGGCCCCATGCTGCGCGGGTTGGACTCCGGCCGAGACTGGTTGATCTTTTTGCTGGCGGTCACGTTCGCCTCAGACACGGGCGCTCTGATCGTCGGAAGAGTTCTAGGCCGTCGCAAGTTGGCCCCGGCGATTAGCCCGGGCAAGACCTGGGAAGGGGCTATCGGCGGGCTGATCGGAGCGGTTGTCGTCGCGCTGGCCGCCGTCGCTCTGGTGTCAATCGACATCTCATATGTTGAGGTTGTCGGCTTCGGAATCTTGCTCGGAGTCCTGGGTCAAGCAGGAGATCTCGTCGAGTCCAAGATGAAACGGCGGGCCGGCACGAAGGACTCCGGGTCGATCGTTCCGGGCCACGGCGGCACGTGGGACAGGCTTGACTCAATTGTATGGAACCTAGTGGTCGTGTATCATTTTGTATCATGAGCGCTAAGCTAAGAACGCTGGCTTTGCTGGGCTCGACAGGCTCCGTCGGGACTCAAACCCTGGATGTTGTTCGTTCTTTTCCTGACGCGTTGGATGTCGTTGGTCTTGCGTGCAATCGAAACGTTGAACTCCTCAAAAAACAGATCGACGAGTTCTCGCCCAGGTTCTTTTCGTGCAACGGGTCACCGTCGGAGATGGCGTCGCTGTCGCACAACGGTTGCCAGGAGAGCGGTCTCGACAGCATGGTGTCCCACGCGGACGTGGACATCGTCGTAACCGCAACTATCGGCGATGTCGCGCTGGCTCCAACACTGGCGGCTATCGACTGCGGAAAATCGATCGCGCTCGCGAACAAAGAGACGGTCGTGATGGCAGGCGAGCTCGTGTCAGGGCGGGCGAAGGCCAACGGGGTTTCGCTCCTACCAATGGACAGCGAGCCCAATGCAATCTGGCAGTGCCTTCGAGGTGAAGACACCGCAGTCTCGAAGTTGATCATAACCGCGTCAGGCGGCGCTTTTCGGAACACCCCGATCGATCGTCTTGCCTCCGTGACGCCTGAACAGGCGTTGCAGCATCCAACTTGGAAGATGGGTCAGAAAATTACCGTAGATTCCGCGACCATGATGAACAAGGCGTTTGAGGTGATAGAGGCTCGGTGGCTCTTCGGAGTTGACTGGGATGACATCGACGTCGTGGTCCACCCGCAGAGCGTCATCCACTCGATGGTGGAGTTCGTCGACGGCTCTGTTAAGGCTCAACTCAGCCCTCCCGACATGCGCCTGCCGATCCAATACGCCATGTTGTACCCGGAAAGGCATGTCAACCCGAACATCAAACGGCTCGATCCCGTGGCGACCGGATCGCTAACTTTCGAGCGATGGGAGTCTGAGCGCTATCCATGTTTCGACCTCGCCATAGAGGTCGCTCGGAGAGGCGGGACGTGGCCGTCCGCGCTGAGCGGGGCGAACGACGCTGCCGTGGAACTCTTTCTCGCCGGCAAGATCGGATTCATGGAAATCGGCGACGCGATTCGCGATGGACTCAGCGGGCACGTGAACGTCACGGACCCCGACCTCGACGACATCATCACGGCCTGCAGAGACGCCAACGGACGGGTGGCAGCACTGGTGGGGGCATAGCGTGTTCGGTCTTCCAACATGGTTGTTGATCGTACCGATTCTGGCATTCCTCATCTTCGTGCATGAGCTAGGACATTTCCTGACAGCCAAGTTGTTTGGGATCAAGGTCACAGAGTTCGCCTTCGGATTTCCTCCACGCCTGTTTGGCGTGCGCCGCGGTGAGACGCTCTACTCGATCAACCTCTTGCCTTTGGGTGGGTTCGTACGCATGGTCGGCGAAGAAGACCCCACCGAAGAGCGAAGCTTCGCCAGTCAGACCGTCCTGAAGCGCGCGATCGTTCTTTCGGCGGGTTCGTTCATGAACATTCTCACGCCGCTGGTAATCTTCACCCTCCTGTTTGCTCTGCCCCGAGACACGGCCGTCGGCGCCGTTATGATTAGTGGCGTCGCTCCAAACTCCCCTGCAGCCGAAGCCGGTCTGCGCCCCGGCGACACGATCCTATCCGTCGACGGCGAGACAGTCGACAACCATCTCGAGGTAATCGAGCAGGTGATGGCGTCCCTGGGCACCGAGATCGATCTCACAGTTCGACGAGGGTCCATTGTCAGCGGGTTGAGCATGTCGCTCGATTCGTCCGTCGTTGACACGGTGTCAGTGGTGCCTCGCCTCAACCCGCCCGAATTCACTGTAGTCGAGACGGTCACGGACCCCGACACTGAGATTTCGATTCGAGAAGCGCGGCGATACAACGGGCAACTCGTAATCGGCGACACGATGGAGCAGGGATCGGTCGGCGTCATGGTCGGCACCTCCAATGTCAAGATCGTCAAGCGCCGAGAGCCGGTGTGGAATGCTGTTCCAGCCGCGTTGGGGCGCATGTCGGACATCCTCAAGATCACCAAGAACGGATTCGCCCGCTGGTTCTCCGGCGGACCGGATCCGGGATTGACCGGGCCGATCGGCATAGCCCGGGTCACCGGCGAGGTGGCCGAGGCCGGCATCTCTCCGGTGTTCGAGTTGATGGCGCTGATAAGCATCAGCCTGGCGATCATGAACATCCTGCCGATTCCTGCGTTGGACGGCGGGCGGCTCATGTTCGTGATCATCGAGTGGGTGCGGCGCGGGAAGCGCATATCGCCTCAGAAAGAAGGCCTCGTCCATCTGGTTGGATTTGCGTTGATGATCGGGTTCATCGTGGTCATCAGCTACTTCGACATCGCGCGCATCTTGAGCGGCGACAGCTTCTTCAGGTAGTCTCTTTCCGAGGGAGGATTAGCTGAATGAAAAAGCGTCGCGTGACCAAGGCCGTGACAGTAGGCGGAGTTCAGGTCGGCGGAAACGCTCCGATCTCCGTCCAGTCCATGACCAAGACGGACACCCGGGACGTTGCCGCGACGGTGCGACAGATCCACGAGCTCGAAGAGGCCGGCTGTGAGATCATCCGCTGCGCCGTTCCCGACATGGAAGCGGCCAAGGCGCTGGCCGGGATAAAGCGGCAGGTGCGCATCCCGGTTGTCGCGGACATTCACTTTCACCACCAACTCGCCCTCGAGGCGCTTGAAAGCGGCGTCGACTGTCTCCGGCTAAACCCCGGCAACATCCGAGACCGCGACAAAGTGGAGACGGTCGTACGCGAGGCCAAATCCAGGGCGGTGCCAATCCGCATCGGCGTGAACTTCGGCAGCCTGCCGCCCGTCGGCGGAATCGGCAAAACCCGCGGCCTGTCGCGTCACACCGACGGCGTCAACGCGCTCCCAAAGGTCTCGGAAACCGATGACAACTCCTATTCGGCGGTGGACCATATGGTCGCCACCGGCCTCTGGGAGATCGGCATTCTGGAAAACCTCGACTTCGATCTCATCAAGATTTCGCTGAAGGCTTTCGACATCGACACCACGGTCGAAGCCTACCGAAGAATGGCGACAATGGTCCCCTACCCGTTCCACCTCGGCGTGACCGAATCCGGCACCGCGAAATCCGGCAGCATCCGAAGCGCAATCGGCCTCGGGACACTGCTCTACGACGGCATCGGCGACACGATCCGGGTGTCTCTCAGCGACGACCCGCGCGAAGAGGTGTACACGGGATTCGAGATTCTCAAGTCGCTGGAGCTCCGGAAAGAAGGCGCCGTCCTAGTGGCATGTCCTAGCTGCGGTCGTGCGGACGTCGACGTGGTCAAGCTGGCTAATGCCGTCGACGAGTTGCTGAAGTCGACCAAGACCCCGGTGAAGGTCGCGGTCATGGGATGCGAGGTCAACGGCCCCGGCGAGGCAAAGGACGCGGATGTAGGCATCGCCGCCGGCGCCGGCCGGGCCATCATCTTCCGCAAGGGCCAAAAGGTTCGCATCGTACCCGAGGCCGAGATGCTGACCGCGCTCATGGAAGAGGTGGATCGCGCAACCGCCGAGATGGACGCCTAATCCCCAAGGCAATCACTCCGTGTTGATCGCCGCGTGAGGATGTTCAACACGCGACTTTCTCCGTTCGGCCTGAGTCTCGACACATCGGGATCCCGGCCGTGTCGGGACCTGTCGAAGGCGCACCGAAGGCACGACGCCCGCATTGCTCGCATCGTAGACTGGTGTCCGGCAAGCTGATTCTTTCACATCTTATCTCTCATAACAGTCTTTGTTGCAAGGCGCCGCCGATAGTTGCTAGCCTTGTGCTATTCTTGACGCCGACCCCCAATCCCAGACCACGTGAGTTGACACATGCGCGTATCGAAAATGTTCGGCAAGACCCAACGAGACGACCCCGCCGAGGCCGAGCTTCCCAGCCACAAGCTGATGCTCAAGGCGGGCATGATCTACCAGGCTTCGGCCGGGATCTACGCGTACCTGCCGATGGCGTGGCGGTCGCTCCGTAAGATCGAACGCATCATCCGCGAGGAGATGGACGCCGCGGGAGGCCAGGAGCTTCGGATGCCCGCGCTTCAACCTCGTGAGATCTGGCAGCAATCCGGTCGCGACGCGGCGTATGGACCCGACGCGTTCAGACTGCAAGACCGACGCGATCGGCAGATGCTGCTTGCCCCGACGCACGAAGAGTTGCTCACCAACATCGTGAAGGCCAACGTGCTCAGCTATCGTGACTTGCCGCTGATTCTGTACCAGATCCAAACCAAATTCCGTGACGAACCGCGTCCCCGCGGAGGGTTGATCCGGGTCCGCGAGTTCGACATGAAGGACGCCTACAGCTTCGATGCAGACGACGTAGCATTCGACGCGAGCTACCAGGCGATGGTCCAGGCGTACAAGAACATCTACGCCCGTTGCGGCCTCGACGCGATCATGGTCCAAGCCGACAGCGGCGCCATCGGCGGCAAGGACTCGCACGAGTTCATACTGCTCGCCGACTCCGGGGAGGACACCATCGTGCTGTGCCCTTCGTGCGGCTATGCAGCCAACGCCGAGAAGGCAGCCGTGCGCAAGAGCCCTCTGCCTGCCGAAGAGCCGGCGTCAACCGAAGAGGTCGCAACCCCTGGTGTCGGAACAATCGAGGAGCTTTCGGAGTTCCTCGACATCCCAAGCGCCAAGACTCTCAAGGCAGTCTTCTATATGGCCGATGGGCGTCTGAGCGTCATCGTGATCAGGGGCGACCTGGAAGTGAACGAGATCAAGCTGCACAACGCTCTCGATGCCACGGATCTGCGCCTGGCCAGCCCTGGCGAGGTCAAAGAAGCAGGCATCGTGGCCGGGTCCGCGTCGCCCGTTGGGCTGGACGGCGTGCACGTCGTCGCGGACGACTCCGTCGAACTGGGCGCCAACTTCGTCGTCGGGGCGAACAAGGAAGGCCACCACCTGAAGAACGTCAACTACCCGAGAGACTTCACGGCGGACATCCTCACCGACATCGCTTTGGCGGCCGAGGGTGACGCATGCATCGACTGCGCGACCCCGGTCGAGACACGGCGCGGCATCGAGGTTGGACACGTGTTCAAACTCGGCATTCTCTACAGCGAGGTGTTCGACGCCACCTTTCCCGACCAGAACGGCGACCGTCACCCCATCTCCATGGGATGCTACGGAATCGGTGTCGGCAGGTTGCTGGCCGCCGCCATCGAACAGCACCACGACGATCGAGGCATGATCTTCCCCGGTCCAATCGCCCCGTTTGACGTGCATCTCCTGGCGCTGAACGCCGACAACGAAGACGTGGCCAAGGCCGCCGAGGCGCTCTACGCCCAACTCGGCGAAGCCGGATTCGAAACGCTTTTCGACGACAGAACGGACACCGCCGGCGTGAAGTTCAACGACGCCGACCTTTTGGGACTCCCGATCAGGGTGGTCGTTTCGCCCCGAAACCTGAAGCAGGACGTTGTTGAGATCAAGCTGCGTTCTAGCGACGACGCCGTTACCGTGGCGCCGGATGAGGCGTTGGGCAAGATTCGCGAACTACTCGGCGCCTAGCCTCTCGAGGAAGTATTCGGCCACACGGCTGGAGTACTCATCAGGCTTTTCGACGAACGCGTCGGTGTGCTCGACGCCCTCGACCACCCAGACGGTGCTGCCCGCGGGAGCCGCGTCGTACACACGCTGGCTGTGATCCGTCGGAATCCTCGTATCGTCGGTTCCGTAGATCACCATGAGCGGGTACCCCAGGTTGGCGACGGCGGCCTCGGGTGCCAGGGCTTCGATGTCGATGTCGAAGAGCAAATCGGCCAACACGTCGACGCCGGGCTCGAACAACGGCACGAACCACTCTGGAAAAGGCGTCTTGCGGGCGGTCTCCTGGGCTATCAGTTCCGAGGCCTTGGCGTACGGGCTGTCCAAGATCAGAGCCTCGATCCCCGGCTCCTCCGCGGCTGCCAACGCCGCCGTTCCCGCGCCCATCGACATGCCGAGCACACCGATGTCGTCGGGCTCAACGCCGCGCGCCAACAGGTAATCGTAACCGCCCAGAACGTCGAATCTCTCGTGGTACCCGCCGGAGATCTTGTCGCCCCCGGAACTGCCGTGAGCTCGCAGGTCGAACATCAGCGCGCCGAATCCACGTTGGTGCAGTCTCGCCGCAAGGTCGGTGAGGCCGTCGCCGGTCCTTACCGATCCGATGCCGTGGACGTATATGATCACCGAGTGCTGGGAAACCGGCGGGACGTACCAGCCGTCGAGCGTCACGTCGCCCCGTCTCGACTCGAACTCAATCGTCTCGAATTCGACTCCGTACGCGCCGAGGCTGTCCTCCTGTTCGTTGCGTTCAGCCTTGGTGACTCCCGACGCGATCAGGTAGGAGATTCCCAAATACATCACCACGAGCGTCAGCACCGCCACCGGCGCGCCAACGCGGACGATTCGTTTCACGGGCTTCTCCATGGACCGGCGAGATTAACGTTCACGGACGAAATGAGGTAGGATTTCTGTTGCGAACCGCTGCAATCGGGGCCGTCCGGGGCAGTATCGCACATGGCGAACAGGCCGACAACGCGCGCGTGAAGGACTGCGCTGTCTTCATGCAAGTCCAAGTACATGGTGTGGCCGACGCCATCGGTTAGCGAGTGGAGGATGTCCATTGACGATTCTGGCGATTGTGCCAACCCAATTGGAGTTGGACTCGTTCATCGAATCCCTGGCCGCCATGGGCATCGATGGCCGAGAGGCGCCCCTCGGACGGCTGGAGGCCAGCGTCTACCTGGATGGCAGGCTCACCGTTGCCAAGGGAGACCTCGGGAAGGCCCAATTCGGCATCCAAACCCAGCACATGATCGACAACATCGCGACCGTATCGGCCGTGCTCTGCATCGGCACGTCGGGTGCGCTTGCGGCGGACCTGTCGGTCGGCGACGTCGTGGTCGCGACAGAGACGGTTGAGCACGATTTCAATCGGATGCTCTCACCGAACCCACCTCCCCGCTTCGAGGGAGACGCCGGCCTCCTGAGCTCGTGGCGGTCGTCGGAGTCGCTCGCCCAATTGCCCTTCAACGTCCATTTCGGCCCCGTGGCGTCGGGTGACGAAGGCATCATGAGCGAAACACGCGCCAACGAAGTGGTTGAGTTGACCGGAGCATTGGCGGTCGCATGGGAAGGCGCCGGCGGAGCTCGCGCGTGCGAGTTCTCTGGCGTGCCATTCGTCGAAATCCGAGGCATCAGCGATCTGGCCGATGAAACCTCCAACACCGACTTCTACGAGAACCTGCCCGGCGCAATGAAGAACCTTGCGGTGTTCGCGAGGGAGTTGGTGAATCTAGCGCCTTCCAACTGAAACGACCGGTTGCTGATTGCCCGACGGCCTCCCCCGTGCTAGAATCCCGTGGTGACTGGCCGCAAGGCCGGTTTCATTTTTGATTTAGGGTTGGCGCCTGCGGGAGCGGCGAGATTGGGGTGTGGCGGTGTCGGTCACTGATCGGATGAAGTTCGGAATCTTCCTGGCGCCCTTTCATCTCTTGGGAGAGAACCCTACCCTGTCGCTGGATCGGGACCTTGAGACTATTCAGTGGTTGGATCAGCTAAGGTACGATGAAGCCTGGATCGGCGAACACCACAGCGCCGGCTGGGAGACCATCGCATCGCCCGAAGTGTTCATCGCCGCCGCGGCGGAACGCACCCGCAACATCAAGCTCGGAACGGGCGTCATCAGCCTTCCCTATCACCATCCCCTGATGGTTGCCAATCGCATGGTGCAGCTCGACCACATGACCCGGGGCAGAGTGATGTTGGGAGTCGGCCCGGGAGCGCTGGTCTCCGACGCCTACATGCTCGGCATCGAACCAGTGACGCAGCGGGAACGGTTGGACGAATCGTTGGGCGTCATTCGGCGGCTATTGACCGAAACCGAGCCGATTACATACGAGGCCGATTGGTTCACGCTTCGTGAGGCCACGCTCCACCTTCGGCCGTACACCAAACCCCATTTCCCCATAGTGACTGCCGCCGCCCAATCGCCATCCGGAATGGTGCTGGCCGGCAAGCACGGCCTTGGGGTGCTCTCGGTCAGCGTCGTACGAGGCGGCAGCTACGCCCGAGACCTCAGAGACTTCTGGAAGATCGCCGAGGAGACCGCCGAGCAATACGGGAATACCGTTGACCGCTCTGAATGGCGGTTGGTGATTCACGCCCACATCGCCGAGACCCGGAAAGAGGCCATCGAACAGGCTCGGGTGCGCGCAGGACGGTACCAGCGGGAGTATTTCGAGCAAACGTTGGGCCATCCCCCGGCATTCGACGGTCCTCAGGACCAGATGATCGACGTCATGATGGAGCGTGGCGCGTGGTGCGTCGGCTCGCCCGACGACCTGATCGAATACATGCATCGCCTCGAGGAAAGCACCGGAGGATTCGGCGGGTTGCTGGTCCAAGCCACCGAGTGGGGGACCCGTGAGCAGGTCATGCACAGCTACGAATTGATCGCCCGATACGTGATGCCGCAGTTCCAGGGGTCTATTGCCAGCTTGGAGGACTCGCAGCGCAGGTCTGCTTCCATCCGCGAGGAGCTCGACGCCATGCGCCAGAAGGCGATGACCCGCGCCACCGAGGATTACGAATCGCAGCGAAACCGGAGTTGAGCCACCGCTTCCCATCCGATCTCATCGCACAAGCTTTGGCTGCGCGACACCTCAGGCTCTGTCACGCGGCCGCGCGGGATGGTTGATTTTCGTGACGCTGAAATAACGGATTGTACGTCGATTAGCAAAGAACGAGGAGTCGAATCTCCATGGCAAAGATGACGGGGGGACAGGCGCTGGCCAAGTCTCTGTATCGAGAAGGCGTTCGTGTGATATTCGGTCTGCCGGGCGTCCAGCTTTACCACCTGATGGACGGTCTGTACGACGAGACAGGCATTCGGTTCATCAACACTCGACACGAGCAGGCCACCGCTTACATGGCCGACGGATACGCCAGGGCTTCCGGCGGCATCGGAACCGCGCTCGTGGTGCCGGGTCCCGGGCTTCAGAACGCCAGCGCCGCGATCGGCACGGCGTACGCTGCATCGTCGCCCGTGTTCGTTGTCGCGGGACAGGTGGAGCGGGACATGATCGGGGTCGACCGGGGCGTCCTGCATGAGATCAACGACCAGTTGGACACCATCCGGCCGGTGACCAAGTGGGCTCACCGGATTCTGGACCCGGCCGAGATCCCATCCGCCGTGCACGAAGCCATGCATCAACTCAAGACCGGCAGGCCCCGGCCCGTCGAGATCGAGATACCGCCCGAAACCCTCGCCGACGAGGCCGACATCGAACTGCTGGAGCCAGGCATCTTCGAACGACCGGCGGCGAATGGCGCCAGGCTGCGCGAAGCCGCCAAGATGATTGGCGAGGCGTCGAATCCCCTGATCTACATTGGCGGAGGCGCCGTTGCCTCGGACGCGGGTGAAGCGTTGGTGGAGATCGCAGAATTCCTGCAAGCGCCGGTTATGACAACCGCGGAGGGCAAAGGCGCCATCTCAGACCGGCATTACCTGTCCATGGGCGGATTCCGATTCCGGAACGACCCGTGGATGGACCGCATGCGCAAGCACGACCTGGTGTTGGCGGTGGGAACGAGGCTCGCCAACCCCAACGTGCTGAGCCAGAAGGTTGTCCAGATCGACATCGACGAAGAAGAGTTGGGGCGCAACTACGACGATACGTTCGGACTGCACGGCGACGCGCGGCGAACGCTCGAGGAGCTGCAGAAGTTGCTCTCGGCCAGCGGGGCTCCGCGCCAGAACCGGCAAGCGGAGATGGAGGAAATGAAGGCGGAGCGCGCCAGCCCCGATTTTCGCGTCGAGCCGCAACACGGCTACACTCAGGCGATTCGCAACGCGATGCCCGACGACGGGATCATCGTGGCAGGCATGACTCAAATCGGGTACTATAGTCGCTCGAACTTCCCCGTTTACGAACCACGGACGTACCTGACCTCGTCCTATTTCGGCAACCTGGGATTCGCCTACCCCGTCGCATTGGGCGCGAAGGTCGCGAAGCCCGACAAGGCGGTGGTGGCGGTGTCCGGCGACGGCGGCTTCCTGTTCAACTCGCAGGAGCTGGCAACCGCCGTGAAGCATAAGATAAACGCCGTCGTCGTTGTATTCAACGACAACGCGTTTGGGAATGTGCTCCGAGATCAGGTCAACAGGTTCGACGGACGGACCATCGGCGCCGAGGTTCACAATCCTGATTTCGTGAAGCTGGCGGAGGCGTATGGCGCGCGAGGAGTCCTGGCCAATGGCGCCGCAGAGCTCGAAGCAGCGCTGTCCGAATCGCTGACAATCGAAGCCCCGACCCTAATTGAAGTGCCAGTTGGCATGATGCCGTCGCCGTTCTAATGCCCGAAGTCAGAGGTTCGTTCATCATTCGGAGGGTGGCCGGCAACCCTTCGACAAGCTCAGAGCCTGCCCTGAGAGCTTGTGAGTTTATCGATTGCCAGGCTCA
>CEQE01012217.1_pt1 | contig 18968 bp, 19 predicted proteins | sample 356201 | NCBI WGS metagenome assembly CEQE01 (sample SAMEA2619970, study PRJEB7988) | marine metagenome | biome: marine biome (ENVO:00000447); feature: mesopelagic zone (ENVO:00000213) & marine oxygen minimum zone (ENVO:01000065); material: "saline water (ENVO:00002010), including plankton...
GTCGCTAAAACTATTCCTGCAGCTGTTGAAGAAAGATCACTGGAAGATATTTTCTTTGATGAGGAAGGTAGAGAAGAGGGTAGAAGAAGTGAGGGAGAAGATTCAACCGCTGATTTAAATACAATAAATAATATTGATTCAAGAATTAGTAGACCAGAATATATAGATCCTAACAGTATGAAAACTGATTTGGAAAGTATACATGATGAACTACTTGACAATCCTGCCATAAGATTCTTGACAGAAGCAGGTATGATAGATATACATGACGGTAAAAAACGTGCAGAAATAATGGAGGCATATAAAAGAAAAATTCAAGATATTGAAGTAGGAAAAACAGGAAGCATAGCAAGACTTTTTTTCCTTTTAGGTAGATGGCTTTGGCATCCTACATCATTCATGCAAATGCATCCTGCATCAGTACCTGCTTTAACATTACTAGAGCATTCACGTAGGATGCGTGAGGCTACTCAAGAACATATATTTAGACCTGCACATAATTATTTTAATAAGTTAACTCATGAACAAAGACATAAGATTAGTAATGTTTCAGTAATTCTAAATAAGCTTTATCCTTTTACTAACACAGATCCTAATTACATACAATTAGAAAGACTTGAAGATGGATCTGCAAGACTTGTATTACCTATAGCTCCTGCAACAGAACCAACTTCAAAAAAATATAAAGATAAAGATATAATACAACGAGTATCTGTATTCTCTCAAGAACATCTTGATCGTTTCTATAAGGTATTAGATGTTCAACCGGGTTCAATAATTGAATTAAGTCCTGAAGAACTTGTTGAATTTGATAACGTACAAGAAGCGTTTAAAAGAGGATATGAAATAATGGAGGGAGCACTTCTGAAAAGTTCTGAACAGACTCATCCTTTATATGGAGAACTACGAATATCTGTAGATGATACAGTTGCATCATCTGTAAGTAAAGTTAGATACTCTGCTATTGAATATTTAAAAGATGTTAGTAATAGTGAAGAATTTATTAACGAAGGAATAAATAAAGCGATAGCTAATAAAGAAACAATGGATCTTGTTTACTTTGATGAGAATGATGAAATAATCAAAGAAAATATTATTATATTAAAAAACGTTGATCAATTTTATAAGCATCTTAATCAAATAATTGTAGAATTAGAAACTATGAATCAAGCTGGTGATGCGCCATCTAAAAAAATGATGGTAGAACTTGATCGACTGTCTTCAGTTATGGCTGGAATGCTAGATGTAGTAAGTGACACTATGCAAGAATCAGTGATAGCTAAGAAATTAAAGATAGCTTCATCACAACTTAAAATATTGATACATATAAGTCAGTCTCAACAGGTTAGAAATGCACATCGTTACTATGTTCCACAGTTGAGAAAAGGTAAATGGTTCTTTAACGTAATGAGAAACGCTGATAACACATCAGTACATTATGAAACAAATACACCACAATGGGGGGATGCCCTTAAATCAGAAGGTGGTAAAGCTGAACTTGAAAAAAGACGTAATGAAATGTTACAAGAATATTCTTCAGACTTATATACTGTTACTCCTGTAAGAGAACGAACACAAGAACTAATTAAAAAAGAATTAAAACAAAGTGATCTACCACTTATTCATCAAATGGTTGTGGCTTTAGGCTATAAAGATGCAAAAGAAATTACAGGATTTGTAAATGAAATACAACAGGAACTAACTACAAAGAGTTTTGGAAGATATTTACGACCAAGAAAAAAAGGAAAATTAGGAGATAGAGGAGGAGTCGAAGGATATATAACACCTAATAATAGAGAAAATTATCTTGCTGATCAACTTGCTAAAATGGCAAGAACAACTGCTAACGCTGCTTCTAATATAATTTTTCATACACCAATCATGAAAGCTACAGAAGTATTAAGAAGTAAAGAAGGTGGTATACCGCTGGCAGAATATGTAGATAAACAACTGGAATATATTTATCGTGATGCCGACGCAGGAGCTATGGTTAAGTCTTTGGCATTTCATTGGGCTATTGGTTTTAATTTTAGTTCAGCTTTAGTGAATGCCTCTCAACCATTTATGACAACTATACCAATATTAAAATCTATAATAGGATTTAATACTGGTGATAGTGCTATGATCGAAGTATTAAAAGGAATACAAGATGCTGCGACAATTGCTGATCCGTTTAACGCTGGTATAAATAGGTTAGGTTTTGATTTTTCGTCAAAAACATTACCAGATAGATTAAAAGGTGGTAGAATAACGCAAGATGAATGGGCCATGCTTCGTAACTTATATCGTAAAGGTATTATTCAACCTATCATGAACATAGAACTTGGTTCTAATATAACAGAAAATATAGGAGCAATTGAATCAAGATTTACTTTTGGTCGTAACGGAACATTGGGACGGGCCGGGGCTACAGTATTAACAGCCAGTGCTTTTGCATTTGCTTATGTTGAACAGATAAACCGTATCTCAGCAGCATTGGCTGCATATCGTTTAGCATCACGTTCTACAGATATGTTAAATAAGTTTAGTGATTTTTCTCAAGTTACTGAATGGTCATTTGAAGATATGACACCTGAGAATGCTGCAACTATGGTGGTATTAAAGTCTCAATTTTTAATTACTAAAGAAAATAGGCCACAATTATTTCAGCATCCTTTAATGAATGTAGCTACACAGTTTATGTCGTTTGTATTACAGTATATAGGTCTTTGGGCGCAATCACTTAGAATAATTATGGGTACTAAGGGAGGAGGAACTGAAGGTAAGACAGCTGAACAAAGAAAAATTGATAGACGTATAGGAAGTATTCTATTAGGAGGATTAGTTGTAACAACTTTCTTTGCAGGTGGTGCTATGGGTGCGCCGTGGATGGAGAATGTAAGAGTTATGTTAAAGGAATTAAGTAAGATAGCTAAATTAAATGGTTTTGATCTTGAGTTTGGTATGAGAGAAGCATTAGCTGAAATGGGATTTGGTGGAACTACCGTTGATATGATTACTCGTGGACCTGCAAGCCATATATTAGGTATAGATGTATCAAAACGGATAACAACATCAGAAGTAATTCCATATAATCTTATTACTGGTGATCTGGTAACTGCTTTTGGTCCTGCTGGTGCTTTATTATTTGACGGTATGAGAAGAGCAAAAGATGCTGCACAAGATATGAGACAAACAGGTATTGGTTTCAATGAACCATCTTTAAAATTTCTTTCTAGTTTTGTTCCTATTGGAATAAGAAATGGGATGGAAGCTCTTCATAGTATATATGATCCTAATTTACCAATCAGAACATTAAAAGGACGAGTGATTATGCCGAGTCAAGAAATCGGTAAATTAGAACATATGGCACGCTTCATTGGATTTACTCCTACTTCTTTACGTCAGAAACGTTTACAAAAACAGTATATAAATTTTCTTGAAGCAAGACCTAAAGCAAAGCAGGATTATTATTATAGTCAGATTTCTAAAGTTTTAGCAAGAAGAAATAAAGAACAGGCGGATGGTAATATTAAAGGTGTAGAATCTGCTAATGAAATGATAGAAAGTTTAATGGAAGATATTAGGGAAATAAATGCAGAAGCTATAGCAGATAAACGACCTGATGTATTTCTTAGAATGGGGAATGAAACTTTACGCAACAGGCTTATGGTTGAAATGTTTGGACAAACAGATCCGCGTGTTGCAATGGCATCTGCACGTAAACTTGTAAGAGGTTTTCTACATCCCGATTATTTAGAAAGGTTGGGATTATTATAAATAGTTTCTATTGTATATATACTAAAACTATTTTAAAGTATACACGTTGACATTAATATTTTTAACTACTATATAAGATATATAACATGACTACTCAGAAGAACCACATCTTTATAGGGTGGGACAACCGCGTAGCTCTATCATCTGTTGTTGCAAAGTACAGTATCTCACTCCATAACGATGATTGTTCTATCCAGTTCCTCAATCGCAGGAACTTACAAACCCAACATCTATATTACAGAAAGGCTTTCTTATCTGAAACCGGTCAATACTTTGACACACTAGATAGTAAGCCTTTTTCTACAGAGTTTTCTTTCTCACGTTTTCTTGTTCCGGAACTATGTAAACTCCAACAGAAGGAAGGGTGGGCCATGTTTGTAGATGGTGACTTTCTTTTTCTGGATGATGTGTCGAAATTATTTTCTTTGGTAGATAAGAAGTATGCTGTAATGTGTGTTAAGTTTAACTGGGTACCCCCAAAGGAAGAACGTTATAAACTTGATGGAATCATACAAACACGCTACAGTAAAAAGCTTTGGTCTTCGTTGATGTTGTTTAATCTACAGCATCCGGATGTTATGCGTCTTAATAAGACTGTCGTTAATGATTCGACGGGTTCGTTTCTTCATAAGTTCAGGTGGACCACCAAAGAAAATGTTGGAGGACTACCACCTGAATGGAACTACGTTCCGGATATAACCAGTAAGTCTATAGAGCCTAAAGCTATTCACTATACCAAAGGTGGACCGTGGTTTGAAGAATACCGGAACTGTCCGTATAGTGATATCTGGATAGAATACATGCATAAAATGCCTAAGAATTTTTTAACCAATAATTTATTGGATCAATGATAATGAATAAAGATTTCACAGTCGTAACATCCTTTGCTGTGCGTGATTGGGAAACGTATGGTAAAAGGTTTGTTGAAAGTTTCATAGAGTTCTGGCCTGAAACAATTAAGTTGCTTTGTTATTGTGACGGTTTCCCTATGCCGGAAGATGCCCCGCAGGTAGACAACATAGAATATATAGACCTGCTTGACAATCAAGATTTAATAGACTTCAAAGAAAGGAACAAACAATTCAATGGAACACTCCCACAAAAACCTTACAACTTCTACGAAGATGCCATCAAATTTTGTCACAAAGTATATGCACAAAACATGGCAGCTAATAAAGCCAAAACTGAATGGTTACTTTGGCTCGACGCCGACAGTGTTACCTACGAACCAGTTGGAGTTCAACTTCTCAAGAAAGTCTGTGATAGTGAATATGACATCGTTTATCTTGGTCGTAAAGACGCATATGCAACGTGTTCTTCATTTATAGGTTTCAATCTTAGTAGTAGTGTTACCCCTGTATTTATGGATGATTACGTTAATTACTACAACAGCGATGAGGTTTTAAAACTCAAGTGTTTCGCAGATAACTTCGTGTTTGATAGGGTGCGTATCATACATGAAGCACATGGTATGCGTTCTCTTGACCTGACACCTGACTGTACGATACTGGAAGCGTTTGATCTATGTGAACTCAGTAAAGCTATTATACATTTAAAGGGCAACAGGAAACGTACCAGTCGAGAAGTAAGAGTAACTGCCGCCAGATACCATGACCTGTTTAATACAGTTCAACATTATAAACGAAAGAATATTCTTGAGGTCGGTACATGGAATGGAGACACAGCTTGCGGTATGATTATGGCAGCTTTCCAGAACAGTGATGAAGTACACTACACAGGCATAGATCTATTTGAAGATGCTGATGAGGTTAGCGATAAGAAAGAATTTAATGTAAAAGCTCACTACTCTAAGAAAGCAGTTTCTTTAAAGCTTCAGGCGTTAGCTAAAGAATATGAATTAGAGGATAAGAAACTTACGTTCCATCTTATAAAAGGAGATTCAAAAGAGAAACTGAAGATCCTAAAGGATAAAAGCATGTGTGGGATGTATAATATTTTTCCCGATTTTGTTTTTATAGATGGTGGTCATTCAATAGAAACTGTCAAGAGCGATTTTAATCACTGCAAGAACATCCCTGTCATAGTTATGGATGATTATTATACTGAAGATGAATCAGGAGGTATACCAGAACCAGAGTATAGGGGCGTCAATGATATTTATAATGATGTGTTGGGAGGTACGAAGCGTACCGGTAAAAAGCAACGGATAATTATTCCTTCCAGTGATCGGGTTAAAGGTGGGGGGAATGTTAGTCTTGCGTTGATTGTAAATGATCCTAAGCTTCCAAAGTTACCTGATGTTAATAGAGTACCTGTACAGGTTAATCCAAGAGACTGTGTACCTTCAGATAACATACAGTTTAACGTCAAAGAAAATCTTAAACTCTTTAACAAACGTATGGTTGAAACCTGTCATTGGCATGACGGAAAGACTGTTATAGTTTCAGGTGGCCCTTCGTTCAAGAAGAAGAAGAATCTAAACAAGATTAAGAAGCTTCAGGATTCAGGTGCAAAGGTTGTTTGTGTTAAGCATTCACACAATCCCTTAATTGAGAACGGTATTATTCCGTGGGGTTGTGTCATTCTTGATCCGCGCCCATTCGACGGTGTATCAACACATGGTCACGTAAGAAAAGACTTACTTGAGGAACCACATCCTGAAACAAATTATATTATTGCAAGCATGACCAATCCTGAAGTAACCAAACACATCAAAACGAACAAAGGTAAACTACTTGGATGGCATGCATTTACTAACTCCCTGACAGACATGAAAGAACTTGAAGGAGTACAAATGATAACAGGTGGTACTTGTTCAGCCATGAGATCGGTTGGTGTTATGCATGTGTTGGGGTTCAGAGAGTTTCATATCTTTGGTATGGACTGTTGCTATGAGGGCACACCTAAAGATATAGAAGAAAAAGATTTGTATGGTAAAAAGAAATGGCTTAAGGTTGGTATCCTTAATGAGAAAACAAATAAAGAAACAACGTTCTATACTACCGGTGAATTACTGGCATTAGCTCAAGACTTTGAATCTCTTCTTGAGCGAGATCAGGAAGTTGATATGGATCTTTATGTGTACGGAGATGGTATGGTACCAACCATATTTAAGACATCTGACTATAAAATCAAACAGAGTTTCGACAAGAAATATACTTGACAATCTTTCATATTTGAGGTTTATTAGGTATATTATATAAATAAGGTTTATCTCTATAAAAAACCTGAGAGAAAAAAAATAACAGAAAAAAAAGGATATTTTATAAAATGGAAATGTTATTGAGTGTATGGGCATTGATACCTGAATGGGTACAGGCTCTATGTGGATTAGTGACAGCCGCGACGGCGGTGACTGCACTAACTCCCTCTAAAGCAGACGATACTATTATAAATTCGATTCTAAAAGTTCTCAATCTATTAGCTGGTAATTTCGGAAAGAATATCAACGCTGATGATGTCTAGTTTAATAGGGTTTGGTATTGCCTCACTGGTAATTGTGCTTATGTTTTGGGCCGTATTCCGGTGGGGTAAGACCTCACAAAAGAAGGAAGATCTAGATGAGACAGTCGAAATTAAAGACAAGCAGCTACGTACTCGCAAGCCTACTATGCGTGAGCTTGTTGACCGGTTGCGTAAGGGGGGTTTTTAATACCTGCCCACCTGTTGTTGTTTATACCCACGAACAACAGAAGAAAGCTGCGACTGAACTGGGACAACTTGAAACAGATTCAGCGGTTCTGGACATGATGCTTGATTATGCAAAGCTTCGTGAACAATTGGGGTATTGTATATCAGATTAAAAGGTATTATTGTGTATTCGTAGTTTTATTTTAAAGGAGAGAAAAAGCTATGAATAAAGACGTAATGCCTATTTTTATTGGTTGGGACCCTAACGAGATCGCAGCCTATAATGTGTTGGCTCACTCTATTAACGCTAGAGCCAGCCGTCCGGTATCCATTACGCCACTGATGTTATCTCAGCTTGGAGGACTTATGTGGCGTGATAGAAACCTACTTCAATCCACACAGTTCTCGTTCTCTAGATTCCTGACCCCATACCTTAATGGTTATAAGGGTTGGGCTTTGTTTATGGATTGTGATATGCTGGTGCTTGATGATATGGCTAACCTGTTTGATCTATGTGATGACAGGTATGCAGTCATGGTAGTCAAACACGATCATGATCCAGAAGAGAAGGTTAAATTTCTTGGTGCTACACAGACCAAGTACGAGAAGAAAAACTGGTCAAGTGTTGTGTTGTATAACTGTAATAAATGCACAGCACTGACACCTGAATACGTTAATACAGCAACAGGTCTTGATCTTCATCAGTTTAAATGGTTAGGTGACGATAATCTTATCGGAGAGATCCCACACAAATGGAATCATCTGGTAGGTTATGATCAGAGTGTAGATGTATCAGAGATATCTAACATTCACTGGACTATTGGTGGACCTTACTTTGATGAGTATGCCGGTTGCGACTATTCTGATGTATGGGTAGATGAACGACAGGATATGTTGTTTGCTACTGACGGAAGAAAATCTGAATATCTTAAATTAGCAGGTGGAACACATGCTTAAAAAAATACTAACGACGTTACTTATTGTACCTATGTTTATGATTGCTGCGTGTAATCACGATGATGAAGATAAAAAACAACCAAAGATTCCCATAGATCCTGTGATTTATCCTGAAGAGGTTATGCAGCCAAAGATTCCTATAGATCCTGTGGTTATTACTGTAGATCCTGTGAATATTATTCCCATAGATCCTGTGGTTTATCCAGAGGAGATTGTGCGGCTAAATATTCCTATAGATCCTGTGATTTATCCTGAAGATTAGGAACAAGATTTAGAACCAGTCTCTGTATCGAAGAAACACGCATTACCTCCATTGGATTCTTCTTTAGTGGCTGGTTCTATTTTGTTTAGAATACCATATCGTTTTCCTGCAATGCGGAAGGTGGTAACACCCTTTAGTTTACCCTTCCATGCTTTCTTATAGATCTCTTTAAACTCCTCAAACGTAACCCCATCCCCCACATTAATTGTCTTTGATATAGCACTGTCTATGAACGGTTGTGCTGCTATCTGCGTGGATAGGTGAGCATCTGTATCAAGATCATCTACAGTCTCTCCTCTTATGTCGTACCTGTTATAGACATAATCCTTAAGATTAACTATGGTTGGTCCGTTCTCTGTTATTAAGGTTCGGTTTACTTCTAGTGCGAACACGGGTTCAAGCCCACTAGAGATGTTGTCTGCACAAAAACTTATGGTACCAGTAGGAGCTATGGATGTTAGGTGGCTGTTCCTTAATCCATTTGTCTTTATCTTATTCTTTAACTCTTGCGGTAGTCTCTGAACGAATGAACTACTCTCAAGATATTTATCCTTATCGAATAAAGGAAACGAACCCTTCTCTTTGGCTAGATCAGAACTTGCTTCGTAAGCTGAGTGACAGATGATACCCAACACTCTTCGTACAAATCTAAGAGCTTCAGGACTACCATACTTTAATCCAAGAAGAGTAAGGGTGTTACCGAGAGCTGTGATACCAAGACCCATACGACGTTTGTCTTTAGCTTCCGACTCCTGTTGGTCAAGTGGATAGTTGGTACGGTCTATGATGTTATCCATAGCCCTCACAACAGGTTCAACATCTTCCTTTAGTCTGTCATAAAGAAAGGTACCTTCGTCCATGTACTGTACAAGATTAAAACTACCCAACAGACACGCACCGTAAGGGGGTAGAGGCTGCTCACCACACGGGTTAGTAGATTCTATATGCTCACAATAATTTAGGGGGTTGTCTTGGTTAATACGATCTATGAACAGGACACCGGGTTCAGCCCAATCCCAATTGGCTCTCATTATTTCATCCCACAGAGCCACCGAATTAATTTCGTTATAGACCCTATCATTAAATCGTAACTGGAATGGCTTGTCCCTTACGACACAATCCATGAACTCATCAGTAATACCTATAGAGATATTAAAGTTGGTTAGTTCGTTGGTGTTTTGTTTTGATCGAATGAATGTTTCTATATCCGGATGGTCTACCCTCAAGACACCCATCATCGCGCCGCGTCTGTGCCCCGCTGAAACAATTGTACGACAAATCGCATCATAGATGTGCATAAATGAAACAGGACCGCTGGCAGAAGAATCAAGAGAAACAATACGATCCCCCATAGGACGGATACGATTAAAATCATAACCAATTCCACCACCTCTACGCATTGTTTCAGCAGCTTCAGTAGCTTTTGCCATGATACTTTCCATGCTATCTTCAATGATGCCAGATACAAAACAATTAAACGAAGTAACATCGCGTGGACTCCCCATAGCTGATTGGATTCTACCAGCTGGCATGAATCTCATATTCAGAAAAATATCTTTGAGTTGTTCAGAGTGTTCATCATTATCACACATCGCATATGTAATTCTATACATAGCTTCTTCAAATGACTCATTAGGTAAACGATATTTATCGGCATGTAGTTGTTCACAAACCGGCACAATTGGTCCATACATAATTTTTTATTCCAAACTTGTTGACTGATGGGGACTTCACCACTATTCTAGTAAAATTATAGCCGTAGGATCGCTCAGGACGCGCAACTCTACCAGTAGATGATGCAACATACCCGAAAAGGAGAGATGTTTCTGTACGGGGCTGTGAGGCCCGTCAGGAGGATTTAGTGTTTTTTGGATAGTGAAGCTCCATTAATAAGTGACAATAGTGGATTACTTTCCTAACATCATCTTCTCCACCCTTCTGATGGTGTCTTGTTATGTATTTAATTATGTTTCCTTCACACCAACCAAGATTATTCTTGACAATATATTCGATGGGCTGGATGCTCATCTCTTTATAATGGTTCCCACCTATCTGTTTATCTAAAGCTGTGTCAGATTGTTTTTCTTTTGTTAATGATGAAGGTTTTGGATACATAGGATCTTCAGGGTATTTCATTTTTTTTTAATCCCTTCTGTTCATCTCTAAATTTAATTCGTTGATCAAAACATTAATACGACGACGATGGAATGGAATATCTTTATTGATAATTTTCTTGACAATTCTACGAAGATAATTGTGATCGGTATCTACTAAGGTACATATCTGAGATAGATCATCAACATGTTCTTCGTTAAAGAACCATTCAATAGCTTCCTTTCTATTCTTAGTAACATCTTTTGGTTCATTCTTTTTCTCTATTTGAGTTGCATCTAGTATAGCTTGGTAGATTACAGACAAGAACATAAGTTTCTCAGGACATGGCTGTGTATTCTTAGATAAGAATGTAGTTAAAGTACTACTTCCTATGCTGGTGATAGAAGAGTATATCTCGTTAGAAATAATATCCTTATTATATACTACGTATGTTTTCTTTTGTTCTTCCTGTTTTGTCATTCGTTCTAACTTTGTGTACTAATAATTTACATTCTTTAAGCAACTCATCCCTCTTAAGACGAGCTTCAAATAGGTCGTGGGTATGTAGAGATCTAATTTTCTCTCTTTGACCAGCAGCCTCTCTAACATCTACAGGCCAATTAAACCTGAAATAAAATGTCTGATAGCCGTTTCGTGTTGAGAGATAAAGATAACTATGTTCTATGTCAAAAGGAATCCTTCTTTTATCTGAAGATATTATTTTTTTCTTCTCCTCATTCCACTGCTCATCTTCTTTATTAATATTATTACAATTTACTTTTTTTTTCTTCGTTAACCATTCATCTGGTATTTTATTTTCAGCCCATTTAAAACCATGTTGATCACACCAAAATCCGTATGATGTTTTAGAGGTCTTGTTAAGTTTCTTATTAGCGTTCATAAAAACAAATCTTATATCAATAAGTGGGTATTGTTCTTTGATAAGCTTGTGCTTAGTTCTATCACTTGGTTTAAAATATCCCTTAAACTCTATATAAAAACCATAGTCAACAAGATAAAAATCTGGTAAGTATGTCTTACTGACAACATACGGTATTCTATTTGGCTCATACTCAAATTTTATTTTAGCATCTGCTAATACATCTGCAAATTCTTTTTCTGCTTTACTTCGGTAGGTCATCTAGGTTCTCTATCTTAATATTATAACAGTCGGCTCTGCATACGTAGCCCTCATCTCTTTCGCCCCTCTTCATAAAGGTAGCTTCCTCAAAGAACTTTTCCTTTTTCATCATACCTAGTATCCATACCTTAGAGAAGTTATCCATAACCCTAACAAAACCATAGTAATCACATGCTTGTTTAATATTAGAGGAAGCTACCGTACAATTATAATGAGGTAATGGTTTTACTGTGGTTCTTTTTGTCTTTACATCTACCTTAGATTTATCTTTAAGTACTATATCATAGTCATAGGTATGAACAAGTTTTCCTTTGACAACCGAATTAAACATAAGCTCTCCTATAAAACCAGCCAAACTTCCTTGTCCTTTGGTTATAGAATTATTTAATACACCTAATTCATCTGATAGTTTTCTAGCTTTATTGATAACCTTAGATGGAATCTCTAGTTCAATCATGACAACGATAACTCCTCAATATTTTTGTTTGGTTCACGCTCCACATGTGTAAGATAACGTTTACCGCTTTTATATTTAAATACTCTTATACCATTACCAGAGTTAGCATCTTCCCAACATTTCTTTTTGTAGTCACAATACATACACCCGATTCTAAGTTTCATGTTACCACTTTCACCATCTGGTTTAGCATCATAACAACGTTCTGGCGGGTGATCGTTGTGTATTATCTCTTTAACTTCTGCAAGCCTCTTACTAAAATCTATCATCTCAAGTGAATCTACATTAAAGACATGCATATGTCCATTTACTTTATTCATCACAATAAAAGCAGCCTCATCTTCTCCATCAGCATAGCCAGATATCTGTGCTATATATCCAAACGGATCATCCTGATATAGTTTACCACTAACAAACTTATTGAACGAATGTGGTGATGCTGATTTAACATCTACCACAATACCATCAACCTTTCCATCCATATGTCCGGTAACACCATCAATGATTTTTTCTTCTTGTTGGGAAGATACTTCATGACCAGCTGTCTTAATAAGTAGGAACACCAGCTGTTCAATCATGTGACCAAACATAAACTTGATACGTGTGGAGGCATGAAGCTCTTCAGCTTTATGTGGCATATTGTATTGGTACCATAGTTGTCGGTTAGGTTTACCAACACTGGAGAATCTAATAGCATCTTTAGATTTATGTTCTGATCTTACAAAATTATCACGTATAGAATCTAGTATGTTATCAGCAAATTCCTTAAGGTCATTTTCTGATGGCTGTATATTATTTGTAAAGACATCTTTAATATCATCTATTAATAAATCTAATTTACCCATGTTATTATTCATAAAAACCGGAGAGACTTCAGCTTTATGTTGCTGGATTATCCCCCCGGTTCTTATTCCTTTCATATGTTACTCAAATGGAACTTCTATAGCTTCAGTAGGAGTATTAGAAACAAATCCAGTTTCCTCTTCAAAATCATCTTTTGGAATGTATTCCACAAGATTTAGAACCTGAACTCCTTTAAGGATTCCTTTAATCCCACTACGTGCATTGTTTCCTAAAGTATAGGTCCATTCATATGGATAGTAAGCTACCTTTACAACCGAACCATTACCAATTAGTGTTCCAGACATATCATTTTTCTTTGCATCAATTAGTCGTGGTTTAGGTAATTCAGTACCATCTTGCATGAATTTATCTTTAGTAAACGTAACGAAAGTACCGCGATCATCATCTTTGTTCTTGACCGGGATACCTTCTTCTTCCATTAGAGCAACACCCTTCTTATCCAACGATAGATCAATAGACCAACGTGGTTTATTAGCATCGAACATATTGGTTGCTCTATCTAACTTAGCCCAATAGGCTTTTCCTTTAATTATAGACATAGTATTTTTCCTTTTTTATATATTTATATTTATTAGTGGATATTTTTAGTGTGTATCACTCCAGCTTGATCCTATCTTGTAGTTGGAATCAAGTGGACAGTTTAATTGTAGTTCCTTCTCCGTCTGTTTCAAAGCCTCTTGTGTTATTATTCCAAGTTCTTCTGCTTGGTTTTTTCTAACCTCAAATTGAATCTCATCGTGTATGTTTGCTACTGGTAAAGCATCTATATTTTTACGATGAACTTCTTTCATAATTTGTATCAACCAATCCTTACAGATGATAGCCCCACCACCCTGAATGAGAACATTAAGTACCGAATGTAAACTCCTGATGTGAAGGTAACGTCCATCCAAAGCTCGTAGCTTCCTGTTCTTTCTAGCACAAACATCAACGCTTGTCAACAATTTTTGGAGAGCCGGTACATTTCCCAAGAATCTATCTCTTACTACCTTTGCTACTACCAGATCTTTGTTCAAGATCTTCGCTATTTTATAAGGACCAGCTCCATACATTAAGGCATATATAAAAGTCTTTGCTTGATCTCTAGTTGAAAGACCAGCAAGCTCTTGATTTATGGTGTGTACATCACCGTTTAAGATTTCATCTATATATTTTTGATCTTTCATATAGTGAGCAAGTACACGAAGCTCTAAGGAACTGGCATCACATCCCAATAAAACATAGTTGTTCTTATCTTCAACAGTCCAACAGTTTCTACAATCTTTTCCGAATGGGGAATGAACAGATGGTGTCTGTGCTACATTAGGATTGTTATGGCTACACCTTGTAGAAATAGTTCCTAATGTTCTAACTCTACCATGTATTCGTGAAGTACTAGGATCACAAAACTTAATCCATGACTTAATCTGTGCTGACCTCTTCTGTAACAAGAGATATTCTTTACATAGTTTTGCTTCAGGAATATCTTCTATACTATCTAGTACTACCTCATTAACTATAACGTTTCCCTTTACAGTAAAATCAGTAGGTATCCACCCTAAATTTTGTAAGTGTTTACCTATTTGTTGTCTTGAGTTAGGATTAAATGGTATCTCTTTTGTCTTTGTTTTAAGCTCAACTATAGTGGGAGGAAAAACTTCTTTTAATTGGTTACTTATTTTAATAGAAGCATCGGTTATCTTAGCCAATAATAGTGTGGCTGCAGGAAGATCAAAATAAAATCCGTTTTCTTCCTGTTTATCTATAAGATGTCTGAACAGATGTTCACGTTTTATACTATCTTCTGAGAACTTAGCGAGTTCTTTTTCATTTTCTGTTAGGTAGGTATATAATTTATGGGTAAGCTCTACATCATTCTGACAATATTCAACCAGTTCATTACTAAACACATCAAAATTATCCATCTCTGTCTTAGGATAATCTAGTCTTAAACCCCACATCTTTAATGAATGACCACCATCACGAACAGGGTTGGCTAGTTGAGACATGATTAGTGTATCTATAGTTCTGTTTATGGGGTGGGCATATCCAAGTAATTTCTTAATAACCCTAAGATCAAAACTAATAATGTTATGACCTATAAAGAATAAATCTTCTTTTTTACAGTAATCAATAAAAGAATCATAGTTATTGTTAGTAAATGTTAAAACCTTTCCAGAATCAAGTTCCTTACAGACAATACAATATATAGTAGTAGCATCTGGATAAAGATTATCGGTTTCTATATCTATAATAACTTTGTTATTCAAAGTCATCGCTCTGTGTCTCATCAAGACTAGCATCATTCATATCTAATTCAGTCAATCTTCCTGTATCTTTACTCCACTGTAATAATACAGCCGGACCAGACTCACCTGAGAAACGGTTCTTCAGAACTCTTATCATGGTTCTGTTTCTTTCTGTTTCATTTAATGCCTGTGTGTTTCGTTCAAGAGCATAGATCATATCAGGTAACTGAGCAAGACTATGACTACCCCTGAGTTGATTGAGGCTGATGTTTGCACCTTCCTCATGACCGGTACCTTGTGGTCTACTGAGGTGAGAAACAACAATCATATGAATCCCTAACTCCTGCACCAACACCCGAAGCTTGACCATGATATCATCAATAGCTTTACGTTCATTAAGGGTGTCATAAATGATCATAGATATATGATCAATAACTATGTACTTACAATCTAATCCTTTTACCATGTATCTAACTCTGGTCATGAGATTAGTAAGAGATGAGTTACCGAAGTGGTTCCAAAAAACTACCTGATTAAGATCGTTAAGAGCTTTAAGGGCTTTCTTCTTATCATCTACGGTCCAATCTTTATCACCGGGAGTATTAATATGAAATTTCTTAGAAGCTTCAACAGATAATATACCTAATCCTGTCTTGGTTACGTTCTCTTCAAGAAACAAACAACCAATATTGTTATCTGTCTTTTTAATTATATAGTGAACAAGCTCACGCATAACACTGGACTTACCTATACCACTACCTGCTGTAATAAGAACAAGCTCTCCCATTCTCATACCATAGGTGAGTTCGTTTAGTCCAGCCCACGGATAAGCAAGACTCTTAACTTCTTTATCTTCGAGTAAGAGATGAGCTATATCAGGGCCATATACAATTCCTTCAGGTGTATATGTCTTAGCATTCCAGAAATCCTTAACAAACTCTTGGGCTTGTCCTGCTTTGAGATACTCGTTGGCATCCTTTAAGGACATATACATTATCTTACAAGTACCGGGTTCAAGAAGATTAGCTACTTCTTTAGATGCTTTCTGGCCCTGCTCATCACTATCAAAACATAGAACGATGTTATCGAATGTATTGAGATAATCAAGGTTATATTTGATCTCATTAGCAGCAGAAGCAGAACCATTTCTTACGCTTAGTACGGGCCACTTACTTCCTAACATTTGGTAGGCAGATAAACAATCTATTTCACCTTCGGTTATGGTTATATATTTACCACCTTCCTTAAAGAACTTCTGTCCGAAGAGTTCTGTTTTCTTTTTATCTCCTTCAGAATAGAATGTTTTATGTTCAACTACTCTTACTTTATTTGATATATGTTTACCTTCTTTGTTGTAGTATGGATATAGATGAACCTCTTGGTTAGATCTATTTATTCCAACCTGAACATTATATTTCTTACATGTTTCAAGTTCAATGTTTCTATCTGGTATTGATTGGTAGGTATATCTTTTTTGTGTCATTGGTTTATTACCACTGTCTGTTGATTTATGATATACGTGACAAGAAAAACAATAGGTGTTATCTGGATATATAGTTAATGCATCACTACTACCACAATCAGAACATGGTAGATGTGATTTAAGTGGTTCTTGTTCTATCATCGGAAAGATAATCCTCTAATAACTGCTTCAAGATAAATAACACGTTCATTATATAGATCTAAGTCTAAGCCTTCTATATATTTATGTACTCTATACGATCTATTAATCAAGGGGGTAATACGAAAGGGAATAAAGGCAGGAAACACAACCATATCACCCGGTAACATATCTACCTTTGCTTCCATCCCATCTAGGTTTATTAATTCACAATTCCCACCAGAAGTATTCTCTGAATTGTCATTTAACTTACAGATACAAACTAGTTTCTTTTCCTTTTGATGTATACCTATTGGTTTAGGTTCATCACCATAATATCTAACCATGTTGTTCCAGTATTCGTGGTGTATATCTCTGTTGTCTGTATCGTTATCTATTTTAAATATATTTATGTACTCTATACGATCTATATCAAAGTACCAATGATTGTTTTCATTTACTTCCTTAACTACTCTTTTAATTTCCTTACCCATATTTGATTTAGGTGGAAGACTATACAAAGACTTATCTGTAATCATACTATCTACAATAAGTTTGTTACGTTCCTTTTCATCAAGAAAGTTTTCATATAGGTACATTATTCTTTTCATTATAGTCAAGTCTTTCCTTTCATTCTTATTAGTTTCCCATTGAGGTTACTATCACTTATAGCTTGAACATTATTTTCTCCGTAAGCTACTAAACAAGATGGTGCATTGGCACTTTGACCTTGCTCTCCTGATACATAATAAAATTTAATTCTACCTTTGAAAAAAAATACCGCATCAGCTTTATCCCACACTTGTTCATGAAACCCTATAGTTTCTGTTCGTGCAAATATTAAAGTCATACCGTTACCATGATTAGATAATTTATCTAACCACTTAAATGTTTCTTTACCATAAGGGGGGTTACACCATACTCTACCGTACCATTTTTTAGTAAATCCATTATCAAGTTTATTATAATGTTTTTTTGCGGTATCCCAAGGTCTGTTGATTGGTGAACAAGGGTCTAAATCAAACTCACCTAATGACTTAATTATCTCAGGCGGAGTTAACCACTCATCATTATTATTAATATTAATATTAAAATCTTTACTCATTCTTTAATACCATTTAGTAAACATTCTTCTGATAGTAATACCTACTGTAAGGGATAACATAACAAAGATCAGTGTCATGTAGAAACTTTCCATGAATGTAGGTTCTCTAAATCCAAAGAAAGGTAACACTATAAAGTTAAGACCTACGGCACCAAAGAATGTTATTACCCTCTTTAATAACTCTTCTATGATTGATGTACTTAGTTTTTGCATACCAGAAATACCACTTTCCTTTGTATTTATACATCGGTTGGACGATAATATTCTCGTATTCCTGTTTTTGGATTTACTCTGGTAGGAAGAGGTGTGTTCATAGACTTAATATATTTTTCACATTCAGCCTTAGCCTCTTCTTCTGTATCGTATGGTCCATATCTATCTACTATATATTCACTTCCACCCATCTCAGTCCATTGGGATGGATCAAAGTAATCATTAGCACTATCCCCCGGATAATGCATCACTTGGATCAGATTCATGGTTACGAAAAAAAACCATGTACTTTCTTCATTCCATAACCAAGACCATGAAGATTGATTAGTTTGTTCATCTTCTTTAAAATCATCTTTAGATGTATCTTCCATTATTCAATACCTTTAATTAAAAAAATATATTATTGATAAGAAATATATTATAAACACTAACACTACTAATCTGAGGCGGATCTTTTCATCAGGGTTTAATAAGGGCCATCCATAATTGTATTTCACATTTCAACGCCTTCCCGGTGGGCACACCTTCCAACACGCAGCGGTGACGCTACACGAAACGGCAACGTCGGTCAAGAAAAAAATTCTCTTGCATCACCTGTCGGGGTGTGCTAGGATGGAGCGGAAGGAAAGGGGGGGAGTTATTATAGATATATCTATAGATAGGATCTATAGATCTTGTCTTTAGAAGTATCTATAGA
>CEQE01148846.1_pt1 | contig 18964 bp, 15 predicted proteins | sample 356201 | NCBI WGS metagenome assembly CEQE01 (sample SAMEA2619970, study PRJEB7988) | marine metagenome | biome: marine biome (ENVO:00000447); feature: mesopelagic zone (ENVO:00000213) & marine oxygen minimum zone (ENVO:01000065); material: "saline water (ENVO:00002010), including plankton...
CTAAGTAGCGACCCTTTGAAGGATTCGGCAATTGTTGAGCTGATCAATCAACCAGATATGGACGCTTTCAAGATGCAATGGCGGTTATTGACACTGGAATTGGACTACGCTGCGAATCGGGCAAGAGATCAGACAAAGTAATTCGTTGTATTCGCGTCTCGGGTTTTTGTCAGTGGGTCCTAACCATACAAGTCAGGGAAAAATGGGGTGGACGAAGGGGATTGAACCCTCGACCACTGGAACCACAATCCAGAGCTCTACCGACTGAGCTACGTCCACCATTTCTCGTTGCAGAAGCGGGGTATTGGCCTGTCTGTATCCTTATGATCTGGCACGCCCGACAGGACTTCATCCTGTGACCTCGGCTTAGAAGCCCGGTTTAGAAATCCATGTAAGAGTGCGGCGAAGTCACCCGTCAAAGTGCGCGGATTATAAGTCAAGGAGTCAATATTGTCACTGGCTCTAACGCGCCCACTACTACATAGTCACGACTTCATGCAATGCTCAGGATCCCAATCGCAAGCAGATGGATCGAAACTATGCACCTACGGTTTTGGTACTGCTGAGTCGATCTCATTTTGATCGTGGAGCTGCAGGCTTCCTATCAAGTTCCCTGCTCTAATCTCAGACATCTGACACCCCATGTACCACTACAATACACGACAACCTCCTAAATATTAGCACGTCAATTACTTAAGAAGAGGTCAGTGCTACCCCTTATATGTCTCGTCAGGCTGAACGAATCTGTGGTATAGTTCAAGTCCATGCAAGACGTGGATCGGACGATACCGATCAGTTGCAACAGCTGATTATCGATCAGGCCACTGAACTTCGATTCCTGCAGGAACAGCTAAATCTACTCATCCGCAAACGTCTTGCTGCCAGCAGTGAGAAGTATCCTGGACAGCATGAGCTGTTTGACGAGGCGGAGCAGGAAGCAGCTCCTGAAGAGGGTCCGGTAGAAGATGAAGCGTCGACTGAGCTACCATACACTCATGCGACACGTGGAGTTGGTGAGACAGGAAGTGGTGTGACACTGGGAGAGACTGAGACTGTCAGACAATGCTGCAATTGGCGTGAGATCGTGACCATCTGCATGTTACCGCGTGTTCGGTATTACGTACTCTCTCGCCCGATAGCCCATCGGTGGGCCTTTGATTTGTGCTGCAAAAAGTGCATGATGGCCGTGCCCGTTTAGACGCATGCGATGAAGCACAGGACTTATGACCTGGGGGCCAACGCCCAAAATGAGAGACTGGTATGACACAGACCGCAATAAGCACAATCGATCAGGAAGTGAAGCTGGACGAGGTCCTCGCTGTAGAGATATCAGCGAGAGTCCAGAGACTCAGAGAAGTTCTATTACGAGGCAAGACAGGGATATCAATCGACAGAGCTCGTATAGAGACTCGGGTCATGCAGGCAACCGAAGGGGAACCGATTGTTACTCGCAGAGCCAAAGTCTTCGCTGCAATCGTAAGGGAGATGCCTATTGATATCTATCCGGATGAACTCATCGTTGGGTGTTTCAGCGGCAAGCCGCGGTGCTGGAATGTCAGCCCGTCAGAGGGCCCACAATTGGAGAAGACGTTGTCCTCAGCGAACCCTCGTAAGGGGGCCACTCGTCTGAAAGGCATATTCAAAGCGGACCACTGGGACGCGACCACCCTCACCGACGACGAGAAACGAGAGTTGACTGAAGACCTCATCCCCTATTGGAAAGGGGAAGGCAATTACGAACAGACGATGGCGGGTAGAAATTACCTGGACATAAAGGACCGCAGGAGTCAGCACGTTGGTCACAACTGTGTTGACTACCGGAAAGTCCTTGAGAAGGGCTTTCTGGGGATCAAGAAGGATGCCGAGGACAGGCTTGCCAGGATCGACCTTGGTAATCCAGAAGACGCCGGAAAAGTCCCCTTCCTTGAGGGTGTCATTTTGGATATGGCGTCAGCCGCCGAGCTGGGCAATCGGTTTGCTGTCAGGGCACGGGAACTGGCGGCAATCGAAGTTGATGCAAGCAGGAAAACAGAGCTGCTAGGAATCGCTGAAGTTTGCCAGCAGGTACCGGCACATCCGGCAAGGACATTACACGAAGCTGTGCAGTCGTATTTTTTCACCTGGATACTGCTATTCTGGGAACAGCCGATCGTGTCAGCCGTCTCGCCGGGAGCAGCCGATCAATACCTTTATCCGTATTATGATAGTGATGTGCGAGAAGGGCGGATCACCACCGACTCGGCCCAGGAACTGCTCGACTGCTATATCCTCAAGCTCAATCAGATACCCAACGAGAGCCTGTCCACCCACCTGAGTGTCGGTGGTCTCAAAGCCAACGGTAACGATGCCACCAATAAACTGAGCCATATGTTTATTGAAGCCATGATGCACACCAGGCTGATGGCACCCATATTCAGTGTACAGGTACACAGCAAAGCGCCCGATGATCTACTCATCAAAGCGAGTCAGTTGTGCTCGTTAGGAACCGGTCACCCTCAATTCGTCAATCAAGATGTTGCGGTTGCTCAAACACTGGCCCGCGGGTGCATGGGCGGACCAGCGATCACGCTGGCCGATGCCAGGTCTGCCACCCCGATAGGATGTGTCGAACTCGCCATTCCGGCTAAGGATGCTGGCTGGACGGGCGGCGCGGGCCTAATCAACTTTGCCGCATGCATGGAATACGTGCTGAGCAATGGCGTGAGACGCTCCGACAGTCGGCAAATTGGGTGTGAGACCGGTGATCCCAGGGAGTTCACGTCTTTTGATGAAGTGGTGGAGGCGTACCGTAAACAGGTTGCTTGGCAGTTGCACAACGGCAAGAGAATTGTCGATGTGCAGGAACGAAGCATGGCTGAAATAGCCCCGACCGTGTACGAATCAGCGCTCTTGGACGACTGCATTGAGAAAGGCATATGCAGAGAACTGGGCGGCGCTCACCACAATTCCAGCAATCAGATTCTACCCATCGGCCCTATTGATGCGGCCGATTCCATGACGGCCATCAGAAAACTGGTCTTTGAGGATAAGAAGATCACGATGAGCGAGTTGTGCGATGCGCTGGACAACGATTTTGAAGGCTATGAGCAGTTGCGTCGGATGCTGCTTGATGCCCCCAAGTATGGCAATGACGATGACTATGCCGATGAACAGGCCGCGCTAGTGAACCATGTGGTTGCTTCTGAGGGACTGAAAATCGGCAAGAACATTCGCGGCGGCGACGGTGGGATCGTAGGTGGCTCGGCGTGGTGGCTGTTTGCCACCATAGGTGCAATATTGGGTGCGCTGCCGTCTGGCAGACGTGGCGGGGCACCCTTGAATGACGCACACTCCCCTTGTTCCGGCTTTGATGTGAAGGGTCCGACGGCTGTGTTGAAGTCCATGGGCAAGATCGACAATAAGGAACTGATGGGTGGAGTTCTACTGAATCTCAGGTTAGATCCAGGTGTCTTCAAACAGGAAGACGGGATCAAGCGGTTGGTTGGTCTGATACGAGCATTTGTCGATCAGCAGATCCTTCACGTACAGTTCAACATTGTTTCTTCAGACACACTCAAGGCGGCGCAAGAGGATCCTGAGAGCCATCGTGACCTGTTGGTGAAGGTCGCGGGCTACAGTGCTTTTTTTGTGCAGCTGATAAAACCCAGTCAGGACGCCATCATCGCCAGAACAGAGCACGGACTGTAGAAGACGTCCTCGGAGATCACGCTTAGGAGTGGTAGTATCTACTATCGAGGAATACGTTGTTCTTGAGTTCCATTAGGAAGCTGTAGTGAAGTAGCTTTGAATCTAGACTGTCGTTCTGTGAGTAGGTCATGACTTGCTCTTTGCGATGCACAACATGACAGTGGCAATTGCGCACATAATCCCACGAAGAGCAGCCTTTTTCACCCCGGGATTTTTCTGGCTTAAGGACCTTTTGTCTGAGATTCAGAGCGGCAATACGGACCCGGACAACGATAGGGGTGGGGGGCAAACCCATCGGGGTTCCCTCACATGAGTCGATGCTAGATTGCACCCCAGCCAACCCTTGCTACTAACCCTGAGAGTGGCTCCCCTCCTCCCGCATATTCGCAGCCTGTCAGTAGCTTACCACCAGCATTACTGCCCCTGACAACAGTAAAATGCTAACTCTGATCTGAAGGTGTGGTATTGGCTCTGCAGCTCCACCCGTGCCCCATTGACAGATGATTCTAGCGGCTGAGAGGGCCTTAGAAATGGCACGCCCGACAGGACTTGAACCTGTAACCCTCGGCTTAGAAGGCCGATGCTCTATCCGGTTGAGCTACGGGCGCTTCGAGGAATTGGTCGGGGTAGAGAGATTTGAACTCCCGACATCCTGCTCCCAAAGCAGGCGCGCTACCAGACTGCGCTATACCCCGACTGAATCACCTGGACCGCAGTATCAAACCACCAATACGCCGACCCTAAAACTCTCTGCGCAACAGCCCCATTATACCGGCTATACCTCAGAAAGGGGCGCATTCTACTCACTGGACACTGTTTGCGTCAAACTCATCTGGCGCCACAGTGACGAGCCATAGTGACAGGCCCTGCTTCCTGTTAAAGTGGCCAATCTATCCAATGGCCCCAGTGATGACCCAACTCTTTATCTCCGACCTGCATCTTGATGAAGAACAAGCAGAGATCACAGCTTGCTTCCTGCAGTTCTTGAAAACGGGAGCCGTCAATGCGGATGCCGTCTACATTCTGGGTGATCTGTTTGAAGTCTGGTTGGGAGATGATCATACGACCGAGTTCAACACCAAGATCATCGATGCGCTCGGCGAACTCAGCCGGAAGGATATTCCTCTGTACATCATGCATGGCAACCGTGATTTCCTCATCGGTACAGAGTTCTGCCGGAGCTGTGGGGCCGAGCTTCTACCCGATCCCACCACGATCGACTGTTACGGCAGGAAAGTTTTGCTGATGCACGGAGACTCTCTGTGCACGGAAGACGCCGAATACATGCAGGCGCGCACGATGCTGAGATCGCCCGACTTTCAACAGCAATTCCTGGCCAAGTCCCTCGAAGAGCGCGCCCTGTTTGCTCGAAACGCTCGACAGCAGAGCGTACAGCACACGGCAGAACTTACTAACGACATCATGGATGTTACTGCTAACGAAGTGACCGAAGCGATGCAGCAACACGGTGTCGACATGCTGATACATGGGCATACCCATCGTCCGGCAGTGCATCATCTACAGGTACAAGAGCAGCCCGCCGTCAGAGTTGTATTGGGTAACTGGCATACAGATGGCTGGCTGCTGCGATTCGATCCCTCGGGCTACCGGTTGGAATCCTTTCCCATAAAGGGGAAGGCCTGACGACGCCGACTCAGATCTTAACTTTGAGGGCCCCATCAGGTAGACTGTAATCCCGCTGATCCGGAACTAACCCACTGTTCGGATCGGGTCTTTCTTCAAAAGGAATCACCGTGCTTGAAGCCTACCGCAAACACGTGACCGAGCGTGAACGTGAGGGTATTGTCCCCAAATCACTCAGCCCTGACCAGGTGAAGGGCCTTATCGAACTGTTGCGAGATCCCCCCGATGGCGAACAGGAATTCCTCCTGGATCTATTGAGCAATCGCATTCCCGCCGGCGTTGACGAGGCTGCCGAGATAAAGGCTGCATTCCTCTTCGCCGTCGCTGAGAAGAGAGAACAGTCGCCACTGCTGAATGCGGAAAAGGCGACACAACTCCTCGGTACGATGTTGGGAGGATATAACGTTCAGCCGTTGATCAGTCTTCTTGACAGCGATGAGCTGGCCGAGACCGCTGTGGCCGGGCTTCGCAAAACGCTGCTCGTTTTTGATGCCTTCCAGCAAGTCACCGATCTGTCTCAAACTAACAGTTATGCGAAGGCGGTCTTGGAATCCTGGGCGAATGCCGAGTGGTTTACGGGCCGACCCAAAGTCGCCGACAAGATCACCGTGACGGTGTTCAAGGTGGAGGGAGAGACCAATACCGACGACCTGTCGCCGGCAGGTGATGCCTGGAGTCGGCCGGATATTCCACTGCATGCTCGTTCCATGTTGGCCAAACGAATGGAAAACCCCCTCGATACGATCGCCGAACTCAAGCAAAAGGGGCATCCCATAGCTTACGTCGGTGATGTGGTCGGCACCGGGTCGTCACGAAAGTCAGCCACCAACTCGGTCCTTTGGCATATTGGTAACGACATCCCCTTCATACCCAATAAAAGAGACGGCAGCATCTGCCTCGGCGGCAGTATTGCTCCGATCTTCTTCAATACCATGGAAGATGCCGGAGCGCTTCCCATCGAGTGCGACGTGACCAAGATGAACATGGGTGACGTGATATCAATCTACCCGTACGACGGCAAGATCGTCAGCGAAGAGTCTGGTGAGACGCTGGCGGATTTCGGCTTGAGTTCCGACGTCCTTCTGGATGAGGTCCAGGCCGGAGGGCGCATACCTCTGATCATCGGTCGAAGTCTGACCACCAAAGCACGTCTGCAGTTGGGGCTCGAGCCTAGTACCGCCTTTCGCATGCCGACCGCGCTCCCGGATTCCGCCAAGGGCTACACCTTGGCGCAGAAGATCGTCGGGCGCGCCTGTGGTGTGGAAGGTGTCAGGGCCGGCTCCTATTGTGAGCCGAGCATGGCTACTGTCGGTTCCCAGGACACCACCGGCCCCATGACCAGAGATGAACTGAAGGAACTGGCCTGTCTGGATTTTTCCGCAGATCTCGTGATGCAGTCCTTTTGCCATACGGCTGCGTATCCCAAGTCGGTAGATATCGAAACGCAGCATACCTTGCCTGTCTTTTTCGAAAGTCGCGGCGGCGTCGCTCTGCATCCCAAGGATGGCATCATCCACTCGTGGCTCAATCGCATGCTGCTTCCGGATACGGTCGGCACCGGCGGAGATTCCCACACGCGCTTTCCGATGGGCATCAGCTTTCCCGCCGGCTCGGGCCTGGTAGCGTTTGCTGCAGCGCTTGGCGTGATGCCTCTGGACATGCCTGAGTCCGTACTGGTTCGTTACAAGGGGGAGATGCAACCAGGCATCACGTTGCGCGATTTAGTCAACGCCATTCCTTATTGCGCCATACAGCAAGGCCTGCTAACGGTTGAGAAAGAGGGGAAGAAGAATGTCTTTTCCGGCAGAATCCTGGAAATAGAAGGATTGCCGGATCTTAAAGTGGAACAGGCATTTGAGCTGTCGGATGCCTCTGCAGAAAGATCGGCAGGTGGCTGTAGTATTCGCCTTAACAAGGAACCCTTGATCGAGTATATGAGCTCAAATGTTACCCTGCTCAAATACCTCATCAGCGAGGGTTACGGCAATGTAGATACCCTGCAGCGTCGCATCAGAGCGATGCTCACCTGGATAGACAGCGGTGAATTGCTCGTACCTGACGAAGATGCGGAATACGCAGCAGTGCTGGAGATCGATCTGCATGAGATCACCGAACCGCTACTCGCCTGCCCTAACGATCCCGATGATGTCAGACCATTATCTCAGGTGGCCGGAACCGGCGTCGATGAGGTATTCATCGGCTCCTGCATGACCAACATCGGTCACTTTCGGGCAGCTGCACAAGTACTCAGTAACAGCGCCGATCTCAACACTCGTCTATGGGTTGCGCCCCCCACCAAGATGGATGAACACCAGCTTCGTGAAGAGGGCGTGTACGCTGTTTTTGCCGAGGCCGGAGCGCGAACCGAGGTGCCCGGCTGTTCACTGTGCATGGGAAACCAGGCACGAGTCGCCGCAAATTCCACCACGGTGTCGACCTCCACCAGGAACTTCCCCAACCGGTTAGGCGACGGAGCGAATGTCTATCTGGCATCCGCAGAGGTTGCCGTGGTCGCAGCAATTCTGGGGGAATTACCCAGCTTGGCCCAATACATGGAATATACCCGGGATCTGGACAGCATGTCAGCCGAGATCTATCGTTATCTCAATTTCCACCAGATTGAAGCGTATCGAAAAGCTACCGAAAGCATCCTGATTCCTGCTGCCAACGTATGAACTGAGGCAGCCAATGGGCGCGCCTCGTGACTCGAGCTACACGTTCGCAGCCATCAGTCTCAATCGGAAAGCCCGTACAGCACGCTTCAATTCATCGGATTGCCCATCTTCGCGTCCGCTGTAGTTCAGGTCCACATAGATGTCGGTGACTCCCCGGACTGCGTCATACATTTCCGGTCGTACCGAACCAATGCGCTCTGCATAATGAATGGGACCCTCGCCGATCTGCCTGCCAAATCCCAGTTTTTCCAACAGTCTGCAAAAGGTCAGATACTCCCTGCTGACGGAATCCAGGGGGATCGCCTTGCGTTTCTTCAGCAGTAGCAGTGCAATGAACAACAATACGCTGCCGAATGTCACAAACAGCGTGATTCCGATCTTCTTTACGTTCACGTCACCCATGAACTGACCGAGGAACCTCACTTGCACCGTGGGGTTGTATCCCACGATCCACGTATCCCAGTAGTGTCCAATGGCTGACAGCTGCAATCTGAGTTCAGTCAACCACAAGGTCTGACTGTACTTGAACCAGGAAAGGGGCGAATCTTCAAGGAATGACTGTTCCGCATCGACCGCAGCCTGCAGGCCATCTTCGATCCTCTCGGGTGCAACTGCCGAGGTGGGATCCACCCGTCGCCAGCCCAGTCCTTCGATCCACACCTCGGCCCAGGCATGGGCGTCGAACTGGTGTACCGCCAGATAGTTGCCGATTGGATTGAATTCGCCGCCCTGATAGCCCACCACGACTCGAGCCGGCACGCCTGCCGATCTCATCATAAAGACAAAGCTGCTGGCAAAGTGTTCGCAGAACCCTCGCTTGGTGCCCAGAATAAAGTCATCCACTACATCATCGCCAAGGAGTGGCGGTCTGAGGGTGTAGACAAATTCTTCCTCATTGAACATCAGCAGGACCCTTGCGACAAACTGTTCGGTACTGCTCGACTCTGCACGCATGTCGGTGGCCAGCCGTCTGGTCAATGGATTGCCTGTTCTTGGCAGCAGGGTCGTTCGGTCACGCTGTTCGTCGGACAACTCTCGTTCCGTTCTATGGTCCAGAAACGAGATCACCTCGTAGCGCAGACGACTCTGTATGGGTCTGCGGGAAAACAGACGGAAATCACGTACCAGGCCGATTCCCTCAGTCAAGGGTACAGGCGTCGGCAAGGCAAAGATCCAATTCCGTCTGGTCGGTTCTAGAATGACGCTGTAGCTAACGGGCTCCCCCAGTCTTTCGATCAAGGCGTCCCAGGGGGCGTCGAGGTTGTTGGCCCACTCCACTGGTCTGCGTCCATAGCCCGTGCGAGCCTGGCTCCAAGTCTTGCCGTCAAACCGCGAGAAAACCAGGCCACGCCAGTAAAGCTTGCTGTTCTCCGGCACCTCGCCTTCGAAGGTGACCCGAAACGCCAATTCATCGGAGCGCGTCAGGGTGGCGATCTCCCCCGGCGACATGCTATCGCTTATGCCGGTCCTGGCCATCCGGGACTGCAAAGGCACCGTCCACAGCGGCGCGACTCTTGGGAATAGGACAAACAGGACAGCCATCAGGGGCAGGCTCTGACCCAGCAGTATCCCCGCCATCTTGAATGTGTGCACCGGTCGTAGATGGCCTTGCGTCTGGTTCAACCCAATCAGTGCGGCGGTGATCATCACCATGACGAGACCCATGTAGAGGGACGTGGGGATGGTCTGGGAATATAGAAACTCCGTGATCACCACGATGTAGGCCAGTAAGATTACGATAAAGGCATCCCGCTTGTGGTGCATCTCCAGCAATTTCAGCACAAACGCCAGGATGAGAAGCGCGACCGCGGGATCCAGTTGAACGACCTGCCTGCCATAGCCGCTCAAGATTCCGATTATTCCTCCCAAAACGAAGAGCACTTTCGTCCAACGACCCGGATAGGACCAGCGACCCTGGAACACCATGATGCGCCACAGCCCACACCCCAGACAGACCACCAGGATCCACGGTGCCAGACGAGTGACATGTGGCGCGATGACGGCTGCTTGTGCAGCCAGCATCCAGGCAAGTGAGTTCCTCGGTATCTGGAATTCAGTCATCAGCCGCTGCCAGAATCCAATTCAAAAAGTGCCAAGGCCGTCAGCGCCTTTTCCCTGTGTTCGGCGCCACTTGCCGGGGAGATTTCCAGACCGGGCAAGCGTAGACCGTATGCACTGGTGGTATTGGCCATGCGCACCACCCAATAGCAGAGTCTGCTCAGGCGGCTTTCACGGTCCATGCCGGTGAAGTGATCCCACTCCAGCCAGACCCTTCGATCCGTATAGGCGGCAAACTGTTTGGTAAAGAGCTCATTGGTACGGGCGTAGGACTTCCAGGCGATATGCCTCAGACCATCACCGTCCTGATATTCCCTGAGGCCGGTGAAATCGTCCACCCCCTCCCGGCGAAGCAGCTCACCATCGTTGTTGCTACCGAGTGCCGGTGGGATGGGGCCCGCATGGAGCGGCCGCGGATAAACGATGGTAGACATGTCCAGATCCACATGGGACCAGGCTCTGAACAATCCAACCGGATAGTAGGTCTGCACCAGCAGGCGCCCAGGGGTCAGTATGCCCCGCTGTGACGCGTCGACGTACAGCCGAACCTTCGACTCTTCGTCATCCACCAGATCCACCATCTGCAACAGACTGTCCTTCCAGCCGAGCTGAATCGCTTCGAAGGTACGCTCGCCGTAGCGGCTGGCGATAACCGAGAATTCAGCATCTTCGCCGGCGAACGCCGATCGCGTGGAACCGGCTGACAGGGTCAGACCGGAGAGATTGCGGTAGGTATGCAAAATACTGACGACGAACAGACTGCCGAGCAGGAAGGCAATGGAGAAGATAAGACTGTTCTGGTAATTGATGGCTGCGATAGTCATGACGACCAACATCACGGAGAAGATCAGTCCTTCCCGAGTCGGCAGGATAAATACTGAACGCAGACCCAAGGTGACGGAATTCGCCGGCGGCAACCGCCTGTCCAACCAGTTCTTCGACCGTTCGGTTGAGCCGGGTCGCTCCCTGGTGTGCTCGTTAGTCGACTCCGTGATACTGCTCATCGCGACTCCCGGTGTCCATCAGCCGTCCGCATCTAGCCGACCACACCTAGCCGGCCGCATCTAGCCGACCACATCGATAGTAGATAGCAGGCGTTGGGCCAGGGCGGTGCCGCCATGTCCTGAAAAGTCCGCTGATTCGCGCAGCCGATGTTCCACCACGGCCGGCAGAACGGCCTGCACGTCTTCCGGGATCACATGGCTGCGGTTATCGATATAAGCCCAGGTTTTGGCGCAGTGCAAGAGGGCCAAGGCCCCTCGGGGGGACAGGCCATAGGCGAATTCCGGTGCCTGACGCGTATGCTGTACCAACCTTTGCACGTAGTCCAGCAGGGCCTCTGACACTTTGACGTAGTTCGTGCTGGTCTGGATCTCCACAAGATCTTCCACGCTGAGACATGGTGAAATCTGCTTCAACACGTCTCTGCGATCATCCCCTTCGAGCAAGGTCCTTTCCGCCAGCGAATCCGGATAGCCCAGTTCGATTCGCATCAGGAAACGATCCAGTTGAGACTCCGGCAGGGGAAATGTCCCCGCATGTGTTGACGGATTCTGCGTAGCAATGACGAAGAAAGGCTCAGGCAATACTCTCGTCTGACCCTCCACGGTAACTTGGCGCTCCTCCATCGCTTCCAGCAGCGCACTCTGGCTCTTCGGGGTGGTACGGTTTATCTCATCCGCCAGAATGAGCTGACTGAATATCGGGCCCGGGTGGAAACTGAATTTCCCCCCATCGGGCTCAAAGATGGATACGCCCAGGATATCGGCTGGAAGGAGATCGCTGGTGAATTGAATACGGTGGTAACTCAACTGAATGACTTTGGCCAACGCCTGCGCCAGGGTGGTCTTGCCCATCCCGGGAAGATCCTCTATGAGCAGATGACCGCCCGTAAAGAGACAGGTAAGGGCGACCCTGATCTGCTCCTCCTTGCCAAGCAGAACCTTACCTACTGTGTCGATGGTCCGCAAAATCTCTTTGTGCATCACGTCAGCTTCTGGCTTTTAGCCGCCACTTCTAGTATCAGCCTGGCTGGCTGCTCCTTCCTAAGCCTGATTATGCAGATCTATCACCTCTGCGTCCGTCTCATCTCGGGGTCTCTGCCGTCCCATCTTCGCGTCATCGCGCCTCTCCATTTCGATCCTGCTGAGGTATACGTCGTCGATGTCACCGGTTACGTAGTCGCCGTCAAATATGGAGGTATCGAATCGGTTAATGCTACTGTTACCCTCTGCTGCACACTCTATCAGGTCATCCAGTTGCTGATAGATGAGCCAATCCGCACCGATGTGCTCCGCCACTCGCTCCTCGGTCAGCTGATGCGCGATAAACTCAAACGCGGCCGGCATGTCGATGCCATAGACATTGGGATACCTCACCGGCGGCGAAGCGGAAGCGAAGTAGACCTTCTTCGCTCCAGCGCTTCTGGCCATCTCCACAATCTTCTTCGATGTCGTGCCACGCACGATGGAGTCGTCTACAAGCAGGACATTCTTTCCCTTGAATTCCAGCTCGACTGCGTTGAGTTTATGTCTGACCGAGTTCTGCCGCTCCCTTTGCTCCGCCATAATGAAGGTGCGACCTATATAGCGGTTCTTGATAAACCCCTCCCGGTACTTCACATCCAGTTGATGCGCCACCGGCAAGGCAGAGGTGCGACTGGTGTCGGGGATGGGTATCACCACATCTATGTCGTTATCGGGATAGCGAGAGAGAATCTGCTCCGCCAACTTCTCCCCCATTCTGAGTCGCGCTTTGTACACCGATATGCCGTCAATGATCGAGTCGGGTCTGGCCAGGTATACGTGTTCAAAGATACAGGGGCTGTAAACAGGGTTTTCGGCACATTGCCGCGTTTCCATCTCACCGTCCTTTGTGATGTAGATAGCTTCACCAGGTAAAAGGTCACGGATCAGAGAGTAGCCGAGCACGTCCAGCGCCACACTCTCCGAGGCTACCATATACTCCAGCCCCGATTCGGTTTCCCGCCTACCAAAAACCACCGGCCGGATAGCACACGGATCGCGAAAAGCCAACAGACCGTGGCCGGTTATGAGTGCGATGGCAGCATAAGCACCGCGGCAGCGCTTGTGTACTTGGGCAACCGCCTTGAAAACGTCGTCGGGGGTGAGCTTCAGGCCGGCGACGCGCTGCAACTCATGGGCAAATACGTTGAGCAACACTTCAGAATCGGAATCGGTGTTAACGTGGCGCCGATCAGATGTAAACAGTTCCTCACTCAACGCCGCCTTGTTGGTCAGATTACCGTTGTGGGCAAGCGCGATCCCGTAAGGGGAGTTGACGTACATCGGTTGAGCTTCTGCCGAACTGGATGTACCTGCAGTTGGATAGCGGCAATGGCCTATCCCCACCCTGCCCTTGAGGCGATCCATATGCTGTTGCCTGAAGACGTCCCGCACCAGGCCATTGCTTTTTCTAAGATTCAGTCGATCATCTTCACAGGTCACTATACCGGCAGCGTCCTGACCACGATGTTGCAGAACGGTCAGTGCCTCGTACAGATCCTGATTCACGTCGCTACATCCCACCATCCCCACGATTCCGCACATATGATTTTCCTAAGTCAGAATTTCCAGATCAGAGCTGCTCCATAACTTCACTGGAGTAATCGAGAAAGGTAGCTTTCGACCACTCCTCAATCAGCATGAAATGAGGAATCAGCATGGATTCCTGCCACCACTCATCGTCGGTCAATGGCGTGATACTCAAGACTGTCACGACCACCAGCGTGATAACGAGCCCGCGTGCAAGTCCAAACACCATGCCAAACAGCCGGTCTGTACCTTTGAGACCCGTCATTCGTACCATCTCACTCACCAGGTGATTGATCATGGCTCCTACTACAAGCGTAGCAGCAAACAATAGCCCAAATGCAACGCCCAGTCGTAGCTGTGGCGTGGATATATAGTCAGCAAGCAGCGGAGCCAACTGACCACCAAAGATCCTGGCAACAATGAAGGCAACTGCCCAACTGACGAGAGAGAGGACTTCTTTCACGAAACCGCGTTTGATGCTTATCAGGGTAGAGACGACAACCACGCCTGCAATAACCAAATCGACTGAGTTCATGCCTGTTCCATCTCAACGCTAAGTCTGGATACGCATCAATTTAGTTGTCGTCGTCAATTTGCCACTACTGTACAGATCCGTTAGCCACCGATCATGTCTTTGTCGTCTTCCACGCGATACCTGACGATCTGCCCCTGCAGACCGAATTCAGCTTCAATCTCACTGCTTATCTCTGCAAGCTTCTTTCGCTGCAACATGGGTCCCACAAGGACTCTCGAGGTGATTCCGTTGTCGGTCTTAATGGACGTCCGGTACGTGCGATATCCCCCTTCACGAAGGCGGTCCTGCAATTGGATGGCATTGTCCTCATTCTCAAAACTACCCACCTGTAGCGTCCATCCGATCGGCAGTCCATTTGCATCCAAGCTAAGTTGATCGGAATCCTGCCGAGCGACGCCGCTCGCATCGTCATCCTGCTTCTGTGGTAACCGAGCTGTGCTTTCAGCCTCCATCCTGTCCATCTCAAGCAACAGGTCCTGCGCCGTGAACGGTTCCACCTGCATGTCCGGTGGCGGCGGAATCTCACCGACGACTCTGGCCCGTTCCTGTTCGTTCCCATCCAGCAACACCGGGACGATCAGTATCGCTAAAGCTGTCAATACGACTGCGCCGATCAAACGCTGTTTCAGTTTCACGTCCATCGATATGTGGACTCCATCATCGACCCATGCTGACGGCATTGATCATGCCATCGCTCTTAGCGCCTCCGCAACTGCAGCAAAAGAGCCTGATACTACCACTCGATCGCCTTTATCGGCCTTCGTCATTACATCCCTGTAAGCGCTGCCTACTCTATCATAAGTCGCAACTGCTGACCTATCCGCACCGGATAAACGGGCCTTCAATCCGTCTGCGGATTCTCCTCGATCCTCAGCCATACCGGCCAGATACCAGTGATCAACCACCTCGTCCAAGAGAGACAGCACGCCGGCACAGTCCTTGTCAGCATACATCGCAACGATGCCGTGAGTGCTGCCCGGTATCGGGCGATCGGCCAATCGTTCCGTCAGGTACGCCGCCGCCTGCGGGTTGTGGGCCACATCCAGAATTACCTGAATGTCGCCGTCTACTACCTGGTATCGACCCGGTAGGCGGGTATGTGCGAGGGCGCTCCTGACACTGTCAACATCCAACGGCAGACCACTTTGAATCCAAGCCTCAATCGCGACCACCGCATTGTCCAAATGCAGTCCCGGGTACGGCAGGCCCTCGAGCGCAACGCGACTTCCGTCTTTCCCAACTCCCCAAAAGTCCCAGTCGTTCTCGGAGCGGCGACAGCCGAACTGTTTGTCCCTCGCCAGCAGTTCCGCCCCCACCTCGGCGGCAACGGTCTCGATGGTTTGTGGAGCGTTTAGATCACCCACAACTGCGGGCCGTGAGCGCCTGAATATACCTGCTTTCTCGCGGCCTATCTGTTCCCTGTCATCTCCCAGCCAGTCCTGGTGATCCAGATCGATGGTGGTCACCACAGAGACATCGGGCTCGACGATATTCATGGCGTCCAGCCTGCCCCCCAAGCCAACTTCCAGAACCACGACATCGACGGCGAGTCTTTTGAATATATCCAGGGCTGCCAGCGTGCCGAACTCAAAATAGGTCAGTGAGATGTCACCTCGAGCCGCGTCGATCCGCTCGAGCGAATCACAGATCACGTCATCCGCAACCGCGGTGCCGTTCAGGCAGATTCGTTCGTTGAATTTCTCTATATGAGGCGAGGTGGCGGCCCCGGTACGATAACCGCTGTTCCTGGCAATCGCTTCGATCATGGCAACGGCAGACCCCTTGCCGTTGGTACCTGCCACCAGAAACAAAGCTCCGCCCGGGTCGAGCAGATCCATGCGCGTCGCTACTGCCTTGACCCGCTCCAGACCCAGATCCCATTTCTTCGGATGCAGACTCTCCATCCAATTCAACCAGGCATCGAGTGTCTTCACAGGCATGGATGACCTACCCTCAAGAGTATCGTTAGGTACTATGTCCGGCTGCATCGATAGCAACTCTCATGGATTTTACCAGTCGACTCACCTCGTCGGGAATGCTTTCAGGTCGGTTCCCGTATCGAGCCACGATCTCCACCAGCGCAGAACCCACCACCACGCCATCGGCCAGGCGGGCCACCGCCGCTGCAGAGGACCCATCCTTAATTCCAAAGCCAACCGCTATTGGCAGGCGACTCACCGAATAGAAAGATCCGAGCTTGCTAGCCACACTCTCGACATCCAGAGAGGAGGCACCGGTCACCCCCTTAAGCGACACATAGTAGACGAACCCGCTGCTGGCCGCGCATATCTTCCTCGCTCGCTCTAGCGTTGTCGTGGGCGCCAACAGGTACACAGAGTCGATGGCAACGCTCTGCAAGGCGGCGTTCAGAGAATCGGCCTCCTCAGGTGGCAGATTGACCGTAATGGTGCCGTCCACCCCAGCGGCGCCGGCCGATTGAGCAAATTCGCCATACCCCATCACTTCAATTGGATTCAGATAACCCATCAGGATCACTGGGGTGCGGACATCTTGCCTTCTAAACTCCGCTACCATCGCGATGACATCGGACAGACTGGTTGCATGAGCGAGAGCACGTTCACAGGCTGCCTGGATAATCGGCCCTTCCGCTTCAGGATCTGAAAAAGGCACGCCCAACTCGATCATGTCAGCCCCTGCTGCCACCATGGCGTGCATCAAGGGCACCGTAACCAGTCGCGATGGATCACCTGCAGTGACATAGACGACCAGCGCTTTGCGTTTGACTCGCTTCAGCTCGGAAAAACACTCAGCGATGCGACTCATGCAAGACCTCGTTAGTGCCCATCTCAACCAATCGTGATGCCGTCAATGTTGGCAATCGTCTGAATGTCCTTGTCTCCCCGGCCGGACAGATTGACGATTATCACCTCCTGCACGCTCATCCCCTCAGCCAACGCCGTTGCATACGCCAGGGCGTGGCTGGATTCCAGTGCCGGCATGATCCCTTCCAGCAAATTGAGTTGGCGGAAGGAGGCCAGCGCCTGATCGTCATCGACCGCCACATACTCCGCGCGTTTGTTATCCTTGAGCCAGGCGTGCTCAGGGCCCACACCGGGATAATCCAATCCGGCAGAGATGGAATGCGTGTCCAATATCTGACCCTCGGCATCTTCCATCAGGTAGGTCCGGTTGCCATGCAGCACGCCCACACTGCCGCGATTGAGCGGCGCCGCGTGTTTTTCCGTCTGTAGCCCGGCGCCCGCCGCCTCAACTCCTATCATGCGCACGCTCGAGTCGTTCAGAAACGGATAGAATAGCCCCATGGCATTTGACCCGCCGCCAACACAGGCGATCAGCACGTCGGGCAGGCCACCGGTCATATCGAAGCATTGCTGTTTAGCCTCACGTCCAATCACCGCCTGAAAGTCCCTTACCAGTTTCGGGTAGGGATGGGGACCCGCAACAGTTCCTATGATGTAGTGCGTATCATCTACATTGGCTACCCAGTCGCGCATCGCTTCACTCATGGCATCCTTCAGCGTTCGCGTGCCGGATGTCACCGGGACGACCTCAGCGCCGAGCAGTTTCATCCGATAGGCATTCAGGCTCTGTCGCTCTATATCTTCGGTTCCCATATAGACCTGACAGCGTAAGCCGAGGCGGGCCGCTACAGTCGCCGTAGCAACGCCGTGCTGGCCCGCTCCCGTTTCAGCGATCACACGCGTTTTCTTCATGTGCTTGGCAAGCAGCGCCTGGCCCACCGTGTTATTTACCTTATGGGCACCCGTGTGATTTAGGTCCTCCCTCTTCAGAAAGATTCGCGCGCCCCCAATTGAATTCGTTAACCTTTCCGCGAAATACAAAGGTGAAGGTCTGCCTACATAGTGTGCTAAGTCCGCATCAAGCTCTTGCAGGAAGCTTGCATCGGCCGACAATCTCTCATAGGTCTCTGCAAGCTCTTCCAGCGCGTTCATCAGGATTTCGGATACGAATCTACCGCCATAGACGCCAAAGTGTCCGCTCTCATCGGGAACGTTCAATAGGTTCTCGTTGCTGCCCGGGCTCGTTGGTTCATCACGCATTGATGCGCGCCTCTCCGACCGCATCGATGAAACGTTGCATCGCTTTCCCATCCTTGATCCCTTTCTTTCGTTCCACACCACCACTCACATCAACGGCGAACGGTTGTACGGTTCTGATCGCCTCGCCTACATTGTCAGCATTCAATCCTCCAGCCAGTATGACCGGCTGAGAGATTGTCTTGGGAATCAGGGACCAGTCAAAAGTCTGTCCGGTGCCACCGGGAACGCCGCCGACATAGGTGTCCAGCAGAATCGCGGCTGCACTTTCGTATTTGCTGCAGTCCTGTTGCAGGTTCGACCCCGCAGCAACGCGCAGCACTTTGATGTAAGGATACCCAAACGACTGGCAAAACTGCGCGGACTCATCACCGTGGAATTGAATCACATCGATTGGTAATACAGTAAGAACTTGACGCAACTGCTCTTCGTCAGGATCGACGAATAGCGCTACCTTGGTCACGAAGGGAGGCAATTCAGCAGTTATGCCCTGCACCTGCTCAACAGTTACATTCCTTGGGCTTCTTGCATAGAAATTGAATCCCAATGCATCCGCTCCCAACTCAACTGCACACTGGGCATCGGCAAGCCGTGTTATGCCACATATTTTGATCCGTACCCTATTCACGACGGTTACTGAGGTCCACAAAAACGGCAAAGTCTAGCAGATTCAAGGTTCGAAAGTCCTCCCTTGCGACCTCAGCCAACGCGTAATCAGTGCACTTTAGACTGAAGTTCTGACGACGGACCGTTCTCTCAATCAACCTATCC
>CEQE01074992.1_pt1 | contig 18959 bp, 13 predicted proteins | sample 356201 | NCBI WGS metagenome assembly CEQE01 (sample SAMEA2619970, study PRJEB7988) | marine metagenome | biome: marine biome (ENVO:00000447); feature: mesopelagic zone (ENVO:00000213) & marine oxygen minimum zone (ENVO:01000065); material: "saline water (ENVO:00002010), including plankton...
CTCGCCATCTCATATGGGACGACTCCCGTGTTGCCTCCCGCCTTTCAGAACTAGTAGGATTGACTCACTTTCCCGTCGCTGGACTCACACTCTACCCAGGTCAACTTTCAGGAGGGCAACGGCAACGCGTGAGTCTGATGCGCGCATTGATGCTAGATCCACACGTTCTCCTGCTCGACGAGCCATTCGGTTCCCTTGATCCGATGGTTCGTTTCGAACTTCAGACAGAGCTCAAATCAATCTTTGAGACCTTGAAGAAAACTGTCGTGCTGATTACCCATGATATGGGGGAGGCCGCGTTTTTCGGAAACCCCATTCTACTCTTACGCGACGGCAACGTCGTTCAGCAAGGAACATTGACCGACCTTGTCACAACACCCGCCGATTCATTTGTGACGCAGTTTGTGAACACACACCGTAGCCCCCTTGACTCATTGGAAAGCACCTCGCTGCAATGAAGCTCTACTTTGTATTACTCGTATGTACAAGCATTGCATTACTCAACTCCTCTGCGATAAGCGGCATACAAAATGTAACAGTGGGATCAAAATCGTTTACAGAATCGGTCGTACTGGGAGAACTTGCGTCGCATCTCGTACGAAGCGCAGATGGAGCTGTCATTCATCGGCAAGCCATGGGTGGCACACGCGTCCTATGGAATGCACTGAAAAATGGGGACATCAACATCTATCCGGAATATATCGGAACAATCACTCAGGAAATTTTGTCCGGGCAACAGCTAGAAGATTTAGAGAGTATTCAAATTGCCCTTGCCGTACACGGGATCCGCATGACTAGGCCTCTTGGATTCAACAATACGTACGCAATCGGCATGAAAGAAACGCATGCCAACGCTCTAGGAATCCGCTCGATTTCAGATCTACGTTCACACCCCGATCTCCGGTTTGGCTTCAGTAACGAGTTCATGGATCGTAGCGACGGATGGCCAAGCCTCCGCAATACCTACGCTCTTCCACACCAGCACGTCAATGGATTGGAACACGACCTCGCATATCGAGGTTTAGAAGGCGGCAGTATCGACGCAACTGATCTCTATATGACCGATGCCGAAATTCAATATTACAAACTCCGGATTCTGGAAGACGATCTATCACACTTCCCAGAATATCACGCCGTCCTGCTCTATCGTAATGATCTAGAACACCTCGCCCCACGAGTCACCACATCGTTGAAAACATTGGAGGGAACCATTTCGGAAACTGAGATGAGGGCAATGAATGTTCAGGTAAAAATCGCGCGAAAAACCGAAACTCGAACAGCGGCTGATTTTCTCGAAAAGAAGCTGGGCTTGCATGTAAAATACAGAGAGGAATCCATCGCCGATCGAGTCCTTCGAACGACTAGAGAACATATCGCGCTTGTCATAATTTCGCTCTCAGCGGCAATTCTCATCGCTCTCCCACTTGGGATCATTGCGGCATATCTTCCACGACTTGGCCATGTCATCCTTGGGGTTGTAGGTATTATTCAAACAATCCCTGCCCTTGCACTACTAGTCTTCATGATTCCATTACTTGGGATAGGGATTCCAGCAGCCATCGCAGCACTTTTCCTGTACAGTCTCCTTCCCATCGTTCGTAACACCTACACCGGACTCCACGACATTCCTCAACCTCTACGTGAATCGGCTGTGGCCCTTGGACTCCCTCCAACCGTGAGGCTTCGAAAAATCGAGATACCTTTGGCAAGTCGCTCTATCCTCGCCGGAATTAAGACATCCGCAGTCATCAACGTCGGATTTGCAACCCTTGGTGCATTTATCGCAGCTGGTGGGTACGGCGAATCGATCCTGACCGGAATCCGACTTGACGACATGAGTTTGATTTTACAAGGGGCAATACCTGCCGCAACACTAGCAATAGCCGTTCAAGGATTCTTTGAGTTGATGGAACGAGTGGTCGTGCCTCAAGGACTGAGATTAACGGAATGAATCTCTGATATGGCAGAAAAGATTATTCCAACACGGAAACTGGACGCACATCGGATACGTTGCCTGACCGCGCCCCATACGCTAACAGCAATTGCTCAAATTCTAGGTTGCTGGCCGAACGCGCAACATCCAATGGAGTACGGCCTGCACCATTAATAGCATTCACATCAGCCCCATACCGAATAAAAAATGATCCAATCTCCACAGCCCCTTGGATAGCCGCCGCGTGGTGCATCACAGTGTTTTCTTCTTGATCTCTCTGATGCACATCTTCCCCACTATCAACCATATTGTGTACAGCAGCAAAATTTTCTGAGTCGATCAGTTCAAACAGTGACCGAGGCGGGTTTGACTCCAGCGAGTTGAGATATCCCCCAAGATTGTTATCCGCGGACTCCTCACGCAACTTGACGTTACTGTCATTCGTAACCAAAGCACCTGCAGGATCATATTTTGTCGCTGCCATTGGCTCAGCAGCTCCTCTCACGATCTCTGCCGTACTTTCGGTCCCATCTACAACATTCATCGTATCTCTTGCCATATCGTTAGCCTTCTTATCCACAAGCATCGGAGTTCCAGTCTCGCTCTCGTCAAGTCCTGCTGAATCTTTCAATTCTTGATTCGGGAAGATCAGAAAGACTGCAAGCACAACCAGCCCAGCTACAATTACAACAAGCACGCCCCACCCAGGTTTCTCCATATGAAAAAAATAAGACATTTGGCTTGCCAAGGTCAAGAGTTAGCCTCATCTCACATGGACAGTTTTTTCGGTGTTTGATAGCATTTCAAAATGCCTGTTCTCCTAACCATTCACGCATGGAGACGCGAACAACAACAATCCCTGACAACCCTTGCAGCCAAAGCTGAGATCACAGCAGAACAACTCACCTTGATCGAGTCGGGCGAAACAGATCCTCCCGCATCCATCATTGCTTCATTGGCAAACGCGATGGGCATACCAATATCATGGCTATTTCACCACCCAAATTCAGTTAAAGCCATGCTCACTGACTCGGAGACCGAACCGTTGGATAATGTCGATTCACCGGATCCGATTACCGAACGAATGTTATGCGGAGCACACCAAGATCGGGAACTATATCTTCTACTCACCACCCTGTTGCAGGAAGGCAACCCCAATCTTCTCCGCGCTGCCGAAGCTAACCTTCGAAGTTTAGTCAAACAAGCGAGGCAATCGACAATTCCATGGCAAACACGCCCTTCTGGCCACTTTGAACCTCCCAGAGACTAGAACTTCGATGATTACAAATATCTTTTTGTCTCTTTTTTCATAAGGGGAAAGTAAAATGGTATTTCTTCACTGGTCTATAAAACTTGGATTTATTGCCCTAATTGTGAGTGGAACCTTTGGGCTCAGCGTAGGTGAAGCGACTGAAAAACCCTACGCGAGGGCGACGTTTGCCGGTGGCTGTTTTTGGTGCATGCAGCCACCCTTCGCGGAGCTCGATGGAGTGATTGCGACGGCGGCCGGCTATACAGGAGGACACACGAACAATCCAACTTATGAGAAAGTCTCCCGCGGGGATACCGGCCACACCGAGTCTGTCCAAATCGTTTATGACCCCCGTAAGGTCAGTTACGAAAAGCTCTTGGACATTTTCTGGCACAACATCGATCCCACAACTATTGACCAACAGTTTTGTGATACAGGATCCGAATACCGCACCGCAATTTTCTTCCACGACGCGAAACAAGAACGTTTGGCAAAAATATCTCAACAGCTCATTGAGAAAACCAAAACATTTCCTGAACCGATTGTTACGGAAATCACGCCGGCGAGCACCTTCTACCCCGCAGAGGAACATCATCAGGATTATTCTGACAAGAACCCCGTCCGCTACCAAGTCTATCGATATATGTGTAAACGTGATGCTCGCTTGGCGGAACTGTGGGGCAGCGATGCCCCTGCACATTAAAGGCTGGACGTAACTACGACACGATAAGAAAGAAAATCAGAGATTTGATGGCATCATTTCTGGGAATTTTGGTTCAACATTCTGCTTGTCGATTCATCGCAGAGCGCGAGGCACGACGCTCATTGTCAGTGAGATAGCGTTTTCGAAGCCGAATATGCTTTGGCGTAATTTCGACAAGTTCGTCCTCTTCGATAAACTCAAGGGCAAATTCTAACGTCATCTCACGAGGGCGTATCAATTGAATCGCATCGTCAGCGCCTGATGCGCGAATATTGGTGAGTTTCTTCTCTCGAATAGCATTCACCACCATATCTTTACCTTTATTGTTGACGCCAAGAATCATGCCTTCGTAGAGTGGCTCACCAGGATGAATAAGAATTTCACCGCGATCCTGTAATTTCCAGAGTGCATATGCAACAGCAAATCCCGCACTCTGCGAGATTTGCACGCCAACAGAACGTCGTGGAATCTCTCCTTTAAACGATTGATACTCGAAGAAAATTTGAGACATGACCCCAGTTCCACGGGTCATCATCAACAACTCATTGCGAAATCCCATTAAAGCACGAGAAGCAACCAAAAACTCCATGCGAATTGTTCCCACCGCGCTAACCTGCATGTTACGCATATCAGCATGACGATTCCCCAACGCTTCAATAACCCCGCCCTGATATCCCGCATCAACTTCAATCACAACTTCCTCGACGGGTTCCAAGAGAGTACCGTCAAGATGTTTGAAGATAACTTTCGGAGGGGAAACCTCCAATTCATACCCTTCTCGCCGCATAGTCTCAATGAGAATCGCCAAATGCAGCTCTCCTCGCCCTGAAACAGTAAAACGCTCTCCGCCGTTAGCTTCTTCAACCTTGATTCCTACATTCATCATGGCTTCATGAGCCAAACGTTCCCGAATGTGACGAGATGTCAGAAACCTCCCACCATCCTTGCCAGATAACGGACTGGTATTGTGGGAAAAGTTCATTGAAATGGTCGGTTCATCTATATTGACTGTTGGCAATGCCACAGAATGGTCAGGAGACGTAATGGTTTCCCCAACCCTCACATCTGAGATGCCGGCCAAAGAGATAATATCGCCAGCCTGCGCATAGTCACGTTCCACACGAGCTAACCCCTGATAGGCTAATATTTTTGTCACCTTCGATCGCACAATCTCACCGTCCCTCTTCACCAACGTCACAGAGTCTGCCACACGTACCTCTCCACGAACAATCCGTCCAACCGCGATCCGCCCAATATAAGAATCGTAATCCAAGATGGTGACAAGCATTTGGAACGGCTGATCAGGATCTGCCACTGGTGGCAATACGCGATGAATAATTGTATCCATCAGAGGCTTCATATCCACAGCGTGATCATCCATATCTAGGGTTGTCCGGCCTTCTTTCCCCGAGGCAAACACGATTGGAAAATCGAGCTGTTCGTCCGTCGCATTCAATTCGCTAAACAAATCAAAGGTTTGATCGACAATTTCATGCGGGCGCGAATTCGGACGATCAATTTTATTAATCACAACAATCGGTTTCAGATGAAGGTCAAGTGATTTTTTTAAGACGAATTTTGTTTGAGGCATGGGGCCCTCAAACGCATCCACAAGAAGCAATACGCCATCGACCAGACGCAAAATGCGCTCAACCTCGCTTCCGAAATCAGCATGGCCCGGGGTGTCGACCAAGTTGATATTGATATCCTTATACCTGAGTGAAGCGTTCTTTGAAAAAATCGTGATTCCCCGCTCTTTCTCAAGCGGGTTTGAGTCCATAATGACGGCATCTCCTTCCTTGAACACGTGTGCCCCAGTTTGCCGAAGCAACGCGTCAACCAGCGTTGTTTTGCCATGATCAACATGGGCAATAATTGCTACATTACGAACATCTCTTCTTCTTTTTTGATGAGGCATAATTTTAGGCCCTTATTGTTCCCACAGCGTGAATCATTTTTCTAGTACGCGAACCCATCCAACTCAGGTAATTCAATCCCTACGCAAAACCCAGTTTCAAAGTCTACGAAGAGTTGTTTAGCAACAACACCGACAAGAACTGCCGACGATGTGGGCGTGTTCCTTACCAAGTGCTCCGTGAGCACAAAAAATTAACAGAAGGCGCAGGGGAATGCAAACAGATTTGAACATAAAAAATCAAACTCCGCATAGGGTTGAGGTGATGCTCAACTACTGTTTCTGCATTAGGCTGTCAAACGTACTCATGAATTGCTGTGCTTCACGATGACCCTGATCTGCGGCTTTACGATACCACTTGAAAGCTTCTTCAAGATCTTGAGGCCTACCCCGTCCTTCCGCATACATTGCTCCAAGAAAATACTGTGCTTCCTTGTTTCCTCGCTCTGCAGCTCTCCGAAACCATTTTTCGGCCAAGGGAAAATCCTGTGTCACTCCTTCACCGATGGAATACAAACTTGCGAGATTAAGCTGCGCTTCTATGTCATCTTGTTCGGCAGCTCTTCGAAACCACTTTGCTGCTTTTTTCAAACTCTGCGATACCCCTTTCCCATGTTGAAAAAGTACCCCAAGAGCATTCTGTGCATCAGCATTCCCTTGTTTTGCCGCTCTCCGAAACCATTTAAACGCTTCGGCGTAGTCCTGCGCATCCCCACTGCCATCACGGTATACAATCCCAAGGTTATACTGGGCAGGCACATGCCCCTGTTCCGCGGCTTTATGATACCAACCCAATGCTACAGCAGGATCCTTCGAAATCCCCATCCCATTGTCATACATCACGGCAAGATTGTTTTGAGCATCTTTATTTCCTGCCTCCGCGGCTTTCGTCCACTTTTCCAGAGCCATCACATAATCCCCATGGTTAACTGCATCCAGCCCTTCTTCAAAATCCCCGGCCAATGCAAAGTGACTCACACTGAACAACAGCACCAGGATAACTACAAGAGTCTTCACCACGCCATAACCTATTCTCTCCAAACTTACTCGCATCATCGTGATAAAGGATACGCCTGTTTGAAACGAGGTTCAATAGATGCTGCATGACGAGGAATAAGAATGGAAACAGATGAGTGATCCCTACCAGAAAATTGAACGTGATGATGTGAGATGTAAGTTAACTGAAGAATTTTTAATTTTCGTTGAGAGATCGGTTCAAGCCTGAACCCTTTGTAGTCTTACGCATTACCTTGGGCCTCGCGACATATCACGCCAAAATTGTATAATACGAACGCTCGTTTTCCCTGAGAAGGAGGTATATTCCGGAAGGAGAATCACAATATGGCAATAGTCTCTCCATTTCGCGCCGTCAGACCCGTTGCACAATTCGCCGCCAAGGTTTCTGCCCCTCCATACGATGTCGTATCATTAGAGGAGGCGTGTGACATCGCCAAAGATAATCCCTATAGCTTTCTCCGGGTGAGCCGCGCAGAGCTCGAGCTCTCCCCTGAGGTCAATTCGTATTCCCCCTCTGTCTATGAAAGAGGTGCGCAAAATCTCCAGAATCTCATCAGCAATGGGATTCTTACCCGCGAAGAACAGCCTGTACTAGGTGTCTATCGACAGAGGTGGGAAACACACCAACAGACAGGTCTAGTAGCACTCGCCTCCGTAGACGAGTATGATCGAGGAATTATCAAAAAACACGAACTCACTCGCCCTGCGAAGGAAGCAGATCGTGTTAGAATCATCCACACACATGAGTCTCAATCTGGACCTGTCCTTCTTTTTTTTCGTCGTCCAGAAACATTTAATGACTGGCTTGAATGGGTCACCAGCACTCCACCTGATTTACATTTCATCGCCGACGATAACGTTGAACATACCGTCTGGATCGTGCGGGATGAACCTGCAATTCGTCAAGTTGTGGAAAGCTTCCTCTCTATTGAAACAATGTACATTGCAGACGGTCATCATCGTTCCGCAGCCGCTAGTCGTGTGCGAGCAGCACGTCGCAATGCTACCGTGACACCCACAAACACCAACGAGGAAGGGTTTTTAGCAGTAATTTTTCCACACGACGCCCTTAGAGTTCTCCCATACAACCGAGTAGTTAGAGATCTAAACGGCCTAACACCAACTCAGTTTATCAAAAAGCTGAGCGTTCATTTTGAACTGCAACTGACATTACAACCGAGTAACCCTCCACCAGCTGGTTTTGATATGTATATCAAGAACCAATGGCACCGTGCCACGCCAAAGCATCTCGAAAATTTGTCTTCAGGAAATGGGCATGACCCAATTCGCTCTCTAGCAGTTTCCGTTTTGACAGAACTGGTATTAGACCCACTATTGGGAATCATGGACCAACGATCAGACCCTCGTATAGATTTTGTTGGAGGTGTTCGTGGTGTCGACCAGCTTACGAAAATGGTGGATCATGGGGATTGGTCCGTGGCATTTTGGTTGTACCCAACAACCGTTGACGAACTCATGGCTGTGTCAGACGCTGAACTCATCATGCCTCCAAAAAGCACTTGGTTTGAGCCAAAACTACGAGATGGATTGTTCATTCATATGTTACGAGATGACTAACAGAAAACCTCCTCGCATTGACAATCAACTCACCTGAAAGAACAGATAAAATAATTTCACGAAGAGTATTGGCAAAATCTTCTTCCCAGATACTCAGCCTCACCCATAAACGTTACAACAATTGATGTTTACCAAACATTTTGGATCGAAACAACGCAGTAGCCTAGACTCTCTGATGTTTGTTCTCCCACTATTTAGATCAGGAATTGCATACAGTATCCAAATGCCACAAAAATATATACCGTCGTTTATTTGACATGCGATAAAAACTTTTGTATATTTGACCCCAGTCATCGCTGGACGGTCCGACGGCGACGGCGTTGATCAATGGTACGGACCTCGTGGTCGTATCGTGAGCAGACTTTCCTCGGAGCGGACTCCCACCTAGTTCTGGCTCGTGCGATTTTATGACCTCGTATCAATCGATCCCACATCAACATACTTGGAAAGGTCTTACAGCAGCATTGGCGTTGATTGAACCCTCTTTGCATACCCTGGAAGTACTCCTATCAGGGTTCTTGCCTTCTCCGACATTGCCCGACCTCCACTTTTAAAAACAAGAGGAAAATTGTATGCAAACATCTGCAACATCACCAATTCCATCCTTATCTACAGATCCAAAAGAATCTTCACCTACCCCTACACAAACCTTCCAATCGTTCAACCTGTCCGCTCCACTCATACGTGACTTAAATCGATCCGGCCTGATTGAACCCACACCAATTCAGCTACAAGCTATTCCTCCAGGGCTTGACGGCCGCGATGTGTTGGGATGTGCGCAAACCGGCACGGGAAAAACCGTCGCATTTGTTGTTCCACTGATTGAACGGATAGCTAATGGCCCGAAAGGCAGCCCTCGTGGACTAATATTAGCTCCAACGCGTGAACTCGTCTTTCAGATTCAGGAAACAGTCGACAAACTCGGCCGATCTCGCCGAATCTTTTCCACAGCCATTGTTGGTGGCAGCGACATGCTTGCTCAAGTGCGTGGACTTCGCCAGCGTCCAGAAGTGATCGTCGCAACACCTGGTCGGTTACTTGACCACATGTGGCAGGGAAATATTCTCTTGAACAAGCTCAAGGTTGTGGTTCTCGACGAGGCAGATCGTATGCTCGATATGGGATTTGCTCAGCAACTCGATCAAATTATTGACGCACTTCCTGAAGAACGGCAAACTCTACTCTTTTCTGCTACGCTCCCCAGCAATCTCGGAGACTTAGCGAGAATGTCCCTGAATAACCCGGTACGTGCGATGGTGTCCAAGCGAGCAACACCCGCAACCAACATAACCCACAAACTTCACCACACCACTCCGGGAGAAAAAACAGGTCTTCTGATTTCCCTTTTGAAAGAGAAGAGAGAATCTGTCTTAGTCTTTGCCAGAACAAAACACCGAGTTAACCGTTTGGGAGAATCACTTGAGAAACTTGGCCATCGAGTTGCAATTCTGCACGGAGATCGCCGGCTTTCCCAGCGTCGCGCCGCGCTAGAAGGATTTAGGCGAGGTCGCTTTACTATTCTCGTAGCGACGGACGTCGCCGCACGCGGTCTTGATGTTGACAACATCGGCCACGTGGTGAACTACGACCTCCCATATACTGCCGAAGATTATATCCATCGTATTGGTCGAACCGGGCGGATGCAAAAAATAGGATCGGCCACTAGTTTCGTGACGAAGGAGGACAACAATAATCTCCGAGCGATTGAAAAACTCATTGGCCAATCAGTCCCTCACGCCACAAACAACCGCTTATCATCACGACCACGGCACCGCCAAGCAGTACCGCCACGAAGAGGAAAACCGTTTACCAAACGACCTCGCTCGCAATCCGAACCCAGTATTGGCGGAAGGATGCGCCGATTTGGAGTGAAACAAAGCCCCGTCAACTCCACACAAGCAACGACATCACAAAACTAATCAACCCCTTCCTCTACCTAGGAAGGGGGTCACGTCTCAACTCTGACTGCGTTTTGGAACTGACTGAAAACAAAAAAACTCTAGAAATTCTAAGAGGGAAACACTTGAAAAATCCCTCACATTAACGTGAAGGACGACTGGGAGTGTAGTTACAACAATCTGGCGGACACATGTCTGGCCATGCGATCCCGCTCCCATAAACTCGCTGTTCCGTTCCAGGCCTGACCTGTTCTTCAATTAGCTCTCGAAACATAGCCACCACGGCGGAATGTAACCCCACAGTCCCAGCACGTATCATCTTAATGCCTACCTCATCACAAAGTTTCTTGGCCTGCTGATCAAGATCATACACTACTTCCAAATGATCAGAGATAAAACCAATGGGCGCAACAACAAGCTGAGCACACCCTTCCCCCTTAAGCCATCGAATATGGTCCAAAATATCGGGATCAAGCCAAGGTTGGCCTGGCGGCCCACTGCGACTCTGAAATACCAGTTTCCAATTAGCAATCTTCAGTCTATCGGCAATAGCACCTGAAACTTCAAGCAACTGTTTCTCGTAAGGACTGGTTTCCGCCATCGCGATTGGAATACTGTGCGCAGTAAACGCTACAGAAAATGCATCTGCTGGATTGGGAAGTGTCTCAATCGCATCCCGTACACGATCAACATTCGCTTCAACAAACCCCGGATGATTATAGTATTGCCGTAACTTTTGGATAGTTACCTCACCATCAACCGAATCAACTGCACATTTAATATTTTCGAGATACTGTTTACACCCTGAATACGAACTGTATGCAGATGTCACAAGAGCCAAAGCATTTTTTATCCCATCATCTTGCATTTTCCTAACCGTATCGTGAAGAAGAGGATTCCAGTTTCGATTGCCAAAGTAAATAGGCAACCGTATATCGCATAACTCCAACTCATTCTTGAGAGCATCAATCAGAGCACGATTTTGCGCATTGATCGGGCTAATTCCGCCAAATTGTTTATAATGCTCGGCAACTTGCAGTTTTCGATCTTCAGGAACGTTCTTTCCGCGAAGCACATTTTCAAGAAACGGCATCACATCATCCATCCCTTCAGGACCACCAAACGACACAAGAATGACCGCATCAACACTCATAGGCTGCATTTCGTCTCGTCAATAAGAAGGAGAGGGAAAGGAGCAACTCATGCAAAGAAGGAACCCTTAGCAGTGCTTCGGAGGAAGCTGAGGCCGCCCAATGTTAAAGGTCTCTACGTTATGGTATTGGTCCTGCACAGGCCGATCGCGCTCAGGAAATGATCGATCACCAATATCAAGAAGCTGTTCTTTGTTGAGGAGAAGCGACCGTTTATCATACACTGCCCATTCATACTCCTTAGTCATCCCTAATGCATCAACAGGACAGGCTGTAACGCACAGACCACAAAATATGCACCGCGTCATATCCATATAATATTCCTTGGCATAGCGCTTAGTAGGTTCTCCCTGCATCTCCGCACTAACCACCGTAATTACCCTCGACGGACAAGCAGCCTCGCACAAGTCACAACCAACGCACTTCTCAGCACCATCACTATAGCGAAGCAACGACAACATACCCCGATAACCACTAGGAAGCTCTCTTTTTTCATAAGGGTACTGAACCGTTACTGCTGGGGTAAAAAGATGCTTCAACGTTTCCTTCAATCCAATCAGGATTTCAGAAAACGTTACAGATTTGAGTAACTCTTTCATCAATCCACCACATACGCAATCACTGCCGTAATCATAATATTCGCCAATGCGATGGGTAACATGACTTTCCATCCAAGTCGCATCAACTGATCATATCTCAAGCGAGGCACCGTTGCGCGTATCCAGATGAAAAGGAATAAGAAAAAATAAACTTTTAGCGTAAACCATATGACTGGAGGGACAAAATCAAGCATTGGCAATGGAGAATTGTATCCCCCAAGAAATAGAACGGCCGCAATACACGAAACAAGAATCATGTTGGCGTATTCCGCCATAAAAAAGAATGAAAACCTCATCCCGCTATATTCAGTGAAAAACCCAGCAACCAGTTCACTCTCCGCCTCAGGAAGATCGAAAGGAAGACGATTTGTTTCGGCAACCGCAGCAATACTGTAAATCACAAAGGCAACAAACTGGGGGAAAACATACCAATGCCAGAATCCGCCCGCTTGAGCTTCAGTAATTTTAACCAAGCTTAACGACCCTGAGAGCAACAACACGCCTACGATTGCAAGACCAATATTCAACTCGTAACTAATAACCTGTGCTGCAGCACGCAAGCCTCCGAGAAGAGAGTATTTGCTATTAGACGCCCAACCGCCAAGAATAATTCCATAGGCTCCAATTGAAGTCACTGCCAAAACATAGAGAACGCCGACATTGATATCACTGATAACCCAGGGCTTTTCTCCAGTTCCAAATGGCACCACGGCAAATCCAATCATTGCGGGAACAAAAGCCAAAATGGGAGCCATCGTGAAAATAATTTTGTTCGCCCCAGCAGGAATAATGTCTTCCTTAAAAAACAGCTTTACTCCATCTGCAATCGGCTGAAGCAGCCCGTATGGACCAACCTCCATAGGGCCAAGACGATCCTGCATGAGACCAAGAATCTTTCGCTCGGCATAGGTCAAGTAGGCCACGTGCAGTAAAATAATGCCCATAACAAGAACAATCTGCAGTAGGATAATAGAAAGAGTGATTATCGCATCCATTAGTTAGTCCCCAGAATCCGCTGATGTGATCGATATATATGCTGATCCAAAATACGGCACGCTAGTTACGGGATCTATTGTCATTGACAATACTTCCCCAATAGCCTCACTAAAATGTTCAGGAAAAAAGGCCGTCCCTTGTGGATATCGTTCATTGAACGTGACCGGGATAACGGCCTCACCATGATCAGATTCCATTTTCACTAAACTCCCATCCATCACACCATATTTCTCCCCATCATCAGGATGTATCATAAGAACACCTGTAGCTTGTATTGCTTGCAGCCCTTGGGAAAAGGTCGACATTTTACCGGAATGGAAAAGACTTTGGCCAACAGTCAAAATCAACGGCCGAGTATCGCTTGTCTTTGGTTTTTCAACAACATACCTACAATCGACCTTGGGATTTGATGCTTCATACTCGATATACCGATCAAAAACCTTCCGATCTGGTCTCGCAGCCTTTCGTGACGAGTCTCGAAAACGACTAATTTCATCCTGAATGTCCGTTACCAAACTATATTCCATCGGAACATGCATAAAACTCGAAAGTTGAGCGAGCACTACCCAATCCGATTGACTTTCTCCAATCGGGTCCAACGCACGACGCACTTTTTGAACAACACCTTCGGAATTGATAAAGGATCCATCTTTTTCAAAATAACTACACACAGGGAATATGATATCAGCACATTTCGCAGTTTCAGTCATAAACAATTCATGACAAATAATGAAATCTAGATGACCAAGTGCATCTCGAACCTTAGCCGCGGGAGGAAGACTCTCAATGGGGTTCTCACCTACAATATACATCGCTCTAACGCGTCCATCTCGCGCAGCTTCAATCATCTCCGGAAGTCTTAACCCAATGTCTGCGACTGACTCAGAACCCCATTGCATTTGAGCCTCCTGCTTCTCTGTATTATTTATCCGATCAGAAGACCCAGGAAGATACTCTGAAACGACCCCCATCTCAAGCGCACCCTGTTCATTATTCTCTTCGGTAAGAACCGCCAGACCAGACCCTTCTTGGTTAAGCTTTCCAGTAAGAAGGAGAAGGTCGAAAACATTCAGAACCGTCTCAAACGCTCCTGGCGAACGAAGCACCCCCTGCCCCACAAGCACAATGCCGTTTGGAGATTCTGAAAACACAGTAGCTGCTGTTTTGATTTGATCATCAGATACCCAGGCAACCTGTGCACAATCACGCAAAGAAAAACTCATGGTGGCCTGCTTCAACCGTTCAATGTATTGCGGATAACGATCTCGAGTTTCTTCATTAACCAATCCCTCAGCAAGAACGGCATAGATCATCCCTTGAATCACAGCCCCATAGGCAAGAGGATTAGCTTGCAAATGCAGAGAAGATAGATTTGTGATATTGCTAATAGTTTGCACAACTGGAACCGTTGACTCAATGGTAATCAACTTGGCTCCACCTTTTTTGACAGCTTCCTTCACCTTAAGCCCAACGATAGGATTAGTTTCCGTGATTCTTGTTCCAAGCAATAGAATCGTATGAGCCTTGACAATATCTTCATAGGTAATCAACCACCGCGTAGTCCCTTGTACTGTCTCCATGGCCATCGCAGCATTGATGTGTCCATATCGAACGGAAGAATCAACTTGGTTCGTCCCAACTGACATACGCATAAACTTTTGAAAAACATACAGATCTTCGTTCGTAAGCCTCGCCGATGCTAATCCAGCAATTGCATCAGAACCATGCTGTTGTTTGATGGCTACAATCCGCTCCGCAGCATACTCCAATGCTTCTTCCCAAGTAACTTGAACATGAATACCATCGCGTTTAATCAATGGATGGGTGAGACGAGCTTCATGATTGGCAAAACCAAACCCAAAATAGCCTCGGGCACACAAATCGCCATTATTACGACCTGTGCCGTGGAATGACTGAACTTCAATAATAGTATTGACTGCAGACTGTTGATCACGTGTCTGAACCGTCAATTGACACCCATCTCCACAATAGCCACACGTCGTATCCGTTCGCTTTAGCATCCATGGTCGATAATCAAACATGGATATGCGGTTGGTGAACGCCCCAACAGGACAGATCTGTACGCATCCTCCACAAAATTCACAATCCAACTGATGGGATCCAAAATGCTTAATTTCACTCATCGACCCGCGTCCAGCTGACGCTAACGCTTTCGCATCAATAACATCATCACAATACCGTACACAGCGCATACAAGACACACAACGGTTCATCTGTTTCTCAATGACCGAACCAAAGTAGTCTTTGTTAAATACTCGTTTTACTTCTTCAAAACGACTGACCGTCGGAGTATATCGATGTGAGTAGTCTTGCAGATCACAACGCCCACCCTGATCACAGACTGGGCAGTCAAGCGGATGGTTTGCAAGAATAAATTCAAGCACGGATTTGTGCGATTCTCTTACGCGCTCAGTATCAGTATGCACAATCATGCCATCGGCGACGGAAATACTACAGGAAGCCTGAAGCTTTTGATTTTTATCTATTTCAACATGACACATCCGACAATTCGCATCATAGCCAAGTTTAGGGTGATAGCAGAAATGGGGAATATCGATACCAAGATTCCGAGCAGCTTCAATGACGAGTGTTCCCTGCTCAACTTCGACCTCACGATTATCAATTGTAAGTTTTACGTAACCCATATTGGTTTAATGTCTCTGTGATGACCCGGTACTAACCAATTCTGCCTGTTCAGTACGATACGGACAGCACCCATCTCGAATATGCGCCTCATACTCATGTCGAAAATGTTGAAGAGTACTAACAATAGGCGCAATTTCAGCATCGCCAAAAGCACAAACCGTCTGCCCGGCAATATTGCCGCATAACTTCAACAGGAGATCAAGGTCTTCATGCTTTCCATGTCCTGCCTCCATTCGATGAAGGATTTGAAGCAGCCACATACTCCCTTCACGACAAGGAGTACACTTGCCACATGATTCATGGTGAAAAAACTCGAGAAGACGTTCTGCCGCCCACACCATACACGTACCTTCATTCATAAAGGTGATCGCGCCTGATCCCAACATTGATCCGGCGCTAGCAATCCCCTCGAAATCTAGTTTAACATCAAGATGTTCCGAAGTTAGGAAGGAGGCAGAAGCCCCGCCAGGAATAATGGCCTTGAGTTGTTTTCCATCACTCATTCCTCCCCCAAAGTCTTCAAGCATCTCCCTTATAGTAATTCCCATGGGAACTTCATAATTCCCAGGGCGAGCAATATGCCCGCTAAGAGAAAAAACCCTTGTTCCTGGACTCTTTGGCGGCGATCCTATGGACATAAACCATTCCGGCCCTCGATTAACGATATGCGGAATATTTGCCAAGGTCTCAACATTATTAATGACCGTTGGTTTTCCATACAGTCCAGCGATTGCTGGAAAAGGTGGTTTGGTTCGTGGCTTCCCTCGCTTGCCTTCAAGAGATTCCAGTAAGGCGGTTTCCTCTCCACAAATATAAGCTCCCGCCCCTCGATGAACATACACATCAAGATCGAAACCGGCACCCAGAATGTTTGTTCCCAAGTAACCTACTTTATAGGCCTCGTCAAGAGCCTTCTCCAAAATCTCCGCCCCAAGGGCAAACTCGCCTCGAATATAAATGTAGCTAGTCCTTGCCCCGATCGCATAACACGCGAGGATAATTCCTTCAAGTATTTGGTGAGGATCACGCTCAATGAGCTGGCGGTCTTTAAACGTTCCAGGTTCACTCTCATCGGCATTACAACACAAATATTTCGGTCCCGGATGATCTTGAGGAATAAATCCCCATTTGACACCTGTTGGAAACCCCGCTCCTCCGCGCCCACGCAAGCCTGACCGTTTGACGATATCAATCAAATCACCTGGCTTTGTCTTTCCAAGAGCATTCTGAATGGCCCTATACCCACCAGCCCTTTCATAGTCCTTCAATGATCCAGAATAGTCCGGCATATCCATATTTTTCAGAAGAATTTTCTCAAACGCCGCCATTACCTGAGCATCCCTGGATCTGGCCACCGAAATGGGCCGGTTGCAAGTGAACATTTACCCGTAGTTCGAAGATCTTCAAAAAGCTGACAAACCTTTTCGTGTGTCAGATGTTCAAAGTAATCATTGTTCACCTTCATCATCGGCGCCGTTCCACATGAGGCGAGACACTCAACCGTGTTCAGAGTAAACATATTATCCTGCGTAGTTTCACCAGGTTTAATTCCCAATTCCTGATCAATCCACTTAAGTAATGTCTCCGATCCTACCAGAGCACACATCAACGATTTACACACCTGAAGATGGAAGCGCCCAATTGGTTTAAGGTTGAGCATAGTGTAAAAAGTGGCAACCTCATACACTTTTGGCGGCGTAAGATCAAGCAATTTAGCAATCTCACGCATACTATCCTCAGACACAAAACCTTCTTCTTCTTGAGCCAAATTCAACAATGGGAGCAAAGCAGACGATTTGATGGGATAACGTTTCAGAACGAGGGAAATTCGTTTTTTCGCTTCAGAGGAAAACATATAACGCCCACCTAACGATCACACTCTCCCATCACGACATCATACGTTCCAAACACAGTAATAAGGTCTGATACCAAGTACCCTCTTGACATGTGATCAAGCGCTCCCAGATGGATAAACGAAGGTGATCGAATTTTCATTCGATATGGGCGTGCACTGCCATCACTAACAATGTAGAATCCAAGTTCGCCTTTCGGCGATTCGGTTGGACAATAGACCGCACCAACTGGTGGATGAAACCCGTGAGTGAACAAAACAAAATGGTGTATATGGCTTTGCATGTCCCGCATGACATTTTCCTTGGGTGGCGGAACAATTTCAGGCACATCAGCCAGAATTGGGCCATCCGGAAGTCGATCAAGGCACTGTCGGATAATACGACAGCATTGTCTCATCTCTTCCATCCGAACCCAGTAGCGATCATACGTATCACCATACTTCCCGACTGGAACATCCCACTCAACATCCCCATAAACACCATACGGACTGAACTTCCGTACATCATATGCAACACCTGATCCCCGAATTACAGGACCAGTTAACCCAAAATTAATAGCGTCTTCCGCAGAGATCACAGCCACGTCCTTTGTCCGAGCGAGCCAAATTCGATTTTTTGCCAACAAAGTGTCATATTCATCGATATGTCGTGGAAACTCATCGAGAAAACATGACAAACGCTCCACAAGGTCAAATTCAAAGTCTCTGTCCACCCCTCCAACGCGAAAATAGTTCAACGTCAGTCGCGCGCCACAAAGCATCTCAAACATATCAAGCAATTCCTCACGCTCCCGAAAAGTCCAAAAAAACACCGTCATGGCACCAATATCAAGAGCCTGAGTTCCAAGCCAAAAAAGATGCCCAATAATCCGCTGCATTTCAGCAACAATTGTCCTAATGTATTCTGAGCGTTCAGGTACAACCAACCCAAGAAGGGTCTCGAGCGATCGAACATAGGCATAATTGTTCGCCATCGCGCAGACGTAATCCAACCGATCAGTGTGTGGAATGATCTGGTTATAGGTGAGTCCTTCTGCTAACTTTTCCACGCCACGGTGAAGATACCCAGCATCAACAGTAGCTTTAGAAATACGTTCTCCTTCAAGCGCAAGTACAACTCGAAGAACTCCATGAGTTGCTGGATGCTGCGGCCCCATATTAAGCAAAAACTCTTCTTCTCGCCGGGAACCATTTGCCTCTTTACGATCACCGTTTTGCTCATTTTCGCGTTTAAAAACTTGGCGCTCACGTTCCGCCGAATCACGATCAATCTCTGATCTCGGTTGCTCATTAAGGTCGGGAAAGAAGTCAAACGAACAACGCCACCCTTTTCCCTCTGTTGGAAAATCCTTCCTGAGCGGATGGCCTTCGTCGTAGTCATCGGGAAGCAAAATTCGC
>CEQE01109942.1_pt1 | contig 18918 bp, 13 predicted proteins | sample 356201 | NCBI WGS metagenome assembly CEQE01 (sample SAMEA2619970, study PRJEB7988) | marine metagenome | biome: marine biome (ENVO:00000447); feature: mesopelagic zone (ENVO:00000213) & marine oxygen minimum zone (ENVO:01000065); material: "saline water (ENVO:00002010), including plankton...
GGGGTGCCGGTGTTCGCCCAGTCGCCGAAGTGCCGTTCGACGGCCACCCGCGCGTCGGCCATCGAGATGTCACCCGCCAGGGCGACAACCGCGTGATCGGGCACGTAGTAGGCCTGGTGAAACGCGCGCAGGTCCTCGCGCGTGGTCTTGTCGAGCGACTCCGGCGTCGGCGAGACCCGGCCGGCCGGATGCTCGCCATAGATCACCTTGGCCAGCCGCTCGACGGCCAGGAAGCCCGGCCGGGTCCGTTCCTGGATCAGACCGGCCCGCTCGCGGTCCTTGAACAGCGCCAATTCCTCCTCGGGAAACGATGGATGCAGCAGCACGTCCGCCGCCAGCGCCATCGTCTCGTCCAAGTGCTCGGTCAGACTCGAGCCGTTCAGGCTCGCGGCCTGGAGTGACATGTCGGTCGACGCGTTCAAGCGCGACGCGAGCGTCTCGAGGGCCTCGGCGATCTCGACCGACGACCGCGTGGTCGTGCCTTCGCGCAGCAGCGAAGCGGTAAAGCCCGCGAGCCCGGCGTGATCCGGCGGGTCGTAGTAGCCACCGGCACCGATCAGGATCACCTGGAATGAGACCGTCGGCACCCGTCGATCCTCGAGGACCATCAGGTGCAGGCCGTTGTCGAGCACGGCTTCCTCGGCCTTCGGCAGCTCGACCTGGAGGATCTCGTCCGACACCGGCGCTAGGCCCTTGACCTCGGCGCCGGTAATCGATTGGGTCTGCTGGCCGCCGGCCTGCGCCCAGGCGCCGCCCGTCGCGACCGCGACCAACGTCCCGACGAGAACGACGACAGGCGGTCGGACTCGCATCAAAACCCTCCCTGCCCCGGCGCTCCGCCCGAGGGCGCGCCGGCCGGGGCCGGTATCGTGATGATGACCGATCGGTTCGACTCGACCAGATACTCCCGTGCCACGCGGCGCAGGTCTTCCGCCGAGACCGCGGCAACGCGCTCGGCCCGCGTGTTGATCTGGCCTGGATCGTCGTAGAACAGCGTGTAGCGCGACAGCAGGATGGCGCGCTGCAGCGAACTCCCCAGGCTCGAGACGAACGACCGGCGGGCGTCGTTCCGCGCCTTGTCGAGCTCCCACGACTCGACCGGCTCGGCCTTGATCCGATCGATCTCCTCATAGAGCGCCGCCTCGAGCGCGGCGACGTCAGCGCCGGGCGCGGCAATGCCGATGACGCGAAACAGGCTCGGTCCGCGGTTCGACACGGCGAACGCTCCCACCTGGACGCCGAGCTGCGTGTCGCGGACGATCCCTTGATACAACCGCGAACTCCGTCCAGACGACAGGACCGTCGACAGGACGCTCAGCGCGTCGTGGTCGGCGCTCAGGCTCTCCGGAATGTGGTACGCGATGTCGACGCGGGCCAGCCGCGCCAGCGGATCGTCGTAGCTGGCGCGGCGCTCCGCGGTCTGCGGCGGCTCGGTGAGGTCGACCTCGGGCGGAGGCGGCTGCCGCTGAATCGGGCCGAAGTACTTCCGGACCAGCTCGAGCGCGGCGGCCGTGTCGACGCTGCCGACGATCGCCAGCACCGCGTTATTCGGCGCGTAGTAGGTGCGGAAGAACGACGACACGTCGGTGACGGTCGCGGCGTTCAGGTCGGTCATCGACCCAATGATCGAGTGCGCGTAGGCGAAATTCTCGTAGGCGAGTTCGTCGACCGCCTCGAACGTATGTCCGTACGGCTGGTTGTCGATCCGCAGCCGGCGCTCTTCCTGGACGGCGTTGCGCTGATTGTCGAGATTCTCCGGCGTGATGTCGAGCGAGGCCATCCGATCGGCTTCGAGGAAGAGGCCGAGCTCGAGCTGATTGGACGGCATCCGCTCGAAGTACAGCGTCCGATCCTTGTCGGTTGTGCCGTTGACGTCGCCGCCGTTGTTGGCCACGAGCAAGAAGTGCTCGCCATCGCCGACGTTCTCCGATCCTTCGAACATCATGTGCTCGAAGAGGTGGGCGAAACCGGTACGGCCGCGCCGCTCGTTCCGCGACCCGACGTCGTAGTTCACGGCGATCGACACGACCGGTGCGACGTGGTCCTCGGCAATGATGACGCGCAGGCCGTTCTCGAGGGTCGTGTCGCTGAACTCGACGGTCTGCGCTGTTGCGCCTACCGCGGCGGAGAGAGCAACCGCCGCTACCGGCAGCGTCGCCCTCAGCGCCGCCCGCCATCTCCATCCCCTGCAGATCAGCATCGGTCTCTCCTGTCGAGCCGCCGCGTGCGCCGGCTCACCGGTCCTACACTCCCACTGCGGCCGAGGCTCGCGCGGCATCGTCGACGCCAATCACGACCGTTGCCATCGGATGGCCCTCGATCGCGGAGGCGCAGGCGTGGTCGATGTTGACCCCGGTAGTGGCCGTCATCCGCCCAACCGTCTGCAAGGCGCCGGGTCCGTTCGGCACCTGGATCAACAGCGCATCGCGCGTCGCGACGTCGAGTTGGCGATCGCGCAGCACGCCCTCGGCGTGAGTGTGGTTGTCGACGACGAGGCGTAGCGTGCCGCCAGCGTCGAGACTCATGGCCAGCACGTTGACTTGCTCGGCCGACAGCAGGCGGCAGACATCGGCCAGTGCGCCAGGGCTATTGGGAAGTCTCAGGGACAACTCGGTCCGGACGGCCATGACGTTTCCTCGAGGCTCGGGACAACCCGTCGATCATACCCGCTCGCCCCAGCGAGACCTACGCGATTCGGCCCTCCACGGCTGGCTCTCAACCGAACGGACTGCTAAGATCGGCGGTCTATGACGACTCACGCTACGTCCGCCATTCAGGTCGCGAGCCGCGTCCACGGCTTCTCCTACGCCATCCGCAACATCGTGGCGGAGGCCAGGAAGGTCGAAGCGGCCGGTACGCGCGTTCGCTACCTCAATATCGGCGACCCGATTCCGTTCGGCTTCAAGACGCCGCAGAACCTCCTCGACGCGGTCGAACGGGCGATGCGCGACGGCGTGAACGGCTACACCTCGTCCCCGGGAATCGAGTCGGCGCGGGAGGCGGTCGCGGACGATTTCACCGCCCGCGGCCTCGAGATACCAGCCGACCGCGTGCTCCTGACGATGGGCACCTCGGAGGGGATCGAGCTGACGCTGAGCGCGCTGGTCGATCCGGGTGAGGACGTACTGGTGCCGGTGCCGACCTACCCGCTCTACACCGCGGTCCTGGCGAAGCTGGGCGCGAACGCCGTCTACTATCGGACCGATCCGACCAACAACTGGATGCCCGACCTCGATCACATCAAGAAGCTGATTGGGCCGAACACGCGGGCGCTGGTGATGATCAATCCGAATAACCCGACGGGGGCCGTGTACTCCGATGAGACACGCCGCGAGATGCTCGAGTTGGCGAACCGGCACGGGCTGCTGTTGCTGGCAGACGAGGTGTACGCCGATCTGGCCTACGACGGCCCGGTGTCGCCGATCGGGAGCCTCGATCCTGACGCGCCGGTCGTGTCGTACTCGTCGCTGTCGAAGGCCTACCTGGCGCCGGGCTGGCGGGCCGGCTGGATGGCCGTGGGCACGAGCCAGCGGCTCGACGACTTGCTGGCGGCTATCAAGAAGCTGGCCGACGGCCGGCTGTGTAGCACCGCGCCGATGCAGGCGGCGATCACGGCGGCGCTGCGCGACGATCGATCGCACCAGGACACGTTCCGCACAGAACTGCGCCAGCGCGCCGAACTGACGACGGCGCGCCTGAACGCCATCGACGGCATGAGCTGCGTGGAACCGACCGCGGCCTTCTACGCCATGCCGCGGGTGAGCCTGCCGCCGGGCAAGACCGACGAGGACTACGTCCTCGGCCTGCTGCGGTCGACCGGAGTGCTGTGTGTCCATGGTTCGGGCTTCGGGCTGCCGCCGGGGGACGGCTTCATGCGCGTCGTGTTCCTGGCGAACCCCAAGGAGCTTGGCGAGATCTACGATCTGATGGCCTCGTTCACGAAGGAGTTTCTGGCTTCCTAAGATCGGGGCCGCTCTCGAGGCTGCGCAGCTTGATCCGCGGCGGCGATCGGCGTACACTGTCTCTCGCTCCCCCGCGGGTACTCCCCAACTAGAAAGCTCGGCCGCTGGCGGTGCCGTCGTGCGCCTCAACGGAGCCGCGGTCCGACAGCCGGAGCGTACCCCTGGACTTCCATTCGCGAGTGCGGTTCGGCAACGTCGTCATCGTCGCGCTGCTGTGCGCCCAGGTGGTCGATGGCGCGCTGACCTACCTCGGTGTCTCCACGTTCGGCGTCGACGTCGAGGCGAATCCCCTGATGCTCTGGCTGATGTTCGCCGTCGGTGAGGGCCCGGCGCTGGCGAGCGCCAAGCTCCTGGCCGGCTTCTGCGCGGTCGTCCTCCATCTTCAGGCGGTGCACGGCATCGTGGCGGCGCTGACCCTCATCTATGTCGGCGCGGCGATCGTGCCCTGGATGAAACTCTTATTCTTCTGATGGGGCGCCTTGCGCCCCAAGCCCCACGCGGGGTGCGCGCTCTGATCCTGCAGTGACCAATTTGCCTCGACGGCGCCGTTCGCTCCGGCGTGTCGAACGAATTCCCCGCATTCTTCGTCAATTCATTCAGGAATCGGAGATCATCGACCCATGCCCGGCGACCCGCCCAACACCTTCTTCGAAACCTACACCCGCGGCCTGACGGCGGACGAGTTTCAGCTGCTGTTCACGCGGGATGCGCGCGAAGCGTACCGCGTCCTCTCCCGGGGCCTCGATGCGGCGGGCGTGGACGGCCTCCCCTGGCACCGACGGTGGATCTTCCAGCTTCGGCTGTTCTTCTTCGCTTTCACGCTGAAGCTCAGCCCGCCGCGGCGGGCGCTGTTCGGCATCGCGCTCGTCTCCGCGGCCATCGGCGGCCTGCTGTTGTTCCGAGGCATCGCGCTCACACCGACGCGCACGCCCTTGATGCGGCTGCCGCTTCCGCTGCCCGCCTGGGAAGACGGCACGCTCTGGCTCCTGACGGGCTTCCTGCTCGTGAACCTGCTCTTCGTCCTGGAGGTCCTGGACCGGTTCACACTGAAGAACGACCTCGAGATCGCACGCGAGATCCAGACGGCGATGCTTCCGCCGGGATCGTTGGCCACGGGCCCGCTCGACATCGACGGGCGTACCCGGCCGGCGAACACGGTGGGCGGTGATTTCTACGACGTCCTGTCGCTGCCCGACGGGCGGGTCGTCATCGCGCTCGGTGACGTCGCCGGCAAGGGCAGTCCGGCCTCGCTATTGATGGCGCTGCTCCTGGCGATGCTGCGGACGATCGTCGACGAGGGCACCGAGCCGGCCGCCCTCACGTCGCGGCTGAACACGCAGATCGTGCGCCACGCGCCGGGCTCGCGGTTCATCACGCTCTTCGTCGGACTCTACGACCCGGCCACCGACGTGCTGCGCTACGTGAACGCGGGGCAGACGCCACCGCTGCTGCGCCGACGGGACGGACGCGTGGAGCGTCTCGAAACCGGCGGCATCGCGCTCGGCATGTTCGAGGGGTCGACCTATTCGGCCGCGGAAACCGGCCTCGCGGCGGGCGATGTGCTGACGCTGTACTCCGACGGCGTCACCGAGGCTGAGGATCAGGAAGGGACGCCGTTCGACGAGGCCGGCCTCGAGCGCGCCCTCGAGACGCGCGCCGGGCAGCGCGCCGCCGACATCGGCGCCGGCATCGTGTCGGCCGTGGAAGCCCACGCGAGGGCGACCAAGCTCGCGGACGATCTCACCGTGCTCGTCGTCCGCCACGCCGGCCGCTAGCGCCGCTCGTCGGTCTACCGGTCGTCGACGCGCGCCAGCGCCTCGAAGTCCCTGTTCACGTCGATGTCGCGCAAGACACCCGACAGCGGTACCCGCGCCTCGGTGATGCGTTCGGTGACGCCTACCACGACGTTCTGCGTCTCGCCACTAGCGTAGCGCAGCGTCACCGTGACCGGCACGCCGTACAGCAACTCGGTCTGCTGTTCGAATCGCAGCTTCACCGCCGAGGCACCCGTCTCACCCGGCGCAGCCTCGGACGTGTAGCTGAACGCGAGATCCGGCAAGCCGGTCTCGTGAATGTAGCGCTCGAAGAAACGCGCCAGCGAGAGACCCGACTCCTGCTCGAACGCCAACCGAAAGTCTTCGGTCCCGGCCTTCCGGAACCGCCAGTCGGTGTAGAAGCGGCGAACGCCGCGGAAGAACGCATCGTCGCCCACCAGGCGGTGCAGCATGTGCATCACCATCGCGCCCTTGTTGTAGACGAGCGCCCGGAAGATCCGGGAGTCCTGCTTGATGTGTCCGAGCCGGTAGCCGAGGTAGACCGGGCCCTGGGCCGACTGCTGCATCGACCATTCGCGCATCTGCCGCATGATCTGCCGGAAGACGCCGTCGCCCTGCGCATGCCGGGCGTACAGCGCGGCGAAGTACTGCGCCATCCCTTCGCTCAGCCACTGCTCGTGGTAGTTGCTCCAGCCCACGGCCTGCCCCCACCACTGATGTGCCAGCTCGTGCGCCAGGAAGAAATCCGGCGCGGCGGCGAAGAAGACGGGGTCCCGACGCCACAGCAGATTGCTGTTCTGCACCGGCTCGTTGATCATCGAGATGTGCGCCGGGCTGTGCCCGCCCGGCAACTCGCTCTCGACCATGGCGACCGTCAAGCTCGAATACGGCAGGTCACCGACGAGCGACGAGTAGAAGCCGAGGATCTCCTCCGCACGCTCGGAGAGCTGGCGTGCGCGGCGGCGCTGCCGCACGTTGGCCTCGACCGACAAGGTGAGCTCGCGTGACGTCGTGGCATCCGCGGCAACGCCGCCTTCCACCGGCGGCAGCGTGATCGCTTCGGAGCCCACGCTGACGAACTCACTCATCACGGCGGCCAGATAGCGTATCGGCCGCTCAGCTTCGAAGACGTACTGCTTGGACCCATCCGGCATGCCGAGTGAATCCTCACCGTAGAGTTCCCGCGGCGGGCCGCTCAGATGGCCGCTGGCGACGCACCCGAAGTCGGGTGGCACGGTGATGCTGATCGTCGCGGGCGCGAAGTCGGTGACCGTCGATTGCGGGTACCAGAAGCTTCGGCTGCTGTAGAGATAGTGCGGCTCGGGCCCGGAGCGAATGGTCGGGTGGACGAATCGCGACGATTCGAGCAGCGACAGATCGCGCGGCACGATGGCCTGGTGGTCCACGGCCTCGGCCGGCAACTCACCGTTGTAGTCGACCGTCAGCGTGAACGTGTCGCCCGCCGGCACCCGCGAGGGCAGGTTGAGAATCATCGTGTTCTGACCCGGGGTCCGAAGCGGAAACAGGCGGCCGAAGGGCTCGGCCGAGACCGACTCGACCGTGAGCGCGTCGGCGATCCGGACCGATAGCATCGACAGATCGCTCACGGCGCGGACCGTCAGCGTGGCCCTGCCTTCCATCCAGTCGCGCTGCGGCAAGAACCGCACGTCGAGGTCGTAGTTCTCGATGTCGTACTCGATCAGATCGTCCTCGCTGTAGAAGCGGCCGCGCGTGGCTAGCTTCTCGTCGGAGGCGTAGATCGAGATGTTGCGGCGGCCTTCTCGGTCGAAGAGCTGAATGTCTTCGGCCTTCCGGCTCGATTTCACGTAGGTCAGGTCGTCGTAGTGCGGTGTCTCCAGTTCGACCAGCAGGTCGCCCTCGTTGGGGAGCACCCACCAGACCTCGTCGCTCAGGTGGCCGACGTCGACGAGGTACGACTCGGGGGCGTACCTGTCGAACACCTCCTGGGCCTCTTCATAGTCGCGCGGCCCCACGGTGCGTTCGAGCAGTGCGTCGCGCGGCACCAGGGCATCGAAGTCGTTGGGGTTCACGCGGATGAAGGCGCTGTCGAAGGTCGTTCTGAGCGCGCTGTCGCCGGCGAACAGCTGAAGCTGCGCCTGCTCGACCTCGGGCGTGGGCGTGAAGTCCACCTCGCCCTCTCCCTGGAGGACGAGGCCGGTGATCCCCTGGCCCGTGTCGGCGACGAACGCCAACCCGTCGGCCATGCGCAGCGTCAGGTCCGTCGCCTCGATCGTCAAGTTGCGGACGATGTACTGCTGCTCGGGGTGCAGTTCGAGGCGGAACAGCCCGTCCACCTGCGTCAGCCGCTCCTGCCCGACGATCCGCCACTGCGGCCCGTCCGAGAACGACCGGTTCGTGCCCGGATCGACGTCGCGCCGCACGTTCAGCAGCCAGGTCGCCACATCGCCGGCCAGGCGCTGCTCGCGAAAGATCTCGATCAGGACGGCGTAGCCCTCGCCCGCGGGCGCCCCGGACAGCGGCAGTCGACGCAACTCGCTGACCGTGACGTTGGTGACGCCGGTGACGATGTTCCGCGTGACGAACTGCCGAGTCGCGGCGCGCGCGGCCAGCGACGGCGATAGCATCCCGAGATAGGCCGCGGCGCGGCCCGAAATGATGGTCCGCTCTAGCTGCTCGTAGAACGCGGTGAGGTCCTCGCCGGCGGGCTCAGGGCTCTGGGCGCGGGCGGCGGTTGCCGGTCCGAGCCCCAGGCAGAGCGCCAGCAGAGCGGCGGCGCCGGAGAAGGTCGGGAGATGTTTCACCATGAGAATCCTGTCGGGCTCAGTTAGACACCGGGGTGAGGCGATCCATCTCATCTTACCACCCGGCCTCTCGGCCTTCCCCGGGGCCGACGGCCGAAATACCCCTGAAAATAGGCCCTTCCCGGCAACGCGCCCGCTGAGCGTCTGGTACAATAAATGAGCGGCGGAAACGGACGGACCGTCCCACTTGGGGTCGGCGTCCTACCAATGCAATCAACGATGCAGATGCAACTGGGCCGTTCACGCGCCATCGCTCTCCTGACGCTCGCGACCCTCGTCCTCGTCCTGGCGGGGGCCTCGGCGGCCCAGCCGAGACCGATCGAGACCGAGACGCTGCTGGCCGCAGACGCCGGGACACCCGGTTCCGATCTGCGTGGAGCCCTCCGGGTGCAACTTGAGCCAGGCCTGCACATGAACTCGCAGGCCCCGCTCGACGATTTCCTCATTCCGACGGCCCTGAGGATCGCGCCGCCCGACGGGATCACCGTGACGGAGATCGCCTATCCCGAGGCCGGTTTGCTCGAACAGTTTGGCGCCGACACCCCGCTGGCGGTGTTCGAGGAGCGCTTTGCCGTCGGTGTCGTCTTCGCGCTGGCGGGCGATCTCCCGGCCGGCCAGTACACCGTGCCCGGGTCGCTGCGGTATCAGGCGTGCGACGAAACAATGTGCTACATGCCGACGACGGCCGAGTTCGAGTGGACCGTCGATGTCGTGCCCGCCGGGACGGGCGTGGCGTCGCGACATGCCGAGCTGTTCGGTGGCATCAGCTTCGGAAGCGACAACTCCGTCGCGCCCCCCCAGACGAGGACGTCCGACACCCTCGCGGTCGCCGCGTCGGGCACCTCGGCCCTAAGCGCAGACGCGGCGGAGGACGGCACCGGCGTCACCGTCGCGCTCGGTGCGTTCGACATTCTCGGCACAACCGGCGGGTACCTCGACTCCGAGGACTTCCTGAGCTTCGTCAGCGCGGCCGAATCGGGCGAGGCCCAGCGCGGCTGGTTCGAGGGCCGCGGGCCGCTAGCCATCCTGCTGCTCATCCTGCTCGGCGGGCTCGCGCTCAACCTGACGCCGTGCGTCCTGCCGATGATTCCGATCAACATCGCGATCATCGGCGCGGGCGCGCGGGCCGGCTCCCGCGTGCGGGGGCTGCTGCTCGGCGGCGCCTATGGCGCGGCGATGGCCGCGGTCTACGGTGCGCTCGGCCTGATCGTCATCCTCACCGCCGGGACGTTCGGCACGATCAACGCCTCACCCTGGTTCAACCTCGGCATCGCGGCGCTGTTCGTCGTCCTGGCGCTCGCCATGTTCGACGTGCTGGTCATCGACTTCTCGAGATTCCAGTCGAAGCTCAAGATCGGCAATAACGAGAACGGGTCGTTCATGGCGGCGTTCGGCATGGGCACAGTCGCCGCGCTGCTGGCCGGCGCGTGCGTGGCGCCGGTCGTGATCCAGGTGATCCTCTTCTCGAGTGATCTGTACGCCACAGGCGCGACCGTGGCGCTGCTGCTGCCGTTCTGTCTCGGCATCGGTATGGCACTGCCCTGGCCAATCGCCGGAGCCGGCCTGTCGTTCCTCCCGAAGCCAGGCGCCTGGATGGTCCACGTCAAGCACGCCTTCGGCGTTTTCATCCTGGGCACGGCGGTCTACTACGGCTACGTCGCGTACGGCATCTTCGAAAACCGGTGGGTCGACGCCGGGGCGGTGGCCAGCAGCGTCGAGGAAAAGCTCGAGGAAGGCTGGTACGCGTCGCTGAGCGAAGGTCTCGAGGCCGCGCGCGCGGAGAACAAACTCGTGCTGGTGGACCTGTGGGCGACGTGGTGCAAGAACTGCCTGACGATGGATCAGACCACGTTCAAGGACCCGACGGTCACCGCGGAGCTCGACGCCTACGTGAAGATCAAGTTCCAAGCGGAAGACCCGAGCAGTCCGCCCGCGAAGGACGTGATGGACCACTTCGACAGTGTCGGCCTGCCAACCTACGTCATCCTCCGCCCCGCCGACCTCGCGGCGGCGTCCACCACGCAGTAGCGGCGGCCACCGGCGCCTCCTCCCGAACGATCTCCGGTGTTATAGTAGGCGCCACGTATGCAGCGTCGGGCTTGGCGCGTTGGTCTCGTCGTGCTGTTCGTGATGATCTATGCCGCTGCCGCTTTCGAAGTGGCCAGGCTCGACGGACAGATCACGGTGGCCGGCGAAGCCGGAACGGCGATGGAAACGGTCGGCGGAGAGGCGCGGCGCGCCGTGATCGAACTGCGCGCGGCCCAGGCCGCCTACGTCGCCGCAGGACAGGACCGGGACTACTGGCTGGCCCGCGTGACGGCAATGCTCGAATTCGCCGCCGAGCGCCTGGCGGCCCTCGCCCAAGGCGTCCAAGCCCCTGAGGCGCGGTCGAAACTCGACTCCGCGGCGGCCACGGTCACGCACTTCAGCAAAATGGACGACCGCGCCCGCGAGCTCATCGGGGGCGATCAGACCATCCCAGCGTCGGACCTCATCTTCACCGACGGGCTCGAACTGACCGACGCGGCTGACGACGAGATCGCCTCGGCCCTCGAGACCGAACGTCTCGCCCGGGGGCGCGCACGGCGTCAGCTCCGCGTCCGCCAGGCCACGGTGATCGCCGGGGCGGCCGTCGCCGGTCTGCTGTTCATGCTGCTTCTGGCCCCGGGTGCCAAACAGGCCGCCCCGGCGGCGCCGGAGATGGAAGATTCGCTCTCGACGCTGCTGTCGCGCACGGCGGTCCGCGACCTGTCGCTGGATCTCGACGCAGCCCCCAGCGAGTCCGGCACTGGCATCGACGTCGCGGGCGACCTCGCGATCGAGCTGGACACGGACGCCGCGATCGACGACGACATGGCGGCCGGCACGCCGATCATCGATGCGCCAGTCGACGCAACGCCGGCCGACCTCGCGGCGGTCGCGGCACTGTGCACCGACCTCGCGCGTGTGTCCGACGGCGAACAACTGCCCGCGCTCCTCGAACGAGCCGCCGGGCTTCTCGAAGCCTCCGGCGTGATTGTCTGGCTCACCGACAGCTCGAACCGCGCGCTGCGCGCCGTCATCGCGCACGGCTACCCCGCTGATGTCCTCGGCAACATGGGCGAGTTGCCGTGCGACGGCGACAACGCCGCGGCGCATGCGTTTCGGACATCGTGCGTGCAGATCGTCGACGCGGGAGACGGAGGACGCGGCGCGCTTGTCGCCCCGCTCCTGGCCGCCAGCGGCTGTGTCGGCGTCGTGACCGCCGAACTCTCGGGTGAGATCGGTGTCCTCGAGCGCGCCACCGCGTCGATTCTCGCCGCCCAGCTCGTCGTCCTTCTGGCGGGCAACGTCAGCGAGGCCGCCGAGGCCAGCGACGCTCCTGCCACGAAGACCGAATCGGCCTGACATCAGATCCGAGCTTACACCCCGAACCACCGCACCGAATGGCGGCTGGACACCGGCACCGCCGCCCAGCCACTGTCTTCTCTGGCGGGTGCCGGGGATGCGACCGCCGGCGAGTTCCACAGCGCGTCGACGGCCAGCAGCCATGACCCCGATTGATGCTGAAGCTCCTGCCGTCGGCGTGCGAGGACTGTCTGAGCCCGGCGCGTCGCGCACCGGTGCCCGCCGCGCCATCTATTCAAGCAGCTGACGGTTCACTCGGCGCCGTCCCGTGGCCTCGGGCTCGGGCAGCGTCGTGCCGAGACTCAGCGCGTCACGGTCGCGGGTGACCGCCAGGGGAAACTCCTCGCCGGCGTCGACCTCACGGAGTCGGCGGCGCAAGTCGCTCACATCGTCGACGCCCTCTCCGTCGACCGCCGTGATCACATCGCCCGCTCGAACCCCGGCGGCCGCCGCGGCCGAATTGTCTTCAACGTGAGTCACGAGCACGCCAGCCTCGACACCGAAGTACTCGGCGAGCTGTGGCGTCAATTCCTCGGCACCGATGCCCAAACGCGGGCGTCGGTCGAGCACGACATTGAAGTCTTGCATGCTGAAGTTCTCGAAGCGCCGGCCCAGGTCCTCGCCCAGACGTTCGAATCGCTCGACCGGTAGCCAGGGCTCGGCCGACGCGGTTCGCGTCTCTGGCGTGATCTCGAGATCATGCCGGGCGCCGGCACGCTGCACCGTGAGGTCGACGGCCCGTCCCGCCGGCGTTTCCCTCACAAGCCGCGTCAGCTGCCGGGCGCTGCGGACGCGCTCGCCGTCGAAGCCAAGAATGACGTCACCGGCGCGGACACCGGCCGCGTCCGCGGGGCTGTCGTCGGTCACCGATTCGACGACGGCACCGCTCTCCGACTCGAGTGATTCGCGCTCGACGTCGGCCGCCTCGACGTCGCGGATCGAGACGCCGATCCGCACCCCGCCGGTCGCAATGTTCCAGTTGAACTGCGTCGCTTCCACCGACTGATCGCGTGGCGCGGTTTGGTCTTGCGCCGCCGCGACGCCCGCCACCACCCACCCACCGCCGCCGCAGATCAGGACCAGCGCAATACCCACTCGAATCAGCTGTCGCATATCGCTTCTCCCCTGGCTCATCTGGGTCATATAGGAGTCTGACGACGGGCCACGTGATCCGGTCTGATCGGCCGTTCCCTGCAGGTTGCGCATCATTGTGAGCGCGCTCTGCAAGAACGCGGTCTGTTTCTAGTCAGAACGGCCGGTTTTCTTGCATGAGAGGCGCGTTATGAGGTACAGTCCGTTCTTCCAGGCACTGAGCCGCCACCCATCGATCGCGCCGGAAGGAGTTGTCCAGTGACCCCGGACGCCACGACGACCGACGAAGCCCTGAAAGCCGAGATCCGCGAGACCGTTGACCGACTCGGCGTGAAGTTCCTGCGTCTGCAGTTCACCGACATTCTCGGTGCCATCAAGAACGTCGAGGTCCCCGACAAGCAGTTCGACGAAGCCCTCGACGGCAAGATCATGTTCGACGGTTCGTCGATCGAGGGCTTCGTCCGGATCGAAGAATCGGACATGCACCTGCGGCCCGACCTACGGACCTTTCAGGTGTTCCCGTGGGAGAACCCGTCCGGCGAGACCGTCGCGCGACTCATCTGCGACATCTACATGCCTGATGGCACGCCGTTCGGCGGCTGCCCGCGGATGATGCTCCGCCGAGTGATCGACATGGCGTCCAAACGCGGATTCGACATGAACGCCGGGCCGGAGGCCGAGTTCTTTCTGTTCCAGACCCGCGACGGCGACCCGACCACCGAGACGCACGACACCGGCGGCTACTTCGACCTCACGCCCGTCGACCTCGGCGAGGACGTGCGGCGTCAGATCGTCCTGGCGCTCGAAGCGATGGGCTTCCACGTCGAGGCGGCGCACCACGAGGTGGCCGCCGGCCAACACGAGATCGATTTTCGCTACGACGATGTGCTGACGACCGCCGACAGCATCAGTACCTTCCGATTCGTGGTGAAGAACATAGCGATGCAGAACGGCCTGCACGCGACGTTCATGCCGAAGCCGATTCATGGCATCAATGGCTCGGGGATGCACACGCATCAGTCGATCTTCACGAACGGCGATAACGCGTTCTATGACGAGAAGGCCGAATGGGAACTCAGCAAGACGTGCCTGCATTACATCGGCGGGCTGCTGCGGCACGCCAAGGGCTTCTGTGCGGTCACGAATCCGCTCGTGAACTCCTACAAGCGGATGGTCCCCGGCTACGAGGCGCCGACCAACATCGCCTGGTCGGAAAAGAATCGCAGCCCGCTCATCCGGGTCCCCGCATCGCGGGGCGTTGGCACGCGTGTGGAGCTACGCATGCCCGACCCGTCGTGCAATCCGTATCTCGCGCTGGCGGTGATGCTGCGCGCGGGGCTGGGAGGCATCGACGACGAGATCGATCCGGGCCCGCCGGTCAACAAGAACATCTACACGATGAGTCACCGCGAGCGTCGGTCGCTGAAGATCGACGAATTACCCGCCGACCTGAGCGCGGCTCTCGATGCCCTGGAGAAGGACGACCTGGTGCGCGATACGCTCGGCGAGCATATCTTCACGCACTTTGTCGCAGCCAAACGCGAGGAGTGGCACGACTACATCAAGCAGGTCACGCCTTGGGAGACGCAGCGGTACCTGACGGCATACTGATCTTCAGCACGACCGCCGTCATGTCGTCGGCCTGCTGGGCGCCGCCCTGGAACCCGACCACGGCCTCGAAGATCGCGTCGACGATCGTTCGGGCAGGCAGATCGCGCGCCCGCTCGACGACGCGGATCAGCCGTTCGGCCCCGAATTCATCGCCCGCGTCATCGGTGGCCTCGAAGATCCCGTCGGTGCAAAAGACGAAGACGTCGCCGGGCGCGAACGGCAGCCGCGTCTCGTCGTAGTCCGAGCCGGGAAACAGCCCCAGCGGAATCCCTGGCCCCCCGAACTGGTGGGTCCCATCGGCGCCGCTCCGAATCGGGAACGGCAGTCCGGAATTGGCCACGACGACGGCGCGCCGATCGAAATCGAACGCGGCGTAGCACAGCGCGCAGAAGTAGCCCTCCAGCTGACGCTCGTGGAGAATCGTGTTGATCGAGGCCAGCACCGTGGCCGGATTCGATTGTTCCGGGAGGTAGCGTCGCCGGAACGTGCGAGAGCGAACGAGTTCGCCGGCGAAGGCGCCGTAGAGCGCGGCCGCCGCGCCCTTGCCGGACACGTCGCCCACCGCGGCCACGAACAGGGGCGCCTCGGGCGCCATCACCTCGTAGAAGTCCCCGCCCAGCTCGCGAGCCGGCTCGAACCGCGCGGCCGCCTCGACGCCGGGCCGGGTCGGTAGCTCGGCCGGCAGCAGGCCGATCTGTACCCGCTGCGCCAGCCGCACCTCCTTGCGCAGCCGCGACTCGTTGGCCCGAACCTTCCGATACAAGCGCGCGTTCTCGATCGCCACGGCGGCCTGACTGGCGAGCAGGGTCAGGACACCGACGTAGCGCTTGTCGAACGCATCGAGTTCGGGACTCTGCAAGTCGAAGACGCCGAGGCACTTGTCCTGCAGCAGGATCGGCACCACCAACTCCGACCGCACGTCGACCACGTGGCTCAGATATCGCCCGTCGGCCGCGGTGTCGGGCACGAGCACGGGCTGCTTGTGGAGTGCAGCGAAGCCCACCAGGCCCTCGCCCAGCTTGAAGCTGGGCATCGCTCGCGCATCGCCGTACTCCACGGCGATCTTCACCTCGAGTTCGTCGGTGCGCTCGTTCAAGAGCAGAATGCCGAAGGTGCGATAGTCGATGATGCGGCGCACGAGATGTGCGATCCGCGCGAGCAGTTCGTCGAGATCGAGAATCGACGTGACGTCCCGACCGATTTCGGCCAGCAGCTCGAACGTCTGGGAGTCTCGATGCTCCCGCTCGAACATTCGGGCATTGGCCAGCGCCACCGCAACGTGTGCGCCGAACTGGCGCAGGATCGCCAGGTCCTTGTCGTCGAACTGGCCCGGTTCGTGGCTGAGCAGCGTGAGCGCGCCGATGACCTTCGCTTTGTGCAGCAGTGGCACCACCAGCCCCGACCGGGCCTCGGGCACCGCCGCGTCGCGGTGCCGATCCGCGGTCAGGTCGTTCACGAGCATCGCTTGCTCCTCGGCTACGGCGGCGCCCACGAACCCGTCGCCGACGCGGCGGCGAACGGTCTTCACCGCCTCTTCGGAATAGCCTTCGGCATGCGCGATGCGTAGCGTCCGCCGCTTCGAATCGAGGAAGTACACCGCAAACGCGTCGAAAGGAATCAGGCGCCGAATGAGGTCGGGGAGCTTGCCGAGGAGTTCACCGACGTCGAGGACGGAGGTGACCTGACGCCCGAGATCGAAGAGCGCCGTGAGGGTCTCGTGCTGGCCGGCCCGCACCGGCTGGGATCGGGAGGTCACGGTGAGGTCGCGCCGGCCGCGCGGGCGTGACCACCGCATCGGCCGCCGGATTCGGATTATACTTTGGAAAGCCTTTCACGACGGCGGTCGACGACCGCGTTGCGGCTCACCTGCACATCGACTCGACGCATGGACCCTCTGACGCTGCCCCTCGACTACACGGCGATCGAACGGATCCTCCCGCATCGGTATCCGTTTCTGCTGGTCGATCGCATCGTCGAGTTTGAGGAGGACACCCGCATCGTCGGCGTCAAGAACGTGTCGCTCAACGAGCGCTACCTCGCGCATCGCCAGGGCGAACGCCCGGTCCTCCCACCGACCATCCTGACCGAAGCCGTCGCACAGGTCGGCGCCATCTTGATCCTGGCCAAGCCGGAGAATCGAGAGAAGTTGATCTATTTCATGGGGATCGAGCGCGTCCGCTACCACCGCCCGGTCCACCCCGGCGACGTCGTCCGCATCGAGGCGTCGGTCGCCCGGCTGCGCAGCCGCGTCGGCCAGCTCCGCGGCCTGGCGCGCGTCGATGATGAGATCGTCCTCGAGGGCTCGATGACCTTCGCCCTCGGTCCCCGAACGACCTGATCGAACCTGGCGCTCGGCTCAGATCTGGGTTTAGGCGAGCACCGGTGCGCGACGCGCCGGGCTCAGACAATCCTCGCACGCCGCCGGCACGAACGTCAGCATCAAGACGAGGTTAGGGCTGCCGGCCGTCGACGCGCTGTCCACCCTTCGGACGACTCGCCGGCGGTCGCATCCCCGGCACTCGCCAGAGGAGACGGCGGCTGGGCGGCGGTGCCGGTGTCCAGCCGCAGCCAGGCCTCGGGCTTGGCTTCCGCGCCCGCGGGAGGCCCCCGACCCGGCGCCACCCGCCGGCACCGATGTCCTGTCCTTCAGTCCGACTCAGGCTTGTACAGAGCGCGGCCGAGGCGGCGGTGGTAGGCCGTGAACTCGTCGTCGCCTCGATCCTCGGCGATGTGCTTCCGCACCTGATGAATCTTGGCGTCGAGGTCGTCGGCCGCAGCCAGCAGGAACGCTTCCACGGTGCGCGGTTCGACCGGCGAGCCGAACTCCTTCGAGCCGTGGTGCGAGACGATGATGTGTTCGATCTGCGCCCGGAGCGCGTCCGGGAATCCGCCGATGCCCGCGGTTTCGGTGCGCACGAGGACGACGCCGAGGGCGATGTGACCGACCAGATTAACCTCGAGCGAATACCGGGTCGCCAGGTCGTACTCCAGCTCCTGGAGTTTGCCGATGTCATGCAGGATGGCGCCGGCGATCACCAGGTCGCGGTCGGCATCGTACAGGCCCGCCAGCGACGTCGCGACATCGGCCACCTTCAGCACGTGTTCGAGTAGCCCGCCGCGATACGCATGATGCACCGTCTGCGCGGCCGGCCAGCGCCGGAGCGCGTCCTCGTGGGTCTCGACGACGCGCGCCAGCAACGTCCGCACGAACTCGTTCTCCACGGTACCGACCAGCGCGATCAACGCGTCCCACATCTCGTCGATCGACCGGGGCGCCGACGGTACGCAGGTCTCCTCGCTGAACCCCTGCTCGGCATCGCGTGACGGATCGACGCGGCGGATCTTCTCGATGATCAGCTCCGTGCGCTCGTTGAAGCGGTTGCCGCGGCCCTGCAGCTTGACGAATTCGCCCGCGTCGAACTCCTCCCGCAACCGCTCGACGTCCTGAAAGACCTTGCCTTCGATCTGCCCGGTCGCATCTTGCAGCTGGAGCGCCATGAACGGGCCGTTGCGACCAGTACGCACCTCCTTGCCGGCGCAGAGGAAGAAGCCCCAGCCCTCGCTGCCAGCTTCGATAGCGTTGACCGCGGGAAGTTTCGTCGTCATCGTCGTGCGTTCGCTCCGGAATCGTGTGCCGCGTCAGACCTCGAACCCGAACGTGCCGCCGCCCAGCCAGGCCCCGCCGTCGATCGTGATCGTCTCGCCGGTGATGTACCCGGCCCGAGACGACGCGAGAAAGGCCACGGTCTCCGCGATCTCCTCGGGTTGCGCCCACCGCTGCAACGGCACGCGCCCGGTGATCCGGGCGACCGCCTCCGGCGTGGACCACAGCTGACGCGCCGCGCCCGGTGACTCGACCGCGCCCGGCGCTACGGCGTTGACCCGGATTCCGTGGCGGGCCCACTCGACGCCGAGGGTCTGCGTCATCGATTGCACGCCGCCCTTGGCCGCCGCCGAGTGAATCGTGCCGGGGCTGCCGGTCCAGACGTAGTTGGCCAGGATCGACACGATCGCGCCGCCCGCGCCGCGGTCGATCAGATGTCGTCCGATCGCACGGGCACAGTAGAAGCTTCCGTTCAGGACGATGTCGACAACCGCGTTCCAGCCATCCTCCGCCTTGCAGATGAAGTTGCCGGCGGCATTGTTGATGAGGATGTCGACCCGGCCGAACTCGGCCACCGATCGTTCGACCAGCGTGTCGACCTGTTCGGGCTTCCGCACGTCGGTCGGCACGGTCAGTACCGGCACGCCGTCGTCTCGCAGGGCCCGCTCACCCGCGGCGAGATGTTCCGGGTCGCGGCTGGCCAA
>CEQE01051193.1_pt1 | contig 18914 bp, 19 predicted proteins | sample 356201 | NCBI WGS metagenome assembly CEQE01 (sample SAMEA2619970, study PRJEB7988) | marine metagenome | biome: marine biome (ENVO:00000447); feature: mesopelagic zone (ENVO:00000213) & marine oxygen minimum zone (ENVO:01000065); material: "saline water (ENVO:00002010), including plankton...
ATTTAAAGTTATTATAAAGTATAAGCATAAACTATATAAAATTAATAATCTACTCTGAATACAGTGCCTAGTGTTCAAAGGGGTGGCAGATGAAAATATTAGTCAATACTATGAGGAAAATGAAAGAAAGAATAAGACATGAGGAACTGGAAAAAAAGGATGAAAGTAGCTTCTTAGAGCTGCTAGACTTGATGGACTTTAGGGATGATTTGAGGTATAAATAAATGTGTTTGTTAAAAAGAGGGTTAAAAAATTATCTCTTCAATAGGTATAGTAATCTAATTTAATAAAAAATTCTATTTTCAAAACAATTTCTTAGTAATAATTCTTCTTCTTTTCAATATAGCAAACAAGTTTTTTTATATAAATTATAAATTTCTCCTTTAAAAAGCAAACATTTATATAAATCAATTCCCACTCAGATTTCAAGGGGGTTACATGGCAGAAGAAGCTAAGCATAATTGCGCACTCGCTGCCGTTTATATCAAGGAAAACGGCGACTCAGCCAATAGGGCGCTGTTCTACCTCTACAAACTTCTTCTAAATCAACAAAATCGCGGCCAATTAAGCGCTGGTGTTACAACATTTAATGCTTCTCGAATGCAGGTTCTTGACACTTACAAAGATCTTGGTCCTGTTAACGAAGCTTTCAAGACAAGCGACAGGCAGCAATCATTGGAGATTTTCAAAAGATATGCTGGACATAAAGGAATTGGCCATGTGAGATACGCAACTTCAGGAAGCGAAGAAAGAAACCTTGCACAACCATTTGAAAGGCATCATGGGAGGAAATGGAAGTGGTTCTCATTCTGCTGGAACGGCAATCTTGCTAATTACAAAGAACTGAAGCAAAACCTAATGGAAAAGTCAGATTACCACATTGCTTATGACACAGACACAGAAGTATTGATGCATTATCTGTCAAGGGAGCTTAAGGGCTCAGCAAGGCCTAATCTGGTCAAGGTCTTCACAAGGCTGGCCCAAAAGATTGATGGCTGCTACAACATTGCTTTTATTAACGCCTTTGGCGAAATGATAATTCTTCGTGACCCTTACGGTTTTAGACCGATTGTTTATGGCTGGAAAGATGACATGTTCCTTGCTGCTTCTGAATCAAATGCCTTGATTAATTGTGGAGTAACTGATTATAAGCATTTGCCGCCTGGGCATTTAATCTATATCAAGAACGGTAAAGTCGAAGTTAAAAAATATGCTGAATCTCCTAAAAAAGCTCATTGCATGTTTGAGTGGGTTTACTTTGCAAATGTAAGCTCTGTACTTGACAACCAATCTGTTTACATAACAAGAACAAATCTTGGAAAAGAACTGGCAAAACAAGAAACAGAGAAGATAGATAAAGATCATATTGTAATTCCAGTTCCAGACACCGCAAAGGCTTCTGGAGATGCAATGGCATTTGAACTGAAAGTTCCATCAGCAGAAGGCTTGATTAGGAATAGATTTGTAGGAAGAACTTTTATTGAAGGTTCATCCAGAGAAGATCGGGTCCAGAATAAATATACAGCTTTAAAAGAGATTATGGGAGGGAAAAAAGTGATAATTGTTGACGACAGCATTGTGCGGGGCACAACAACGAAGCAGCTTGTTCGATATGTCAAAAACATAGGTGGGGCAAAAGAAGTTCACGTTCGTATTTCTTGTCCTCCGATAAGGGGCCCTTGCTTTTATGGAATTGACATGTCAACTGTTTCTGAGCTTTTAATTCCAAGATATGAAAAAGCACCTAAAAAAGGCGAAGTTTCAAAAGAAGTTATAAAAAAAATCGCTGATGACATAGGGGCTGATTCTTTAAAATACCAAAGCATACAGGGCCTTGTCAAAAGTGTTGGCAAGCCAGCAAAAGATCTATGCATGGCTTGTCTTACCGGACAATACCCAACTCCATGGGGCAAGAAACTTTACCAAAAAGCGTGGGATAATTTTAGGAAAGGCAAGAAAGAAAGGACTTATGCTTGTTAATCGTTAAACACAACATATTTAAACACAGATATTATCACAAATAATGGGGTGAAAAATGGCTTTAATCAATATTCCTCTATATGTAGGTATTTTAGTTGTTGTATTAATTATTTATTCTGCAATAAAGATAATAAGGGAATATGAAAGGGCAGTTGTTTTCAGATTAGGGCGCTTATTAGGCGTAAAAGGCCCAGGTATATTTTTTCTGATTCCATTGATTGATTCTATGATTAAAACTGACTTGAGAACGACAGTAATTGATGTTTCAAAACAAAGATTGATAACAAAAGATAATGTGACTGTTGATGTTGATGCAGTTGTTTACTACAGAGTTTCTGATCCTCAAAAAGCAATAGTTCAGGTTGAAGACTTTCAGGATGCAACAAGATTACTGGCCCAGACAACATTAAGGGATATTCTGGGACAAGTTGATCTTGATTATTTGCTTGCTCAAAGAGAGGAATTAAACAAAAGAGTCCAGAAAATTCTCGATACAGCAACAGACAATTGGGGAATAAAAGTAAGCGGTGTTACGATCAAGGATGCAAGCCTGCCAGAAGAGATGATGAGGGCAATCGCAAAACAGGCAGAAGCAGAGCGTGAAAGAAGATCGAGGATTATTATGGCCGGCGGAGAGCTTGAAGCATCCAAAAAAATGACAGAAGCAGCAGCATATTATCAAAAAGTCCCGTCTGCAATAAGATTAAGGGAGCTGCAGACATTGACCGAGATAGCAAGAGAACACAACATGATTGTTGTTCCAAGCGGCGCTTTTGGCGCAGTGGCTGGGATGGCAAAAGCAGTCCAGATGTCCGAGAATAAAGATACCAAGCCAAGAAAAAATTAATTCTATCACAATTATGAAAAAACTATTATTGATTTTAATGGTATTATTTATACTGCCTCAGCTAGTTGAGGCTAAAGAAGTCATAGTCATAGAAGTAAACGGCCCCATTACAACTGGGACTCTTGAATTATTTAAGGCTGGTTTGGAAAAAGCACAAGAGATTGATGCTGAAGCATTAATTGTGACATTAGACACCCCTGGCGGCGGTTTGACTGAAACATTAGAGATCATAAAACTCATTGACAGGTCTGAAATCCCTGTAATCAGCTACGTAAATCCAACCGGAGCAACAGCTTGGTCAGCTGGAACAATGATCCTGGTAAGCTCCCATGTTGCTGCCATGACTCCAAATACTGTAATCGGTTCTGCACAGCCTGCTTCTGTTTCTGTCCAGGGATTCAGCACGATAAATGAATCCAAGATAATCAATGCTCTGACCACGCTACTTTCAGAAAAAGCCCGAGTCCATGGAAGAAATGAATCAGCTTCTGTTACTTTTATCACAGAAAACCTTAATTTAAATCCTGACGAAGCTAAAAAAATAGGTGTTATAGAATTTATTTCTCCAAATACAAAGGATTTGCTTAGCCAAATTAATGGTTTAAGATTAAATTCAACCATTAAAAAAACGCTTTCAACAAAAGATGCAGAAATAATCAAATTCAAGCCATCTTTACGGATAAGATTTTTAAGCGTTATAGCAAATCCGACTTTGGCATCAATTTTCCTGATAATTGGAATTTATGCTTTGATATTTGGCTTGTCATCGCCTGGTTTTGGCAGCGAGATTGCAGGTATAGTCTTAATTGCGCTGGGATTATTGGGAATTGGCTTTGACATAAACATAGTTGCTGTATTTTTATTGATTCTTGGGATTATTTTGATTCTGATAGAACTTAACACTCCTGGATTTGGAATTTTTGGGATAGCAGGGATTATCGCAACAGTGATCGGCAGCATTTTATTGATTCCTACAAGCTTTCCAAGATATTTTGTCTCAAGAGAATTCCAAACCACAATTATTGCATCAGTTATTGTCCCTGCTGTCATATTAGGCATTTTCTTTGTATTTGCAATGTACAAAGTAATTCAAATTAGAAGAAAAAAGCCAGCAATAGGGCGAATGATTGGAAACATTGCTAAAGTTACAGAAAAAATAACTCCTAAAAAAGTAGGGTTTGTCAGGTACAAAGGAGAGACCTGGCAGGCAAAGTCAAACAAAACAATAGAAAAAGGCACACAAGTTATTATTGAAGGCAAAAAAGGCCCTGTTTTGGTTGTTAGGAAGAAATGATAATTCTACAATAAAATTATAAAGCCCAAATGCCCCCACAATATATGAAAGCGTTATTGCAAAGATTAGCACCTTTGATACACAGAGTTACCTCTCCAAGCGATAGGATACCTCCACCCTACTATGGAAGACAATCGCATAGAATTGCACAAGGACCATATTTGGGATCTAATCAAGAAATTGCAAGGATACAAGTAGGAGACTCAACAACTCATAGGTTTGTTTACAATATACATATAGAAACCAAGGGTGAGTCCTTAGAGTCAGGTTTGGAATTAGTTTTTACGGGATTTAATGATAAATTTCTTGTGCTTCTTCACAGATTTGAAGCTGATAGGATTTTACATGGTTTATTTAGGCCTTATGAATCAGCTGACAATTTCTTAAATGCGATTATTGAATATTCAATCGAAACACATAAAACACATTAATCACTCATACTCTATAGTTCCAGGAGGTTTCTGCGTAACGTCATATAAAACCCTGTTAACACCACTAACTTCATTGATGATTCTGTTGGAGATTCTCTCAAGCAACTCATTCGGAAGCTTAGCCCAGTCTGCTGTCATTGCATCAATGCTTGTAACAGCCCTTAGAGTGATTATATATTCATAAGTTCTATTGTCGCCCATGACTCCAACAGATTTTACAGGCAATAAAGCTGCTAATGCCTGCCAAGTCTTGTCATAAAACTTGGATTTCTTCAGTTCCTGGATAAAAATATAATCTGCTTCTCTTAAAATTCTTAATTTTTCATCAGTTATCTCTCCTAAAACCCTTATTGCTAATCCAGGTCCTGGAAACGGATGTCTTTTCAATATTTCATCTGAAATTTTAAGCTCTTTGCCTAGCTTTCTTACTTCGTCTTTATAGAATTCCTTTAGTGGCTCAACAACTTTAAGCTTCATTTTCTCGGGTAAAGTAAGATTGTGATGGCTTTTGATTTTAGAAGCGTGTTTTGACGGTTGCGCGCTCTCAATTCTGTCGGGATAAATAGTTCCTTGGCCAAGAAATTTAATTGCCGGATGTTTTTTTTCTAATTCAGCAACTTTATCCTCAAATACATCGATGAAAGTATGGCCTATTATCTTCCTTTTTTGCTCAGGATCTGTAACACCCTTTAGTCTCTTAAGGAATATCTTTGAAGCATCGACAAAATGGAAATGCTTAAATTTAGATTTTTTTTCAAAGAAAGCCCTTACTTCTTCAGCTTCACCCTTCCTTATCAGCCCATGGTCTATGAACACGCAATATATCCTTTCACCGATCGCTTTATGCAGTAAAGCAGCGGCAACAGTACTGTCAACACCGCCGGAAACACCCATTATGACTGAGTTTTTTCCTACCTCTTTTTTTAGTTCCTGTATCAGTTTTTTTGAAATGTCCTTGATGTGCCAGTCTTTCTTTGCCTTGCAGATTCCAAAAACAAAATTTTTCAGGATTTGATTGCCTTTTAGTGTATGAACAACTTCTGCATGAAATTGTATTCCGTAAAGTTTTTTATTATTATTTTCAAATGACGCAACCCTGCAAGAATCAGTTGAAGCTAAAATATCAAAATCTTTTGGAAGGTTTTCCACTAAATCACCATGGCTCATCCATATCTGCTCTCTTTTGAACAATCCTTTCAATAATTTTCCTTGTTTCTTAACATTTAATATTCTCTTTCCATACTCTTTTAACTTTCCACCCAAAACATTTGCCCCTACAAATTTTCCAATCAATTGTTGTCCATAGCAAATGCCTAAAATTGGAATTTCTAAATCAAGAATTTTCCTGTCCATAGTAGGATGATTAGGTTCATAAACACTTGTAGGCCCTCCTGATAATATAATTCCTGCTGGATTTAATCTCTTTATTTTTTGTATGGAAACATCGCAAGGCACAACTTCAGAATAGACGCCAAAATCACGCACTCTTCTTGCTATGAGATGCCCGTATTGCGCCCCGAAATTCAGTACTAAAATCATTTTAAAACAATGATTTAAACCAATTAATAAACCTAGTAAAAAAACTTTCTTGCTTTTCTTCTACAATAACAGGTTTTGGTTCTTCTTCTATAATTATTTCTTCTTTAATTTCTTCTTGAATAGGCTCTGGTTCTTCTACAACCTCTTCTTTTGCTTTGTTTTCCTCTATTTTCTTTTTTAATTCTTCTAAAGGATCAACTTCTAGAATTTCTTCTTCAGCTTCTTCCTCAACAACCACAACCTTGCCCTCTTCTTTTTTTATTATTTCACTTTCTTCAACACCTAAAATAAATTCATTTCCTTTCAGATCGTGTTTTTTATGATTCTTTAAAACTTCAACAGCTTCTTTGGTTCCATCATCAGAATTGCCAGAAACCAGTAAATGAACATAGCTTCCTTCATCAATCACCTTGATTATTGCCGTCCCGTCTTCTATAAATTTATGGCAATTAGCTTCATCAACATCCAATACATCTGCAATGATATCATTTGCGCAAGGACTGCCGATCAAAATTAAATTTTGTTTTAAATCTGTTATATCACTGGCCAAGCTGGCAGCCCCTATGATAGGTTCAGTGACTAAACCACCATAAAAGCTGAGCAATTCAATCTGCAGCAGAACATCTGAAGAGCTTGCTTTGTTTCCTACCACTATTAAAGCATCAAACTTGCCGCCATCAATGAACATATCAGGCCAATCTCCCAAATCAGCAGCAAAAACTAAGCTAGTTAAAAGAATTAATATTATCAATGGGATCATTATTTTTTTCATTTTAATTATTTGATTATTTTTAAAATTTTTTTGATTGATTTCTATTATTTTTTATTTTATTGAATTTTTTGTCATTGAAAATTAGTCGCATATACATTAACGATTGGTTAATTCCCACTTAATGAATTATTTGTGAACTCATTTCTTATGTATTGTACTAATCTCTTAATAACAAGGAAAACTATTTTAAAAAATAAAAACTTATTAAGTGCATATTATATCCAATTTACCCATTTCAATTGCTTTCTTTACTTCAAGTCCTATTCTTTCCCCGTAACTTAAGGAATAACCATAAAGATAGCCCGAGTAAGGAGTAAACAAAGTTCCAGGGCTTCCTGGAATTCTCATGCTTACATCAAAGATAACAATGTCTTCCTTGCCTTCTTCAGCAACAACAGCTCCTTGCAATGCAAAAGGCCCAATTATTCCAGTAGCATGTTTCTTTGTTGCTTCAACAAATCTTTCCCCAAGCTCAAATACTTTCTCCAGCAATGATTCTTTGATTGTTACAGTAAAATGACCGGTTTCAATGTATTTTGGCTTCATATGCTTTAAAACTTCCAGTTGCTCTGTTGCAGGCAATCTCAAAACACCATCTAGATTTGTCTGTCTTCTTGCATCAGTGCCCATCAATTCAAGCTGATCATCCAAAGGGCTGTAAAAGAAGTTAAAATTGACATGAGCGCCAATTGCATATTCTTCAATTACTGCTTTTTTCAGGTCTTTGGCGTTAATTATTTTTTTACTTAGCAGTTCATTTGATTTTTCCTTGTAATCCTTAAAGCTGGAGCACAAAAAGAAAGCCCTTTCATAGCCTCTTTTAGCTTCTGCGACCTTTACAATGACTAGCCTATCAATTTTTTTAGGGTCATTGAATAATTTTGGTGTTCTTATTCCTGCTTTTTCAAGCAAAAAATATTGGTTTTTAGGAACATCTCTTTCTTCCAGCTTTACCATGTCTCTGCTTCCATAAATCGGAACTAAAAATTTGTTTTCAATATCTTTGAAGTTGCAGTAAACCCAGAAATACCTGTTGTGAACAAAAATAGTGTTTCTTTTTCTTAATTCTTCCTGGACATTTTTTTTGGTGATATCTGCGAATTTATTCACAACAATTACATCATCGACAAAACCAATTCCTTCTCTTCTTTTGTAATATTTTGTGTATGTCTTTTCCCTGCCTTTTTGGCAGACAGCCAAAGTCTTGAAACCATGACTATGAGCACCTCTGCAGACATCCAACCCAGAATGACCACCAAGCACACCAATAGTTATGTCATTCTTGTCATAACCTTCCAGTATTTTTGAAATTTGTTTTTGGGAAATCATTTTAACCCAGCACCTTACCTAATTTCTTTCCTTTAATCGCATTCTTAAGCTCTATGGCAATTCTCCTTCCGGTTGACATTGGCTTGTTGTATTTTAAAGCAGTATATGGTGAACCTTCGACATAAGGGTTAGTTCCTGCAACAATTCTCGCTGAAATTTCAAAAACAAAAATTTCTTCTTCCGGTGTAAGTACTGTTTCAAGGCAGAATGGCCCAAACAAGCCAGGTGGTGCTAATTTCTGAGACGCCTTAACGACTTTTTCTCCCATGTCGATCAATCTTGGCAAAAATGATTCACGGACAACAACAGGGATGTTGCCGACAATCACATAGCTTGGATCAATTTTTGGGAAAACTAACTGGTCTCTTGCAGATATCCTGCCGAGAGAGTCTACATTGCTCTCATACCTGATATCGCAGCCCATTATTTCAATTTCATTGGTTAACGAAGAGTAAAAATAATGTATAAATAACGGAACACCTATAATATATTCCTGCAGGATGTATTTTCTTAATTTATATGGCTTTATTTTTTTATTGAAATCTTTTTCATCTTTTGCAAGGAAATAACCTTTTCCACCTTCTGCACCCATAAACTTGACAATCACTGGCTTATCGATGTCTTTTGGCTGCTTAAACAGTGTTGGAACTTTTAAGCCGGCATTTCTAAGCCATTGCCTTTCCAGATACCTGTCAGACTCCCATTTCAGGATTTTTTTATTTCCGTAATAGTCAACTTTTAGCTTTTCAACTTCTTCATAGCCCATGTAAGTCACAAAAGAACCGTGCGGAATTACAATTGCATTCTCTTTGATAAGCTTATCTTGAATTTTTGGAAAATCTTTGTAAGATTTGAGAGAAATAATTTCATCAGCAGAATTAAACATCTTGTAAGGCTTTTCAGAGCCTTTCTTGCAAATAGCTATAGTCTTGAAGCCTTCGTCATGCGCTCCTTTGAATATTTGCAGTGCAGAATGAGATCCTATTGTTGCAATCTTATACATCGAAATTCCACCTCCTTAGATAGTGGCTTCGTAAACTCAGCCACAATATATTTCTGGAATTTCGACTGTGATCAAAAACCACGTTTGGTTTTTGACATTTTGTCTGCGCCATATCATAGGAGAGATTATGGATTATATAAATTTTACTACCTAAAGTCTAAACAATATACTTATTTTCAATATAGTAAATTAATGTTTAAGTCTACCAAAATGTTTAAATAAAAACCACTTTTACTTTCACCTATGGCAAAGTACTCTAAACCTTCAAACATTGCAGTCATCGGCATGGAATGGGGAGATGAAGGCAAGGGCAAAATAATCGATTTCTTGGCTGAAAAGGCAGATGTCGTTGCAAGATTTAACGGCGGCAACAACGCAGGCCACACAATAGAAGTTGGCGGTGACAAAATAGTGCAACATCTAATTCCTTCAGGTATTTATCATAAAAATACCCTAAACTTAATTGGAAATGGTTTAGTTGTTGATCCAAGGGTATTTATTAATGAAATTAAAAATTTAAAAAAACACCACATCAAGATTAATCATGAAAATCTCATTGTCAGCCAGAATGCCCATGTTATTCTTCCCCATCATATCGAAGAGGACAAGAAGGCCGGAGGGAAGATAGGGACAACAGCCAGGGGCATAGGACCGGCTTACACTGACAAGGCAGCAAGATTTGGATTGAAAGTTTACGAATTTGTTGATGAAACTATTTTCAAGAAAAGATTTGGCAATGAGGAATTTTATGATGTTTACAAGGATTACGCTGAAGCAATAAAGCCGTATGTCAATGATACTTCAGCAATAATGAACTATGCAGTAAACCACAACCAAAAGGTTATTTTTGAAGGAGCCCAGGGAACTTTATTAGACATAGATCATGGAACTTATCCATTTGTTTCATCATCAAATTCAACAGTTGGAGGAGTATGCACAGGACTTGGTATTGCTCCAAAAAAAGTGCAAAGCGTCTTGGGTGTTTGCAAGGCCTACAAAACAAGAGTCGGCCATGGCCCTTTCCCGACAGAAATCACAAGTGGTGTAGGAACTAAAATTCAAAAATTAGGAAAAGAATTCGGCGCAACAACAGGCAGGCAAAGAAGAATCGGCTGGTTTGACGCCTTGATCGGAAAATACGCTGTAATGATCAACGGCATTGATTCAATTGCAATCACAAAACTTGATGTCTTGACAACAATCAAGAAATTGCAGATATGCGTAGGCTACAAATACAAGGGCAAGACACTGAAAAACTTCACCACGAACATGAAAGTTCTTCAGAACTGCCATCCTGTTTATGAAGAATTGGATGGTTGGTGGGATGACTTGACCAAAGTAAGGTCTTATGACAAGCTGCCGCTTAACGCAAAGAAATATTTGAGAAGAATCGAGCAATTACTCGGCGTGCCAATATCAATCATCTCAGTCGGCCCAAAAAGAGAGCAAACCATTATAACAAGGCCAGAATTTTTGTTTTAAATCCTCTCAATAACCAGCTTCCCTTTCTCAACTTTCAGGACAAGCTCTTCCTTTTCGGTGAATTTGGAGATGTCAGTCACAAACTTTGGCAACAAAATACGATTTCCACGGAAATCAAGGTTGCTTATTATTTGCTGGGCTATCTCCCCACTCAAACCCAAGTCTTCATAAATCTTCAAAGTTGCTTCGTCCCTGTCTCTTGCAGAAAATATCTCTGATTTTTCAAAAAGATATTTTGCTACCTTGTCCGGGATGTTTATGCTTGTTGCTTTTGTGATCCCTTTCAGGCCTGGCGATAAATTCGCTTCAATGACCAAAGGCCCTTTAGGGCTTTCTAGCATATCAACTGCACAGACATCAGCTCCAATTGATGCTGCTGTATCAATTGCAATTCTTTTTGTTCTTTGATCAAGCACACAAGCTTCTCCTGTTCCGCCTGCATGAATATTTGCCCTCATTTCGCCTCTGACAGCCTTTCTTTTCATTGAAGCAACAACCCTGTCGCCAACAACAAAAGCCCTTACATCAACCCCGCCTGTTTCTATGTATTCCTGAATCAAAAATGGCTGTTTAAGGGCTATCAGGGCATCCAGCATTGAAGATGCAGCTGCATAACTCTCTGCAAACATGACTCCCTTTCCCTGGGTTCCGTGCGGAAATTTCAGCACAATAGGATATTTAACCTCATTCAATACTTTCTTTGCAGCTCTTGTTGAAGAAGCAAGATAAGTTGTTGGCATTGGGATATTAAAATGCTGCAGTGCCAGATGAGTAAGTAATTTATCATGGCCTAAAGTAAAAGTTTCAGGTTTAATTGGCATATAGGAAGACCTAAACAAAGTTCTTGTCACAGATCTTAATAATGGAGCATACCTGAATGACCCTCTTGCATAGATGCAGCTGTATTGAGGCAATGGCTTTCCCTCATAAAGGACGGCTAATTTTCCGACTCCTAGATTAACCTCAACATCCCTTAAGTCAATATTATCTACAGAGTCAAAATAATTTTTCATTGCATCGCTCACCATCAATGAGCTTCTGCTTCCCAAAGACATTACTGCTGCTTTCATTCAACGATTCCGTCCGTTGACACCGGGAAACTTTTTTAGAAAAAAAGTTTCATCAAAAAATGCACCATCTCCGATGGCGCAGATCGTGTCAACTCGAATTATTGTGTTCATTTTCCAGGATCAATCAAGAAACCATTTCTTAAGATATTTTGTCCGATTAAAATTCTGTATTTCATATGATCCCGGTCAGCTAATGTAAATTCTGATTTTATGTTCTTTCCAGCCAATTCAATTGTCGCTTCAATTATGGGCCTTAATTTTGAGCCATGCGCTGATTTTACAAGTTTTGATTTTATCACAGGGCCCAGCCTTAATTCTGCTGCCAGATTAGTATCGATAGAACTCTTTGTAGCCCCTGTATCTATCTTTGCAATGACATTTTTTTTGCCATTGTCATGCTCTATGTTTACCTTTTCTGTCAATCCTATGAGTATTTTCCCGTTCAAAGTCTTGTATTCTCCCATAGCAATCCAGAACTAAAAATGGTTTATTAATTTATTGGTTTGTAAAAAAATCATTTCATTTTACGCAATATTTAAATACATTCTTATGCAACACAAAATAAAATGGGTGTGGCTATAATTACTTTCCTTGTATTCGGTTTTCTGTTAGGTGTAAGGCACGCTTTTGACTCAGATCATATTGCAGCAATGTCAACATTGATTGCCAAAACAAAATCATTGAAAAAATCAACGTTATTGGGAATTCTGTGGGGTTTTGGCCACACAATTTCATTATTTATTATTGGATCACTTATTTTGTTGTTTAAAATTACAATACCGGAGAAAATTGCTTTATCATTTGAATTATTAGCGGGGATAATGCTGGTTATTCTTGGTTTTAACATTATTTTCACTTTAAATAAAAATAAAATTCACATCCATAAACATAGCCATGGAAATAAAGAACACCATCATTTTCACTCGCATAAATTTAACAAAAATCATTCGCATGAGCATTTGCAGGCAAGTAAATCATTGTTGATCGGCTCTGTTCATGGATTGGCAGGAAGTGCTGCACTTGCATTGCTTGTTTTGACAACAGTAAATTCAACTTTGATGGGCTTGTTTTATATTATTATTTTTGGAGTTGGCTCAATGCTTGGAATGACCTTGATAACAGCATCAATTTCCTTGCCAATAATATTATTAGAAAATAAGTTAAATAACTTCGATAGATTAATAAAATTAGCTGCAGCTACATTTAGCCTGTTGATAGGCGCTTTATTTATTTACAATATAGGGATTCAATTGCTATGAACAAGGAATTAAATAAAAAATACCAAAACTTGAAAAAAATAATCAAGAGATTAGACTCTGCAATAGTTGCTTTTTCAGGAGGAGTTGACAGTTCTTTAGTTTTAAAGGTTGCTTGTGATATTTTGAATGAAAACGCTGTAGCTGTCACTGCTGACACCCCTTCAATACCAAGAAGAGAGCTTGAAGAGACAAAAAAAATAGCGAAACAGGTAGGTGCTAAGCACATTATAATCAATACATTAGAAACAACAAATAAGAATTATCTTGAAAATCCAAATAATAGATGTTATTATTGTAAATCAGAATTATATTCAAGATTAAGGGATATTTCTTTAAAATTAAACATAAAAAATGTATTGAATGGCACAAACTTCGACGATATCAAAGACTACAGGCCTGGAATGAAGGCAGCTGAAGAATTTAGAGTAATAAGTCCTCTAAAAGACGCAGAATTCACCAAAAAAGAAGTTAGGGAACTTGCTAGATTTCTGCGTTTGAGTATTTGGAACAAACCAAGCGCCCCTTGCTTGTCTTCAAGAGTGCCTTACGGGCAGCAGATCACCTTGAAGAAACTTTCAATGATTGAAAAAGCTGAAAACTTCCTTAAAGATTTTGGAATCAGGGAATTAAGGGTAAGGCATTTCGGAAAAGCAGCAAGAGTTGAAGTAAATGAAAATGACAAATCGATCATAAACGATAATTTTAATAAAATTGAATCAAAATTCAATGAAATCGGTTTTGATGAGATAAGAATTTCAAATTTTAAAAGCGGCTCCTTAAACTTGATGATAAATGTACGAGCAGAAAATTAGGAAATTGATGCACGGATTGAAGAAAGACAGGATTAAAGTAGATGATGCAGTAAAAAAATTAAAATTCATGCCGTTTGAAGACCTGGGATTTGCTAAAATAGACCATCATAGAGCATTAAGAAAAGGATTTCCGGAGGTAGTTTATTGCCAAAATAAGACAATCAGGCAGGTTGCAAATATTATTAAGAAATTAAATAGGAGCAATATGAATATTTTAGCAACAAGAGCAACAAAAGAGATGTACAATGAAGTCAAAAAGCAAAATAAAAATGCTAAATATAATGAATCATCAAAAACAATAATAATCCAAAATAATAAAAATAAGAGATTGAATAATAACAAAATCACAATTCTGAGCGCTGGTACATCTGATATTAATGTTGCTGAAGAAGCGGCAATTGTTGCAGAAGTTATGGGCAACAAAGTTGAAAGGCTGTATGATGTAGGCGTTGCAGGGCTCCATAGGTTATTGAACAATAAAGAAAAACTTGAAGATTCAAGCGTATTGGTTGTTGTCGCGGGCATGGACGGCGTTTTACCTAGCGTTGTTTCCGGCATTTTTGGCAAGCCGATAATTGCAGTGCCTACATCAGTTGGTTATGGAGCATCATTCAAGGGAATTGCACCATTATTGACTATGTTGAACTCATGCTCACCGGGCGTTGTTGTAGTCAACATCGACAACGGCTTCGGAGCAGGTTATTTCGCAAGCATGATTAATAAATAAAAATGAAAACAATATACTTTGACTGTTTTTCAGGCATAAGCGGAGACATGATCCTAGGTGCATTGCTGGACTTAGGTCTTGATATTAAGTTTTTAGAGAAGGAATTGCAAAAATTAAAATTAAAGGACTATAAAATTGCAGCAAAAAAGGTTGTTAAAAACGGAATTACTGCAACAAAGTTTGATTTAGTTGAAAAACAGGGCAAAAATAAAAAACATAATCATAAAAATCTAAATGAAATTGTTAGAATAATCAATCATTCAAGGCTGGATATGGACATCGGATATAAAATAAAAAAAATATTCCAAAAAATAGCAACTGCAGAAGCAAAAGTTCATAACAAATCAATCCAAGACATACATTTTCATGAAATTGGCGCTTTAGACACAATAATTGATATTGCTGGTGCTGTTATTGGATTTAAAAAACTTGGAATTGAAAAAATTTATGCCTCAAAACTTAATGTAGGCTCAGGTTTTGTTAAATTCTCGCATGGAAAATGGCCAGTTCCAGCCCCTGCAACTGCAGAGATGCTAAAAAATATTCCAATCTACAATAATAAAACAGAATTCGAGCTAGTAACACCAACCGGAGCTGCGATTATTTCTACTCTGGCTGAAAAATTTGGAGAAATCCCTCCAATGGACTTGGAAAAGACAGGTTATGGTTCAGGAACTAAAGATCTGGAACAGCCAAATGTGTTGAGAGTTTTCTTGGGAGAAGAAATTGAAGCCGATGACGCAACAATAAATGTCATCGAAACAAACATTGATAACATGAATCCTGAGATTTTCCCTTACGTAATTGAAAAATTAATGCAAAATGGCGCCTTAGACGCTTATTTAACAAGCATTGTAATGAAAAAAAACAGGGCAGCTATTAAAATCACAGTTCTATCTAAAGTTGATGACACTGATAAGCTTTCAAAAATTCTTTTTGAAGAGACGACAACTTTAGGAGTAAGGATTTTCCCAGCAACAAGAAAAACATTAGAAAGGGAAATCAAGGAAATAAGCACATTGCATGGAAAAGTAAGGTATAAAGTTTCTAAATTCAGAAACAAAGTCAAAAATATTTCACCTGAATATGAAGATTTAGTAAAAATTGCCAGAAAAAGGAAAATTCCTTTAAGAAGAGTTTATGAGGAAAACTAAAACTTATATCAAACCTTAATAACAAAAGTCTTGGCTATTTTGTCATGCAATCCCTGTTTCTTGCTGTCCCACCCTATCATAAAATACCCAATTCCGAGTATCAAGGCGGATAAATATGTTGATATAAATCTTAAAATTGCAATTGGAATCCCTATATATTTTCCCTTTTGATTGACAATTCTCAGCCCAAGTATTAATTTTCCAGGAGTCCCGCCTTTGACGCCATTTAAATAGATAACTAAAGCCGCGTAACCCAGTTGAGTCAGATAAGTTATCGAATTATAGTACAGGAAATAGAATAGCAACAGGTTTATAGCACCAAGAGGTATTCCGATTATTATAAGGTCCAAAACTGCAGCAAGAAATCTGATCCAGAAACCACCATACCTTGGATTTTTCATGTTATACATAGATTCACCTTACTGCTTTGATCTAGCTTTCCTTATTGAATTATCAACTATATATTGTTTCTTTTTGATTCCATCTTTAAAATCAATATAGGAATATAAATAAAACACATTTATAAAAGTAAGTACAAAAGATTCCAGGATTAATAACAGGAACCCTATAACAAGGATGATTAAAAATAAGAAAGCATTATTGCTTGTGAATAAGAGGGAAAGGATGTTAAATTTAGGCGTGCTGACTAAGCCGCTCACAGCCCAACCCAAACCAAACATAACCCCAAAAAGCAGTAGCACATGCAGTAGATTGTTCTTTGTTATCTGATAGCTATACCTGAAGGATTTTAAAACCGATTGTTCTTCTATAAACATGATTGGAACGGCAAAATAAAATTTGATCAGGATGTAAATAAGATAAGCAAGATACCCGAATACAAACAATATTGTGATTAGCACGCCCAACCATATGTTTAGTATATAAAGTAAAATTAGAATACCTATCCCCAGTATTAGGGGGATCATTATCAATAAAAACAAGATTATCTTTAGGGCCAGGAATTTTAATATGAACCTATTTGTTAATTTGACGGTATTTGAGAGATTTAATTTTTGATTCTTAATATTTAAAGTGACTATTGCATAGGATGCTATTGATAGGTAAAATGACAAAACAATGGATATTATGACAAATATTATCAGAAGCACTATATTTTTCCTGTTAATGAATGGTATAAATTGCTCGAGTTCAAATCCTTGCTCTTCTGAGTATTTATCAAATTTATCATCAGATTGGTTTCCTTCATCAAGATACTCTAACAGGCTTGCTGTAAAGCTACCCCCTTGTGTAACATTATCCCTAAAATTTTTGAATTGATCTTCATCATATTGGCTTGATATTTTTATTAAATCTGTACTTACCCCATACAAACCTGAAATATTGAGGTAGATTAAAACAAGCAGTGGCAATAAAATCAAAGAAATCAGGACTGGCGCTACCAAAACCTTGTTCTTTTTTAATTGCGAAAAGCTGGTTGTGAATATTTTATCTATTCCCATTTTCAAACCTTCTCAAACTTCTTAGCAACTTTTTCTTTACCTAGAGTTAAAATAAAAGGAGCTAGTTTTGGTCCGCTTTCTTTGTTCAGCAAAACTAAATAAGCAGCTTTAAAGAATTCTTTTGGATTTATTTCAACCTCTTCCGTGCAGATTCTGTAAAATTCATTAAATAATGTCTTTTCATCCCATTTGCCTTTCCTTAGCTTATCAGCAACAAGATGCAAAACATCCTTTTGTTTTTTGCTTAAATCAAGATTGTCAGCAACTTTTTCCTGGACCTCAAACCTATACTTGCCATCGGCAAACTCTTCAACCCATTTCTTTGCGAATGCAAGCCTGTCCTTGACATGCTTTACCTCTGATTTGTCCAGTTTATCCTGTATATGACCTGATTCGCGAAGAGATTCCATGATTGAGTTTTGATCGTCAAAGATTTGTACAAGCACAGAGCCATGCGCTAAACTGATTTGAGGAGGCATTCTTTTTGGAAGTTTTCCGACATGGCTTAACTCATATATCCTTTTCTGGCGTACATTTTCCTTATTTCCTAAATCCTCTTTGCCAAAATATACTTTTTCAGCAGTATCATAACGGTCATACATCAATGTTATGTCGTTTTTTCCGTAAGGGTCAAAATCAATTGCTGCATTTGGCCTTGTCCTTACAAGCAGAAACCTTAACATTTTAGCAGGCGCGTAATTGACAGAATCTGCAAATCCAACACCTTGACCTTTGGAAGTTGACATCTTTTTGCCGCCAACCATAAAAAACTCATAACCAGGCCCTGTTTCATAGCCATTGGAAGGATATGGCGGCGGGTAATCAAAAACATCAACTGCAATCCTGCATGCAACATCTCTTGACCCGTTTTTAGTGAAGTGGTCTTTTCCAGCAGTTTCAACAATAACGGACTTGGAAGGCCATTTGGCAGCCCATTCAACTTTCCATGGAAACTTTCCGTTGCCGTCATATGGAGAAATGCTTCCTTTATGGCCGCAACCTTTAGCCCACGGAACAACATCTTCTCGGCATTCAAAAGACAGCATTTCTTTTTCTTTGTCCCACTCTCTTGCCAAAGTTGTGGAAATTCTATTGCATTTTGGACATTTTACATTAAAAGGAAGTTTTTTTGCAGAAGCGACATCATCGCCGTAAAAATAAGCGAATATCTTCTTTATTTTATCGGCATTGTCTAATGCAGTCTTGATTGTCTTGTTAAAAGTTCCTTTTTCATATTCATGCCCAGTGCTTTCAAGCTTTGCATCAATCCCAAAATCAGGAAATAGTTTCGTACATTGCGAGAAATAATAATCTCCGTAATTTTTGTAACCTTTTACCGGGCTTGGGATGTATCTGAATGGAACACCCAAATATTTTTTATTATCTTCGTCACTTAACTCTTGTGCTGGTTTATCTAAAGGATCCATATCATCGCTGCTTAACACAAACTGCGCATTAACACCTTTACTTCGCAAAGCTTTAGCAATAGTATCGTGAATAATCCAACCTCTCCCACTTCCAATATGTATAGTACCAGAAGGTGTTTTCTCATCATAGCAGAAATAACCATTTTTTCCCACTAACTTACTCAACATAGGGCTGTCTTCTACTCTTTTGATCACATCATCCGCTATTTGGTCTGCCCAAAAAGAATCTTCAAAGTTCTTGTCTTTATTGTCTCTGATTTCCATATTAAGAAAAAACGTTGAAGATTATTTAAAGATTGTGGAAATTTATTTTCCCAAATAACCTTTT
>CEQE01012618.1_pt1 | contig 18900 bp, 16 predicted proteins | sample 356201 | NCBI WGS metagenome assembly CEQE01 (sample SAMEA2619970, study PRJEB7988) | marine metagenome | biome: marine biome (ENVO:00000447); feature: mesopelagic zone (ENVO:00000213) & marine oxygen minimum zone (ENVO:01000065); material: "saline water (ENVO:00002010), including plankton...
AATTATAATAACACCGCTAAAATGAAAAATAAAATTATATTTTGTCCATCTCCATGAGCCTTCAGTGTGTTAAAATATTGCTGAAAAAAATATATTTTCAATATTCAATGCAAAGATTTTTTCAAACAAAGGATTATGTATGTTCAGTAAAACAAAAAATGGGAGGTCTTTTTTAGGTCGCTTTGAGTATGAAGACGATCTTTTGTCTGTATTGACAGATTTCTGCAAAGAAAACCAGATAAAAATGGGCGTCTTTAATCTTATCGGTGCTGTACAAAAGGCTAAGATGGGTTATTACAACCAGGAGAAGAAGGAATATGTCGATTGTATTAACCTGGATAAAAAATTAGAGATATCCTCCTGCAATGGAAACATCTCTATTAAAGATAATGAAATAATGGTCCACGCGCATATTACTCTGTCTGATTACGATGGAAAAACCTATGGCGGGCATTTGAGACCCGGCACAATAATTTTTGCAGCGGAATTTTTCATCCAGGAGCTGTTAGGTGAACAATTAATTAGAGGAAAGGATGAAAAAACAGGATTGCCCTTATGGAAACCTTAGTTTTCCTATTGTGATTTGTTTAGATGGTAAGTGACAAACTAACTATTTGAAAATATCAGCAAATCGCCCGCTTGTGTGGCGTAACCTTGAGGATATAGTACAAGCAATGCTTATCAGAACTTTTATGGCAATTTTCGGATTTTTTTCGATTATATCGTTGAAGTTTTTTCTTGTAAGAACCAGGAATTCTGATTCTTCAACGACTTTGGCAGTCGCAGAACGTTTTGAATTCATGTCGATAAGACCCATTTCGCCAATTGCAGCGCCTTTAGTGAATTGTGAAAGGATGCTTTGAGTACCATCCATGGCCTCTTTTCGAATCTCTACAATGCCTCCAATAACATAGTATAATGAATCTCCAGAGCTACCTTCCTCTAAAAGAATGGTTCCTGCCGGCATTTTACGATATTCCACATGATCAGCCATGATTTCAATTTCACCGCTGTCAAGTTTGTCGAATTGAGGAACCTCACACATAAGAACTTTAAGAGTACTTTTATCCATTTTATTATCCCCTACAAAATTTCTAACATCCTAATAAAATTGTGATTATCGGCAAAGCCCCGCTGAGCGTGGCAAAGCTGAGCTTTGCTCTGCCTTCCATGGCCTCAACCCTCCGGGCGACTTTCCTTCGGAAACCATCCAATTAGCTCCGCCCCGCTAAGCGTGGCTCCGCAGATTCGCCCAAAGGAGAGTAGCTGCGAAGACTTGAATTCGGTTTTCCATGCCGAAAGTGTTTAGCGAGCGCATTACCCGTATCTTGCTACAGGGAGCTTCAATTGTGGTTACGGTTCAGCGGCATTATGATTTTGAAACTTTTGCACTGCTGAATGTAGCCATTTCATTGTATATCTTAACAGCGGAGTCAATTAATGTAATAGTTAAAGCGGCTCCTGTTCCCTCTCCAAGACGCATTCTTAAATCAAGATAAGGATTGAGCCCTAAAAATTGTAACGCTTTTTTATGACCGTTTTCAACAGAAAGATGGGATGGAATTAAAAAAAATTTTACTTTCGGCTCTATCTTAGCGGCGATTAAAGCTCCCGCAGTTGCAATAAAACCGTCTACCACCACTGGAATTTTCTTTGAAGCGGCGGCGAGCATAACACCTGCGATTCCGCCAATTTCAAAACCGCCTACTTTGGAGAGGGCATCAATAGGATCATTTGGATCAGGAGTATTGATTTTAATAGCTTTTTTAATAACTTCCACTTTATTCTGAAACGCGCTATTGTCGATTCCGGTTCCTCTACCTGTTACTTGTTTGACCTCTTTCCCGGTTAAAACTGCTGTGATTGCGCTGCTTGCAGTGGTATTGGCAATACCCATATCCCCAGTTCCTATAACATCATAACCACTGTTTTCCTCCACAAGTTCAATGCCCTTTTCCACTGACAGTATAGCGTCATTTCTTGACATGGAAGGTCCTTTGGACATGTTGTTTGTTCCCGGTTGAATTTTTTTATTAATAATTTTTGAACTTTGTGGTATTTCACCTTTAACTCCCATATCAACAACTATTACATCAGCTCCTACGTGTCTCGCTAAAACATTAACAGCAGCTCCACCATGAGAAAAATTAAGCAGCATCTCACGCGTTACTGCCTGGGGAAAAGCACTGACGCCTTCTTCCGCAACTCCGTGATCACCGGCAAGGGTAAAAATAACTTTTTTTGCTGTTTTTGGTCTTTTTTTCCCAGTGATAAAAACTATTTGCTCCGCTAACTCTTCTAACCGACCCAGGCTGCCTTGAGGCTTGGTCAAGTCATCTAAATGAGCCTTTGCGATATCTCTCAGCTTTTGATCAGGTTCTATAATCTTTTTGGCAGTTTCTGTAATTTTATTCATGCTATCTTCCAATAGTTTTTGAAATATTTTGCCGCTGAGTCCGCATAGCTGCCTTTGGGCCGCACTTCGGTTAATAATTTTTAACTAATTTTTTCAAATACCTTTAAAAACTTTTCACAATCATGCACTTTCCTTGAATTAATCCTAACGAAATTTTTAAGCCCAAAGGAACTGCATTCACGGATTAGAATGTTATTTTCAAAAAAACTTTGATAGAGCAGTTTACTATCTTTTACTTTTAAAAGAAAATAATTGGTTTGTGAAGGAATGGCAAAATAACTTTCTTTAAAATAATTAAACAACAAGTTCTTCCCCTCAATGTATAGCTTGGTCTCATTTTTAAAGATATCTGGATTTTTGATTATATAGTTACCTATGCAGGCTGCCGGGTAATTAACATTCCAGGGAACTTTTAGATGATCCAATAACCGAATAATTTTTTTTGGTGCGACCAAATAGCCTAACCTTAATCCGGCAAGGCCGAGAGACTTGGTGAAAGACCTCAGGATAATAACATTTTCAGATCTCAATGATTTTAAAGACAGCCAGGGTTGTTCTACAAAATCTATATATGCTTCATCCAGGACAAAGAGTGTTTCTGAATGTTTCCTAAATAACTCAAGAACTGTACTATCCATATAATGTCCTGTTGGATTGTTGGGATTGCATAAAAATACTATATCCGGTTTACTTTTAAGAACCTCTTCCAAGGCTGCAATTGAAACAGCAAAGTGCTCCGATTCTTTTAGAGGTATTTTTTTTACGGTTGAAGAAAAGATTTTAGCCGCCCGTTCATATTCACTGTAAGTTAATTCCGGGACAAGAACTGTGGAGTTATTTGAGCAAAACGCCAATCCTATCAGAAAGATTGCTTCAGAGGAGCCGTTTGTTATCAAAATATTTTCATCAGAAATATTTAATACTTCTCCAAGAGTCTTTTTTAGTTCCTTGGAATCCGGGTCAGGATAATAGTTCAAGTTTTTTGAGTTAATAAAAGAAAAGAAGGTTTCTTCAAATTTTATCTCCAGGCAGCTTGAGCTAAAATCCAAAATAGACTTATTGTTTGTTTTAGCGCAGAAAGATACACTGCCATGAATTTTTTCAGGGAGATGTTTATATTTTAAAATTGATTTATCAATTAAGCCCATGTTCTAAATGCAAAAAACAAATAATTAAAAAAAAAATCGTGGATAAAACAATAAACCGATTGGCTAATAATATCTTTTCCGGGATAGCCGTTTCAATATTGTCTCCTATGGTATAATATCCCGGTTTGGTAATCGTAATCCTGAGGGCGCCGGCTAAAGCGGCCATAGGCCATCCTCCGTTAATCGCTGGAGTATTCCCATTATCTCTCAGCATAATATTAAAAGCATTTTTACTGCTGGATTTTTTTATAAACAAAGAAGATATTAAAATTAAAAGAGCGGTTATTCGCGCGGGAACAAAATTAACAGCGTCATCCAGCCGCGCGGCAAATTTACCGAAGTATTCATATTTTTCTGTGCGATATCCGATCATGGCGTCAACACTATTGATAACTCTATATATTACGGCTCCGGTTACTCCCAAAATAAGAAAATAAAAAATAGGAGCAATAATACTGTCATTCAAATTTTCACCTGCAGAGGCAATCGTTGCATGGACAATTTCTTCTTCCGATAAATTGCTTCGATCTCTGCTTACTAAATTTTTAAGGTCTTCTCGCGCGAGGTTGATATCTTTTTTCATTAAATCCGAATGAACCGTTTTTACGCATTCGATGAAATGTTTTATCGAAAAAGTGGATTTAAATAAGAAGATGGAAAGGGTAAGATAAAGATAAATATCGATAATTTTTAAAATATTTAATAAGAAGTAAAAAAACGCTGCAATAAGAAGTAAATAGAAAATTACTTTTATCATACCACTCAGAAAAAGAATCCATTTGTTCCTTTTTAAATTAGTGTCGATTAAATAATTAAACCCTTCTCCCAGCCACACGGTAGGATGGTATTTCGGGGGATATTCTCCAAAAACCACATCCACCAAAACAGCGAAAAATAAAATCAACAGTTCCATTATTAATGTTCAGCATCCTCTGTATTTCAAATTTGCAACATTGAGTTTTTTATTACAAAGTTTTCTGGATAACTTGTTGAAATATTTTTCACCGCTGAGTTCGGAGAGAACGCTGAGAAAAATCATTATTTTAATCCTCTTTGCGATCTAGGCGCTCTCTGCGGTAAATTCATTTTTGGTTGCGGCGAAGCTGGACTATGAACTTTGCGGTAAAATATTTTTACTTAATTTTCGTTGGAATTCCGGCCACCACAAAAAACACTTCAGCAGCGTATTCCGCAAGCAACTGGTTCGCATGCCCTAATAATCTTCCATAGAGCCTCGCAAGTTTATTTACACTCATAAGGCCAAGCCCGACTTCACCGGAAACAATATAAAAATCTGTCTTTGAACTTTTAATTGTCTTCACCGTCTTGGAAAGTTTTTCCCTAATAAATTTTTCTAAATCATCATCTTTAAGATGAGAATTTTTTATTATTATGTTATTAACACAAAGCAAAATACATTCCACTAAAACAGCTGAAAATTTATCACCCTCTTTTTCTATTACATTATCGATATGGACAGGTTCTTCGATGGTTTTCCATTCAGCTGGTCTTGATTCACGGTGTTTTTTCAGCTTCATTTTCATCTCGTCATCGATTGCTTCGGCGGTCGCTATATACAGAACGTCTCTGTGCTTTTTTGCCAGGTTTTCAGTAAATTCGCTTTTACCGCTGTTACTGCCGCCTAAAATTAAAGTTAATTTCCCCATTAATTCACTCTCAGATGACTCGATGTAGTGTAAGGCTATATAATTGGACAGATTATGTCAATGCTTTTTGGGAATAGTCATAATGCGATAGAGAAACCCTGATACCATGAAAATTTGTAAATGTTTTTAGATTCCAAACCAAGTTGGGATGACATGTTGTGTCTTCGGGCATGACAATTCTATTCCCTTTGTTATTCTTGAGCGCTTTTATTGTCATTCCCGTAGGAATCTGTTTTGCTGGATTTTTGTATTAGAGTAGTATTTTTTGAAAGGACACTTTTTCTTTATGAAACGAAGTACTATAAGGTTATAACCAATAATCTATGCGAGCCTACCGTACAATGTCAATAAATTGAAGTTATTTGCTATAGTCTCAATTTATGCCAAGGAGTGCTGCAACCCGTTGTTCATTTATTGGTTTGTGTATAGAGTGTCTGTAAAACTCCGGTTCTTCTGCAATATCCTCTGCTACTCTGGCTAACAGGCTTTCCGCCTCTTCCCATGATGTTATCGCTAGTTCAACGTCCTCCGGATGGTTTGCAATATCCGAATATTTTTCCACCTGGACAAGCTCTCTATTCTCGGCTTTTTCAGAAAGCCTGATTCCAAGGTCGTTATTTTTATTAATTGAGAACCTACCCTGGGGTATGCCGAATTGAAGAGTTTGACTTAGCAGTATTTGATTTTCGATTTTCATAAAAGACCTCCTATATATGCTGAAAGACATCGCTCATATTTACATTCGTTTCAGGTTTTAACATTGACTCACCATCTTTCGGCAACAGTGTCAAAGCCATTCACAAAACCAATGGACCTTCTTTTATTAAACCACAAATTAATCCTGTACCGTCTTTTCTGAAATATAATGTTTGCTTTCAGAGAAGAGCATAATGTATGCCAGAAAATTGGTAACGGCAATATTTATGTTAAATGTAGATATAACAAAGGCTTAGCTCGATGCTATTTAATGGGTGCAGGATATTGAGATGGGCATTTTTTCCTTCGAACTGGAAAACTTTGCAGTTAATTATAAAAAATCGATTCTTAACAAAAGGGAAGGGGTACCATTTTTTAAAATGCAATATTTTATCGGTAAAAATCCGAGCAATCCGTGAGGGAAGTTCTAAAAATTAAATTTGGCCGGATGCTTTGTTCGAAGTTTTGAGAAATATTTGTCTTTTTTGAATTTGGTTTTCAGATCAGGATCTACGTTGAATGCCTTGTTTAATATGTCAGTGGCATCAAGTTCTTTTCTACTATAAAAAAGTGCTTTTGCTTGGTTGTAATACAAGACGGCATCGTCAGGTTTTATTTTTAGCGCTTTGTCGTAGTTCTCAATGGCTTCTTTGTATTTGCTTTGCTTCCTTAAGGCTATACCCAGCCGATTGTAGAGATGAATATGTTTTTCGTCCAAATCTATAGCTTTGCTAAACAATTCCTCGGCTTGATGAAGTAGATTGTGTTTTAAACAAAAATTCCCTGCTGTCAGGTAAAGTGATGTCTGCTTCGGATGGATTTTCAGGGCCTGCTTGTAAACTTTCAATGTCTCTTCCGGTTTCTCCAGAGCTTCGTAATTTTCTGCAAGACCAGTGTAATTTTTAATAAACTTTTTATTAAGTTTTATCCCCTGCTCAAAATAAGTTTTAGCATATTCATAATTGCCTTCCTTCTGGTGGAGTGCTCCAATGTTGTGACATACTTGAACATTATGGGGTTCCAGTTCCAGCACCTTCTGGTAATTTTTTCTAGCTTCTGGAATATCGCCTAATTGATCATAAGCCTTACCAAGGCCTTCATAGGCTCTGGGAAACCTGTCTTCAATTTCTATGACCTGTTTGTAAAGCCTTATTGCCATATCAGTATCGCCCATCTCAAACAAAGTATTAGCCTTCTCCGTTAAAACCTCTATGTTTTTGCTGCTGATTTTAAGAGCTTTGTTGTATATTTCTATGGCTTTTTCAAAGAGCCCCTGACCCCTAAATTTATTTGCTTTAAAGATGAGCCCTGTTATCTCTTGGGAGATAGAAGACTCATCTTTCCTAAAGATCTCGACCAACTTATTGCCGAGAGAAATGGGATTGGCAGGAACAACTAAAAACTGCGATGCCCCGGCCTTGATAGCAGAAATAATTTCATCTTTTTCAAAAGATTTCTCAATAAAAAGGAAAGGAATTGTCTCATATGTTCCTAAGCTGAGAAGCATTTCTTTTACAATTTTTAGCAGGTGAAATCCGGTTTGAGATGATGATGTAGATTTGTTCAGCTCTTTTGAATGGCAAATGATCAGATCAATACCGCCAATGTTTTGCTTTATTTTATTTATAATTTCGTCAGGGGAATTGGTAAGTCTGATATATTGAGGCGAAAATCCGAGGGCTTTAAAATGTGCTTTAATATCGTTAAGAATACCGAGATCGCCGCTGATAATATAAACGTTATTCTTTAATAAATGGGAAACTTCTTTCTTGATTTTTTCCAACTCTTGCAGATCATTAAGAATATCCTGGTGTTTTTCTTGATAGGTAATTTCTGTTGGTCTATATACTTTTGTTTGAGTTTCCATTTTGGTTAAATGGGAATAGATTTTTTGAAATAACCTCGGCTTTACATAAACTTCATGGGTATGTAATTTTCTTTACGTTTTTCCTCAATTATCCATTCTAATTTAACCAAAAAGTTTTATCATAATCAAGCCTATTTGGAAGTTTTATTTATAAACAAAAAACTTGGCCCTCAGGGCCAGGTCACTATTGGCTAAGCCCTGTCTTGTCATTCCTGAGTGTTTCCCCATTATTTCGAGGACAAGCCTATCTGGCAGCCAGAATCAAAACTTGTTCTGGATTCCCGACAACTGCATTCGGGAATGACATGCTGGGATGTTGGGAATAACCATATGCTTCTATTGTCATGCCCGAGTGTTTGTATCGGGCATCCAGAATAAAAACTCAGCCTGGATTTAGATTCGCCCTGCTAAGCGTGGCTTTGCAGATTCGCTCACAGAAGAATACCTGTGAAGACTTGAATTAGCTCCGCAGATTCGCTCTTTGGAGTCTGCCTGTGAAGACTTGAATTCCGGCAACTTCATTCGGGAATGACATGCTGGAACGTTCTGGAATGGCACTGTGTAGTCTTTAAATCAATCATTAATAATTAGATGCTATTTTGACCCAAACAAGATGTAATACTGCTGCAGAACATCATTCTCTCTTGGCTTATTGCAATACCGGCTCCTCAGGGGTCGGATTTTTATTGGAAGTTTGATTGATTTTTAAATTCTCTTTTGCTAATATGAAATCACGTTAAACTTGGCTTGGGGAAAATATTTTGATCAATAAAAAAGTAGTAAATCTTAACGAATTCAGAAAAAGCTGCCTGAGAACAGAATCAACAGATCAATGCCGTATGACGTTGGACAGAATCGTTTACATGTATAATAACGCAATGTTCCCCGAACCAATTATTTTAAAACTACTGAGGAATGCCGCCGGGTTGTTGGAAAAAAAGCTGAAAATAGACGAGATAATTAATAGTCCTGATTTGTCAAAAGATACGGTAAAAGAACTAATCGTCTACGAAGATGAAATTTCTACATTGACCGGAGAAATAAATAATATATTAAACAAATTGGCTGAATACAAAGTCCCTTAACGAATATATCCATCTTTTTCTAATCGTAAAATAATTCTCTGTGCCGCTTCATTAGGCAAACAATCCTGAGTATCTATTACAAGTTCTGAAGATTGAGGCTCCTCATAAGGATCGCTGATTCCGGTAAACTCTTTGACAATTCCGGCTCTTGCTTTTGCGTACAGACCTTTACGGTCTCTTGCTTCGCAAACTTCTAATGATGTTGAGACGAATACTTCAAAAAAACCTCCCACACCTGATATTGATTCCCGTACTTTCTGACGGGTCGCCTGATAAGGAGCTATCGGCGCGCAAATCGCAATGCCGCCGTTCTTGGTAATTTCCGTGGCAACAAAACCTATTCGGAGTATATTGAGATTGCGGTGTTCACGAGAGAACCCGAGCTCGCTTGAAAGGTTCTTACGCACTATATCACCATCCAGCAGGGTAACAGATCTTCCTCCAACTTCCATTAATTTAACCACCAGGGCTTTAGCTATAGTCGATTTTCCAGCTCCTGATAATCCTGTGAAAAAAATTGTAAATCCCTGTCTGTGTCGCGGAGGATAAGTTTTTCTCAGTTCGTCTACTATTTCCGGATATGAGAACCATTCAGGTATGTCCAAACCTTCCTGAAGGCGACGGCGAAGTTCCGTGCCGGAAATATTTAGTACTGAATGTCCCTCATCGACTTCATTTGCAGGAACGTATTCCGCTCTTTCTTTCACATAAACCATCATCTGAAAAGGCACTATTTTTATACCGATTTCTTTTTGGTATTTTGCCAACAGTTCCTGCGCCTCATAAGGCCCATAGAAATCATTTCCTTTGCTGTCTTTGCCCGGGCCCGCATGGTCTCTTCCTACAATAAAGTGAGTGCAGCCGTAATTTTTCCGAATAAGAGCGTGCCATAATGCCTCGCGAGGACCTCCCATACGCATCGCCAACGGCAACAAGCTGAGAGTCGTTGTAAGCTCAGGGTAACGTTTAATGATGTGCTCATAACAGCGTACACGGGAATAGTAGTCAATATCACCTGGTTTTGTCATTCCTACGACAGGATGAATGAGCAGATTTGCTTCCGCGAGCTGTGCCGCACGAAATGTAAGCTCTACATGGGCGCAGTGCATGGGGTTTCTTGTTTGAAATGCGACAATCTTTCGCCATCCCAGTTTCTTGAATTTTTCCCTGAGTTCACGCGGGCTATCTCGGAAATTTTTGAAGTCATAATGTGCTGGCATTTCAATACCTGAAACCTCTCCGCCTATATAAACAGGATTAGCCTTATTAAACAGGTAATTCACCCCCGGATGCGTTTGATCCGCTGTTCCAAAAACGGATAGAGATTCTTTCTTTTTATCAGGAACCCATATATCAGACACATTTAATACTGCTATTAATACTCCCTCATGATCCCTGAGAGCTATGTTGCTGCCTTTTGTTATCTGATTTGAAAATTCCTCCGTAACGTCAAGAGTAATGGGCATAGGCCACAGGGTACCGTCTGCAAGACGCATTTTTTTAACAACAGCATCATAATCCGATTTTTCTAAAAAACCGTTCAAAGGAGAAAAACCTCCATTTAAAATCATTTCTATGTCACATAGCTGACGTTCGTTCATATCCCATGATGGGTAGTCTTCGGACTTAACCTTAAGTTCCTGTGCCTCCTCATCAGAAAGGCATTTTTCATTGATTTTTCCTCCGTGGGGCGATATCAGTGTAGTCATTTTACTTTTCCCTCATTAAAAATGTTAAAAAAAATGGCTTTAAGCAATCAGCACCCAGCATTTAAAAATAAAAACTCAAACTCTGAACTCTGAATATTATCTTCAATCTTCGATGTTGGACGTTCAGTCTTCGACGTTTACATTACTGAAGCTCTGGTAGGGGGAGCTTCAACTGGGGGAGCGGCTCTGCTACGCTATGTTATCAATATATTCCCACCATGGGAATGGGGGGGTTCCACTTACCATAAAAAATGGATTAAGCAAATTCGGTTTATTATAATTTAATGTTTGTTTGCATAAATCTGTAACTGTACCTCCGGCTGATTCAACTATACACTGGGCTGCGGCAGTATCCCATTCCATCGTAGGACCTAGCCTTGGATAAAGGTGCGCTTTTCCTTCAGCTACGAGGCATAATTTAAGCGAGCTTCCCATGCTGGTGAACTCAACGTCTCCTACATTTCTTTTAAAGCTTTCCAGCATTTTGTTGCTATGAGATCTGCTTGCCACAATTTTTAACCTTCCAGTATGGTACTCTGAAACATGTATCTTAGACGGTTTTTCATCATCCGCGCAAATTTTTTTAAAAGCTCCTTTTCCAGCACTTCCATAATAACTAGTGCGAAGCACAGGCGCATGCACCACTCCGAGAACAGTTTTTCCGCATTCTATTAATGCTACATTGACAGTAAATTCGCCATTTTTATTTAAAAATTCCTTCGTACCGTCCAGTGGGTCCACAAGCCAGAAAGTTTTCCATGACTTACGTGTATGATACGGTATATTTTCTGACTCTTCAGAGAGCACAGGAATGTCTGGCGTCTTTTTTTTTAGCTGCTCTAATATGATATTATGAGAAGCCATGTCTGCAAGGGTAAGGGGAGAACCTCCATTCTTATAAGTAGTTTCAACATCAGCCCTGGAATAGATATCCATAATGGCTTTTCCTGCTTCTTCAGATATGGTTATGGCAGTGCCCAGTAATGCTTCTTGCTGATTTTCCATAAATGGATTAATATGTGCTCAGATTAATCTAACTCAAAAAATATAAGAGAACAGAATAACATAAAAAAATAACTAATGAAGTAAGATTTAGCGATAACATAAAAAAAAATATGAAAAACAAACGGTTCATTTTGTTATGCTGCTTTATATCTTTATCAATGTTGGTTGCCTGTGAGGATAAAGATGTTCAACAATCGAATAAAAACAATGGCAAAGTTGTTGCCTTAGTAAATTATGATAAAATCTACCTCGCACAACTCCGGGATGAGACAGAGCAATTCAGTGCTAAATATGGAATCTCTTTTTCGGGAAATAAAGAGCGATATCTAAAAACGGCGAAATTCATTTTAGATGAATTGATTCTGAAAAAAATTTATTTTCAGGAAGCAGAGCGGTTAAAAATAACGACCGATGAGGATGAACTGGAAAACTATTTAAGACACGTTGTTGGAGATTATTCAAGAGATGATTTCAGCCGGATGTTTGAATTGAGGGATATTGATTTATCAAAATGGAAAGAGCAAATCAGGGAAAATAGACTCTTTGAAAAATTGATTTCTAAAGAAGTAAAAGATAAAATTATCGTGAAAGAATCGGAAATTAAAGCTTATTATAAAGCTCATTCAAAAGATTATATGCTGCCTGATCGTGTGCAGGCTCTGCAGATAGTTGTCAATAACGAATTGGAAGCTGAAGCAATCTCTAATAAACTACAGGAAGGCGCTGCTTTTTTTGACCTTGCAAAAAGTGAATCGATGAGCCCGGAAGGTGATCAGGGTGGAGATTTAGGTTTTTTTAGCCGCGGACAAATGCCCAAAGAGTTTGATGACGCTATTTTTAATTTGAAAGTTGGAGAGTCCAGTAAAGTTGTCCAAACCCCATATGGATATCATATTTTTAAGGTAATCAAGAAAAAACGTGCTAAAATTATGAGCTTAAAAGATGCTAGAGGAAAAATTAGGGAAAAATTAAGAAAAGAAAAAGAAAAGAAAGAGTTCATGAATTGGATTAACAATTTGAGAGAAAAATCCGTTATAGTTATAAAAGAGGATGTTTTATCCGGAATTTAATGAGTTTTACGGACATAACTAACAAATTTGAGAAAGTGTTTAGCGAGCGCATTCCCCGTAGCTTACTATGAGGAGCTTCAATTCCTGAGCTTTTAAGCAAAAAAAATATTATGAGTATTAAAAATATTACTATCATTTTTTTATTTCTTTGGCTTATACCCGGGATATCAGCAGCTCAGGTAATAGACCGAATTGTGGCAAAAGTAAATGACGATATCATTACTTTTAGTGAGCTTGAAAAACTGGTTTACTCGATGGAAAAAGTCAACTCTCGTAACGAAAGTGAAAAGAAAAGAATATTTAATAAAGAGAAAAAAAATGTATTGACCAAAATTATAGAGCAAAAACTTCAGCTACACTACGCGAAACAAAACGGATTAGAAGCTACCAAAAACGATATTGATAAAGCGATAGAAGATATTAAAAGGAATAATAATTTTTCTGATGAACTGTTTGAGGCTACCTTGGAACGTGAAGGGTTGACTTTGGAAATATACCGCGATTCACTGAAACAACAAATCACTTTATCTAAAGTACTGAATGTAAAGGTACGAAGCAGAATAAAAGTAAATGAAAAAGAGGTGGAGAGCTATTATTCAAAAAACAAAAAGAAATTTCTAAAACCTGTAGAAATTAAAGCATACCACATTATTTTTGTTGTTAATAATAAAGAGGATAAAGTTAAAGCCGCAAGGCAGAAGAAAAAGGCTTTGCGCGTACTAAAACTTGTAAGGAAAAACAAAGATTTTAAAAAGCTCGCAAAAACTTACTCAGAAGGGCCGTCAAAAGATACCGGCGGTGACCTGGGGTGGGTAAAAAAAGGCACCATGATCTCTTCATTTGAAAAAGCAGCATTTTCTTTGAAAAAAGGCGAAACCAGCAGTCTGGTTAAAACCGATTATGGTTATCATATTATAAAAGTAGTAGATAGAAGGGAAGCGAAAAACAGGGTACTGGATGAAGCAAGAGGTGAAATAAAGAAAATTCTTTTCAAAAATAAATATGACGACAAATATGATCAATGGATGGCCGAACTTAAAAAGAATGCTTTTATAGAAGTTTATCTGGAAAAAGAATCTAATAAAAAAAGATATACATCTTTAAATACTAGAAAGAAACACAAACCTATACGGGTTGATAATCCAGGATCAAGCGAAAAAGTAAGTAAAAAAACAAAAATTAAGAAAAAACAAAATGCAAAAACAAATTCAAAACCGATAAACTCTGAAGATAAAATAAAAATTTCAAAGTTTATTTTGAGATGGGAAGTATCTCGTGAAACTAAAAACCGGCGTCGATATTTTTCTTTTTATTCAAAAAACTTCAGGACAAATGGACTGAGCCTAATGGAGTGGAAAAAAATAACAGAAAAAGAATATGAGGAATATAAATTTATTGATATTGAAATACGTGATTTTCGAGTTTTTAAACGAGATAATTTTTACGTTGCTGCTTTTGATCAGAGACTTAAATCAGACGTCAATGATAACATAAGGCTGGTACGGCTTTATTTAACAAAAAATAAAGATGAATTTAAAATTGCCCGGGAGAAGTGGCTCAATTCACCTGATACCCATAAGGAATTTTTTCAAAAACCTCTTTTAAGTTACAATACCCTCCCCAAATCTTCCTCAAAGCTATCCAGGAAAAAAAGACGCTCACGTATGATACAACCTCTTGGACTTTTGTGATAAAATAAATATTTCCACTCATTTTGACAGGATAAAGGTCACGTTAAGCGGGACTTAGTGGACAAGGTTCTTCTCTTCCTGATGATACGCTTAATCTCGTCAAAAAACCGGTAGTCGAAAAGTTAAGTCGATGAAGATTAACAATGAAATTTATAAAAAAATAGAATCTATAGTTAAGCCAGAATTCGTTTCTGATGCAGATGAAGACAGGTTCTGTTATTCCTATGATGCGACCGGGGGGAAATCACTCCCGGACCTTGTGGTTAGGCCGGCTACCGTAGAAGAAATTTCAAAAATTGTAATGATTGCTAATGAACATTTAATACCGCTTATTCCACGCGGATCAGGTTCAGGATTTGTCGGTGGTTCTACGCCTGTTTCCGGTGGAATAGTGCTGATTTTGACACGAATGTCCAAAATTATTGATGTCGATGAGGATAATCTAACCGCGGAAGTAGAGCCCGGTGTTATTACGCAAAAATTGCAGCAGGAAGTGGAAAAATTAGGGTTGTTTTATCCGCCTGACCCGGCGTCACTAAAATTTTCTACCATAGGTGGAAATGTGGCTGTGAATTCCGGCGGGCCAAGGGGAATCAAATATGGTGTTACAAAAGATTATGTCCTCGGATTGGAAGCCGTGCTTCCCACCGGAGAAATTATACATACAGGCGTGAAAACAGTAAAAGGCGTGGTTGGGTATGATCTGACACAGCTACTAATAGGTTCTGAAGGTACCCTCGCTATTATCACAAAAATACTCTTAAAACTATTGCCTAAACCAAAAAAGGTTAGAACGGCATTAGCCATATTCCCGGAAGTAGACGACGCTGCAAGGGCGGTGACTGAAATAATCAGGTCAAAGATTATACCTGCCAAGCTGGAGTTTATGGATTGTACTGCTATAGAGTGTGTTGAGGAGTATATTGAAATAGGCCTCCCGAAGAAAGCAGGGGCGATGCTGTTGATAGAAGTGGATGGAGATGATGATGTTTTGGAAAAAGAGATTAAACAGATTGAACTTTTATGTAATAAGTATAACACCGGTCAGATACTTATTGCCGCGGATGATAAGGAACAGGGAAAGCTCTGGGCAGCGCGCAGGGCAATATCACCCGCTCTTGGACGTTTAAAGCCGACTAAAATCAATGAAGATATTGTTGTTCCAAGAAATAAAATCCCTTCCATCATAAAGCGAATAAGAAAAATTGCCGAAGATTTTAATCTCACTATCATAAATTTCGGGCATGCCGGAGATGGAAATATTCATGTAAATATCATGACCGATAAACAGGATAAAGATGAATATGCACGAGCGGAAAAGGCTGTAAAAGAAATTTTTTCAGCTGTACTGGATTTGGAAGGAACCATTTCCGGAGAGCATGGAGTAGGCTTGACCAAAAGTCCGTATATTAGTATGGAAATAGAGCCGGTAGTATTGCGAAAAATGAAAGAGATAAAAAAAATTTTCGATCCGAATAATATTATGAATCCCGGTAAAATATTCTGATATGATTTCGGCAAAGCTGAGCTTAGCTCTGCCTTCCACGACCTCAACCCTCCGGGCGACTTTCCTCCGGAAATCGTCCAATTTTATTATCGTGATAAAATTGTGATTATCGGCAAAGCTGAGCTTAGCTCTGCCATCCCTGGCCTCAATCCTTTGGGCGGACTTCCTTCTTATGGGTGACCTCTTTTTAGGTTAAATTTTTTCTGCTGTGACTGCAAAAACTCTAAAAACTTTGGTTTAAAGTTCTTTTAATTGTCGTTTCATTTCTTTTGCAGCCATAGCATATCCCCCATTCGAACCATCTAAAAAGTGGATATGGTCTGTATCGTAATTGAAAATCAAACAAGTCATCAGAGCGCTGGGAGAGGCGTGAATCCCGAAAACGATTTTTCTCTCCTCATGGAGTTGTTTTAAATAAACAATCAATCGGTTTCGTTGGTCCAAAGTTCCGGAAAGAATCATCCTTAATATTTCATCAAATTTTCGATAATCAGTATTGGCAATAAGTTTCTGTTTATATTGTCCCCAATCAACATTTTTTGTTTTTACGTTCATAACCATTAAGAATTTTCCTATATAGGCTAAAAGCTCCAATTTCAAAGCATACATCCAGCGTTTCCAGAAAGTTTGAAAGGCAGTCCGAATCCGAGCTTCAATAGAAAGTTTTCTTGGAGAAGAAGTTAAAGAAAGTTGTTCTAGTTGAAGAGGATGATGATTCTCTTCATGACCATAAATATCGAGAATTTTTTGAGAAACTTCATTATAAATAGTTTCTTTTGAGGAAACTTTCTGTTCCAGTGCTTGGACCAAAATCGCAACAGTTTCCTCATGAGGACTGGGAATTTCATTCCAGCGGCATTCAAAACCTTCAAAACTTCCATTTGCTTCGATTTTACTCTCAGGAAGTAAATAAGGGTTATCATGCCCTGGATCTTTGACTAAGGATTCAGCGTATCCCAAACCATCCCCTTGAAACATAGCTTGTTGGAAATGAGGTGAAGGTTTATATTTTCCTACTAGTATTTGATGTTTATCATCTTTGATTATGCTCATTGGAACCATACCAATTCTCAACTGCATTCCAAAATTATTTTTAGCCATTTGTTTAGTTGCTACCAATGCCGATTCCACAGCCTTCTTCTTTGATGGAGGAATACATAAAGTTGATCCATCTCCTCCAAAAACATATGGAACTTTTAAAGGGGCTACTACGTTAAGCAGCGCAACAATCGATGCTGCGCCAATAGAATTGACTTCCTTATACAATCCCTTCTCAATTGCGCTGGTTGAGCCTTGAATATCTGTAATCACTACAAACCATTCAGAAGGAAGAGGGCTATACCATTCCAATTGAGCAAATTGAGAAAAACTGGAAAACCCTACAAGTTTCTCGTAGAAATTACAGGAAGAGGTCATAAACGTTCTTTTAAAAAAGAGTGTTAGCTCTGGGGCAGGTGCAGTGCCTTGTTAACGCGAGAATCGACATAGTTTGCTTGATACTGCATCATTGCTCTAATTTATATAAGCGATGGGCATTTTCATATCCGATCTTGCGCTGCAATTCTTCCGGTAACTGCTGTAACAACCCCACAGTAGACTGGATGCTACCGGCACTGGGATGCCGGTTATCTTTCAGAATAATTTCATCACTCCCAATAAGGAAGCGATCAGGGAATTCTTGAAATAACAGCAGCCATTCCTTTTTTATATGCCCCTCAGTGTCCAGGGGAAACGTAGACCGTACCACGTTTCTGGCCTGCATGCCACCGGCGACCCTAATGCTCATGTAGAGGTTGGAATGTTTCAGCAGAAGCTTCCGTGTAAGGTCTACAGTTCGTTTACCCGTACTGTCCCATCCAAGGTGCACCCAGATTATTCGTGCGTTTTTGTTATGGTCCAGCAATCGCTCAAAGCTTTCTATATTGGGTTTCAATATGGGAGGATTGGGCGGTGATTGAAGACGTAAAGGTAATTCAATTTCTTCAGGAATTGCTTCCATGTGTATATCGATGGGTATATCATACTTAGCCGCCAGATCGGCAAGTCGAAGAAAGAGCGGATGATCCGGTGGGGCTGATACATAAGGATGATCTGAACGCATAGAGAAATGTTCCGCTGTCATTTCTCCAAATCCCACTACACCTTTTTTGAAAAGCTCTGCGGCTGTAGCATCGAATTTTTTTTTTATAGCATCTGTCACTCGCCCGGACTCAACCGTTTTTTGGATCATAACGTTGAGACTGCCGCCTCCACCTAAGACTGCAAACCGCCCCGGAAAACGTTTTACAACTGGCAATATGTCATCGAGATAAAGATTGTTTTTCTGTTTCACTCCTTGAGGCATGGGCATTACCAGACTGATCTTAACACCAGTCTTGTCCATGGTCTCCAGCGCAGTTTGAGCAGGACTTTCATAATCAAACTGCCGGGTTAGTCCCCCGCTGGTTCTACCTACCAGATGATTATGAGTGTCCACATAAATTAGTTCAGCTGGTGTGCCTGCTGATTGCTTTATAATAGGTTGTTGCAATCGGTCTTTCATGCCATCACCACCTGATCGCCGTTTACCACCTGTCAGAGGAGTACCGCCAGCTTCCTGAGGACTGATATAACCATCGGCATTCCGGTCCATGCGCCTGAAGGCCGGTAGTGGTCCACGGAATTCCTGTTGTGATAAGCGGCCATCACCATCACTATCCATGCGTTGAAAGGGTGTCTCAGCCCATGATAATGTCGGCATGAAAATTATAATGACGAAAAAGAATACAAAAACAAGAATAGTCAAACTTGTTTTTCTCATGCCCAAACCCTCCGATTTGTAAGCGCTAACGCTACCGATAACCTGCACCAAGCTGTTATAAAATCTATGAGTAGTTAAGAAATTATGTAAAAAGTTGATTTTTGAGCCGGAGCATATTAGTTGGTGTCTGGTTCATCGGATTGTTGGGCGATTATTTGCTATGCACAAGCCGTTGACTCTTTAAGACGCAAGGGTTTAATGGTTTTCAACTGATTCGTCTCGATGGCTTTCGTTTTATA
>CEQE01148453.1_pt1 | contig 18892 bp, 19 predicted proteins | sample 356201 | NCBI WGS metagenome assembly CEQE01 (sample SAMEA2619970, study PRJEB7988) | marine metagenome | biome: marine biome (ENVO:00000447); feature: mesopelagic zone (ENVO:00000213) & marine oxygen minimum zone (ENVO:01000065); material: "saline water (ENVO:00002010), including plankton...
AGACCCAGATGCTGTGTGCCGACGGCCGCTATGCCAATACCGGCGTGCCGCCCCGTTTTCCCCATGAATTCAAGAAGCTGTATGACTGGTTGCTGCGCCTGGATCTGCAGGACGATCTGCCGGAAGCCGTATTCCTGCAGATGGGCGCTGAATGGGAAGGTCCGTTCGATCTATCCAAGATCGGCGAGGACGATACCCTCACAGCGATCTTTGGGGCGGGGCGTGATGCGCTGAAGCTGATTGCGTCTCGCCTGTCCGCCTACGATTACTTTGTCGGCTGCCAGAACGTCGGACTGTCGGTCGGCGTTATCTATTCACCCGAAGAAGCGTTCGAAGATCCACACATCAAGGCGCGAGGCTTCCAGGTGGAGGTCGAGCATGAGGACCTCGGTCGCAGCGTTCGTTATCCCGGCGCGCCCTACCACTTCGAGAAGACTCCCTGGCGGATCAGTCGACGTGCTCCCAAGCTTGGGGAACACAACGACGAAGTGTTTCGCGAGATTGAATAGATCGGTTCTCTCATCAAGACATGAACTCCCAGTGGACAACGTCCAGCTAGTGTCATGACCACAGAGGACACAGAGAGCACAGAGGTCTCTGTCTCAATCTACTCTGTGCTCTCTGTGGTTGAATCCAAACAAGATTCTCTGCACAGGTCCCGGACGAATACTCCTAAGGCGGTGAGCGTTGATAAATGACTTCACCGCCTCGAACGGTAGCTGCTACATCGGTACGCTGTAGCCTCACCCGTGCCTCCTTCCACGGCCGGTCGAGCAGGCAGAAATCTGCTGCAGAGCCCACTTGAATGGTCCTCGCGGGACCACCAGGATCGTCTGCGGGCGAAGTGAACAGACGAAGTGCTTGCTCGGGTGTTAGACGCTCTTCGGCTCCTATCAGCCGACCAGCCGCAGTGAGTCTGTTGACGGCTGCGCTCATCGAAAGCCACGGATCTGCATTACCGAACGGGGCATCGCTGCCGGCGCCGAGCGGCACGCCAGCTCGCAGAAACGCTGCCGAGCGGTAGAGCATGTCATGTTGTGATGAGTCTATGTCCACCAGGTACTGGTCGCCTCGCTCAGCAATAAGGTTCGGCTGAGTCACGACGGTAACGCCGCTCTCCCGAAACAACGAAAGGCAGTCGTCAGGTGTGAGGGAAGCATGCTCGATGCGATCTCCCTGCATAGGGCCGGCCTCCCGGCAAGCTGTTAGCGCAAGCACGAGTTCCGCTACGGTCACGCAATGGATCGCGACGCAACGCATCTGTTGGTGGGCCGTCACTATGCGCAGTTTCAGTGCATCGAACTCCGGCAGCGCATACTCGTCCAACATGATCTTGACGGCACCAAGCTCAAGTTGTGGATGTTCCGTTACGGTCAGGCTTTCGTCTCCCATGACGCGTACCCGTTGCAGCAACTGTCGATCTTCAATAAGCTGCCGGTATCGAGCTGCGCTTGAGTTAGTGTGGGTCGCATCGGTGAATCCACTGACACCGAAAGTCGCAAGCAGCTTCGAGGTCGATTCGATGTCAGGCAGCGGCTCCTGGACCAGTTGCTGCCGTAACCAATCATCCATGCGGAACAAGCGACCCGTTGGTGCGTTGTTTGAGTCGCACTCGACGCCGTCCAGAGATAGATGCTGGTGCAGGTTCAGTATTTCTGCGGCGACGGAATTGACAAACCACATCTTGCCGCTGCGGTGTTGAATTCTGACTGGGCGGGTCGGAAGAATCGCGTCCAACTGACTGCGCTGCAGCATTCCAGCGACGGACTCGTGGTAGCCGACGCCGCGTATCCAGCCGCTTCCCTTCTGTTGCAGCAACACTTCACGCAGGGCTTCTGTATTGGTTACGGCTGGCGGACCGCAGTGCACAGATTGGCGGGCGGCAGTCAGTGCAAACAGGTGCATGTGGTGATCGTGCAGCCCGGGCAGTAGCGCACCACTTGCGGCATCGATGACCTTTTCTCCGGGATTCGCGGTCAGCCCGGCTGCAATCTGGGTTACCACACCGTTGGTGCAACGGACATCCAGGCCAGCGTGGCCCTCAATTCCAGCATGGCGAATCAGCAACACGGGCCGGGTACCTCTGCTGGGCCAGGTTGCGGAAAAGTCAACATGCGGGCAGCCGAAAGACCGTTGTCAGTTTTCATGCCAAGAGTATACTCAACTTATGCAAACTGCTGTTGCGCTTTCCGAACTGTTAGCTCGATTGAACTCCGCCTCCGAAGCCGAAGGGATGTCGGCTGTACTGGATCAGCCATACCTGCTGGTCGATCTGAAAGACTGGCAGCCCGGTGAGAGTGGCGCTAAAAACTCCGGCGCAGGCAAACCGGCCCTGCAACCCAACTGCCCGGTAATCGGATTAGGTGACTGCGTGGCGGATCTACCTGCCATCGTGGACGTGATGGCAGATTCAGATGCGACGTTACGGGTTCTGACAGAGGCGATCGACAGCGCACCGGTTGCAGCGACCATATTGGTACAGTTGCTGCGGCACAACGAACAGGCATCGGTGCGCGATGCACTTTTTGCTGAGTCGCTGGCCTATTCGTCACTTCAGAGCGGAGCGACCTTCAGGGCGTGGCTCGACAGTCGCAAACCTTCCGCCGCCGCCCGGGAAGACGAGTCGTCACTGCTGCTGCTGGATCGGCAACAGGATTTGCTGACCATCACGCTCAATCGGCCGCATAAACGAAACGCGTACTCGGCAGCGTTACGAGATGCACTGTGTGAGGCCCTGACGTTGGTTTCTGAAGATACAACCATCAAACGAGCCATCGTTCAGGGTGCCGGCGTGTGTTTCAGCGCCGGGGGCGATCTGGATGAGTTTGGCGAGGCACGTGACGGTGCCTATGCGCACCTTGTCCGCATGACGCGAAGTGCAGCAGCGCTGCTGCACCGACTTCGAGATCGCGTCGAGTTTCGGCTGCACGGTGCCTGTGTGGGTGCCGGAATCGAACTGCCAGCTTTCTCGAATCGGATCGTCGCCGCGCCGGATAGCTTCTTTCAACTGCCGGAGGTCGCGTTTGGCCTGATTCCCGGGGCGGGGGGCACGGTCAGCGTGCTGCATCGCATAGGCCGTCACCGCACAGCGTTTATGGCCTTGTCGAATCATAGGGTTGACGCCCAAACAGCGCTCGACTGGGGTCTGATCGACGCGATAGAGTAGAATTAGGGGGACAGTTTACTTAGTAGAATTAGGGGGACAGTTTACTTAATTCCCAAAGGAATTAAGTAAACTGTCCCCCTAATTCGAGCTGGTTAGGCGTCCTCGAGCTGTGTCTTGATGACGCGGCGTAGCAACTTGCCGGTGGGGTTGTAGGGTAATTCGTCCCAAAAGAGAATATCTCGGGGTACGCGGGATGAGCGCATGCGCTCCTTGACCCAGTTCTGCAGTTGCTCAGCGCTCGCCTCTTGCCCCGCCTTGAGGACCACTACGGCAACCACTGCTTCACCCCACTGCACGTCCGGAATGCCCACCACGGCGACGTCGGCGACCGCATCGTACTGCAGCATTACGTCTTCGATCTCGCCGGGGGACAGATTCTCTCCACCCCGTACGATCAGATCATCTGCGCGTCCCTCCAGAAACAGATATCCCTCCTCATCCATGGATCCCCTGTCCCGGGTCGGGAACCAGCCATCGTCATCCACCAGGTGGCCAATGCCCTCGTATTCGCCGGAGACCTGCTCACCGCGAACGAATATCTCACCGCTCACGTTTGCTTCGAGGGCTCCACCATCGTCATCCCGAATCTCTATCTCGATGCCGGGCAGCGCTCTGCCTACGGAAACCAGTCGGCGACGAACGGTGTCATCACTGCTGGCGGCCGCTTCGCGGTGCTCTTCCGGTCCCAGTACGCTGATGGTGGAACTGGTTTCCGTCAGGCCGTATGCATTGGTCAGATCCGCCTCGGGGAACAGCTGCATGGCCCTTTCCAGAACTGCCAAAGGCATCTTGCCGCCACCGTAGGAAAGCGTTCGTAGGTGCGGCATATCAGCGCTGCTCTCGCCCTCGAGCGCCTCGACGATTCGGGCCAACATGGTGGGTACCACAAAGGCCGTGGTGATGCATTCAGTCCGTGCCACGTCGATCCAGTCGGTAGCTGCAAAGTTGGGCAATTGAACCACCCTTCGACCGGAGTAGACGGAACTCAATACGGCTGCGATCCCTGCAATATGGTAAGGCGGTACGCACACCAACGCGGTTTCATCCTCTTCCGCTGAGGCGAACTCCACTGAACCGAGTATGTAAGACACCAGATGTTTTTGCCTTAATACGGCGGCTTTGGGAACGCCGGTTGTGCCGCTGGTGAACAGCAGCACCGCGGTATCCTCCGGATCCATGGACCAGGGATCCGCCAATTGCTCACTTTCTGCCTGCAAGAACCGATCGCGTGTCACTACGGTGAGATCGGTGCGTTCTTCGAAGCTGGTCGCCCGCTCCCCATCGGTCACCAGATAGGCGTTGTTCATGCGTGCCAACAGGGCTTCGATTTCGGTATCGGTGAGGCGATAGTTTAGGGGGATGAATGGCACGCCCGACCAGGCGCTGGCGAACAGAGCGACCGGTACAGCCAGGCTGGTCACATCCAGGATGCCTAGACTGCTACAGCCTGATTCCCGTGTATTGAAGGCTGCATGGCCACTGCGATTATAGAGTTCCTGATAGGTGATGGCTGACCCAGCAGAGGAATCGGTGAAAGCGACCCGATCGCCAAATGCATCAGTCGCCATCTCCAACAACATCATGATGTTCATTGAAGCTCCAGCTATAGTACGTGCTGTAGGGGAAGGGTGGGGGGCAAAGGGTAGCTAATCAGACTTAGGCAGTTTCTTTGCAGTCTTCATTGCGAGCGGCTTGCCTGCAACGGCCAGTGAACCATCACCGGGCTTGATACAGAGCAGTTCCAGATTACCTTCCTCATTGATGTAACGTTTGCCGATCAGTACACCCTCGGCGTGGTCCGGATCGATGTCTCCTTTAGTGACATCGTTTGCAGCATCAGCCATGGCAGCGCCACCACACGTCAGTGTCGTACTTCCTTCAGGTGCGGTGATCACCATCACCTCACCGTTGCATACAGTGCTTTTGAGACGCACTCCCGATTTTAATTGCATGAATCAACCTCTGTGGAATTACAGGATTCCTAGATTCTATCAAAAATAGGAGGGTGGTAAACACTTTCCCTTTACGATTTACTTCGCCGCTCCGCCAATCCGCGTATGACGTACCGTTTTCCGCTGAACTGGCCTTTGAAGCCGGGCCATGGAGGGTGCAGGGGGCCCTTCGAAACGTGAACCAGTTCACGAATCCGCCCTAATCGAGCACGCGTGTGAACTGGATCACTGCTTTTTCCGGCGCTACAGGCTCTAATGGGTATCGAACGGGACTCGTGGTAAAGAGAAATGAAATTAATGGAATCGGACTCTGACTTCTTACTGCGGCTATTCAACTGCTGCTTTCTGATCACATTCTGCGTCATCCTGGCAGTCAATCTCTTCTAGACGGATTCCCTCCTACAGTCTGCGCGAATCAATACATGGAAAGTGCGGGTTCATAGAGAGCTGCCATCTGTTCCCTGAGTTCAAGGATATGTTCTGACCAGTAACGCTGGGAATTGAACCAGGGGAAAGCTCGGGGAAAGGCGGGGTCGCTCCAGCGCTTTGCCAACCAGCTGCTGTGATGCATGATGCGCAACGTGCGAAGTGGCTCCACCAGGTTTAGCTCGACCGGATCGAAATCGCAGAAATCGCTGTACCCTTCCACGATTTTCTGTATCTGCAGGATCTGCGTATCCCGTTCTCCGGAGAGCAACATCCACAGATCCTGAATTGCGGGCCCGTTGCGTGCGTCATCGAAATCCACGAAGTGAGGAATCTGGTCGCGCCACAGAACATTGCCCATGTGGCAGTCCCCGTGCAGGCGAAGGGCTTTGACAAAGTCGAACTGCTGGAACATCTCCTCGATTCTCTCAAGCAGTTGCGCCGTCAGCGTTTCATACGGCGTGATGAGTTCTGCCGGAATGAAGTCGTTTTCAAGCAGGAACGTTCTCGAATCGTGACCGAAAGCGGCGACGCTCAGCGTGGGACGATGCTGGAAGCTGCTGTCGCTGCCCACGGAGTGAATTCTGCCGATGAACCTGCCCAAAATGGGCAGTGTTTCCATATCGTCCACCTGTGGGGCTCGGCCTCCTCTCCTGGCATAGAGAGCAAAACGAAAGCCCTCGTGTTGAGCCAGCGTGGAGTCGTTAGGAAGTAGCAGCGGCGGCACAACCGGAATTTCCAGTTCTTCCAGTTCCTGTGTAAAACGATGTTCCTCCAGGATCTGATCATCGCTCCAGCGCCCCGGTCGGTAGAACTTGCCGATCACGGGTTCGTCATCTTCCACGCCAATCTGATAGACGCGGTTTTCGTAACTGTTGAGTGGGATGTTTCTAGCATCGCACCTGTATCCAGCACTCTCCACACAATCCATCACCAGATCCGGCGTCAGGCGTTCATACGGGTGTGCCTCTTCAGTCATGATGGTATTCCGTCAGTAGGGCAACGCTCTTGATCTGTGCGTAGACCTTCTGGTCCACGTGCAGAGCCAGTTGCTCGATCGACTTGCGCGTCACTCTGGCCAACAAGAACTGAGAACCGGCGGACAGTCTTACCAGCATCCTGGCTTGCTGTCCCTCTTCGATCGATTCGATGCGGGTTTCGATGATATTTAGAATGCTGGTCTTCCCCGGTGGGTCGAGGGCCAGGCTGACATCTCGGGCCGGAATCCTGATCCTGACCTTGCTGCCTTTAGGCTGCTTGAGTTCGGTTACGTAGAGTTCACCCCCATCGAACAGGAGCTTGCTGAGACCATACTCTTCGTCCTGGCAGTCAAGCGTGCACTCCAGGATGGAGGCAGCAGTTTCGTCGTGTGCGATAGCGAGGTTCAGTTGCGAGCTTAACTCAATCACTGAACCGGAAGCGATTACTTGGCCCCGCTCGACGATAATCAACCTGTCCGCGAGGTGAGTTATCTCTTCGAGTAGATGGCTCACGTAAACGATGGGTATCGCCAGTTCTCTGTGCAGGTTGTCCAGATACGGCAAGATGCGCGCCTTCGCCTCCTGATCGATCGCTCCGAGCGGCTCATCCATCAAGATGAGATTGACCCCGCTCAAAAGCGCTCTGGCGATGGCGGTTCGTCTGACCTCCCCGCCGGACAACCGTGTAACCGGTTTGTCGATCAGACTGCCAAGCTCCAGCCACGCTACCACCTGGCTCAGACTGGGTCCGCCGTCGATCTGCCGGCGCGAGATTGCATAGTCGAGGTTGCCCGCCACGGTCAGATGCGGCAGTAGCTGCGCGTCCTGAAATACATAACCGATGTGACGTCGGTGTGGCGGGGTGAAATGATCTGCATCCTGCCAGATGGTGTCACCAAACTGAATTCTGATGGTATCCGTGGCTAACCCCCGCTCGAGTCCGGCCAGACAGCGCAGGATGGTCGTCTTGCCGGAGCCTGAGTGGCCGTAGAGAGCGGTAATCCCCGCTCCGGGAATCTCAAGATCGACATTCAGTCGAAAGTTGGTTGACCGGGTCAGGTCGATGCTGGCTTTGAGGTCCATGGGATTGTCAGCGATTTGATTCAAAAGGAGTAGCGCATCTGAAATCTGCGGTTTGCTCCGTACACCATCAGTAACATCAGGAAAGAGAACAACAGGAGGCCGCCGGCCAACCAGTGGGCCTCGGCATACTGCAGAGATTCGACGTGGTCATAAAGGGCGATGGAGAGTACCCGTGTCTCGCCGGGAATGTTGCCGCCGATCATGAGTACGATGCCAAATTCACCCACGGTGTGGGCAAAGCTCAAGCTGGTCGCTGTGATGAAGCCGCGACGGCAAAGGGGCACTGCTACGCTGAAGAACCGATCCAGCGGGCGTGCACCCATTGTGGATGCAGCTTCCAGCGCGCCGCTGTCCAGGTTCTCAAAGGCGATCTGAAGCGGCTGCGTGAAAAAGGGCAGTGAGTAGAGTACCGACCCGATCACCAGAGCGCTAAAGGTAAAGGCAAGCGGCGATCCCGTGAGCTGCAACCAGAATCCACCCAGCATGCTGTCAGGAGCGAAGGCCAGCAGCAGGTAGAAACCCATCACCGTAGGCGGCAGTATCAGCGGCAGTGCGACCACGGGTTCGATGAGAAGTTTGATGCGCCTACTGGTGGTGGCCAGCCACCATGCCAGCGGGGTCGCCAATAACAGCAGAATCAGCGTGGTGACCAGTGCCAGCTTCAGAGTCAGCAAAAGTGCGACCAAATCCTGATTGTCAAACATAACCACCTCCAGGTTGCATGACTACTTGGGCAGCAGGTAGCCGTGTTCTTCAATGATGCCACGTCCGGCAGGACTTTTCAGAAACGCCATAAAGTCTGCGGCTGAGGGCCGCGCATCATTCAGCAGGATCGCTTGCTGTTCGATCGGTTGGTAATAGTTGTGGGGAATCAGCCAGACGTCGGAGACAAGGTTGCGATCCAAGATCTGCGAGTAGGCGATGAGACCAGCGGAGACATTTCCGGAATCTACAAACTGAAAGGCCTGGCTGACGCTGTTGCCCAGGATCAGTTGATGCTTCTCGCCGTCCCACACGGAAAGTCTCTGCAACAGTTGTCGCGCAGCGACGCCGTAAGGTGCGGTAGCAGGGTTTGCTATGGCCAGACGGTGGCGCTCACGGGACAGTGAGTCCGGACCTGGTTGCGATTGGCCCGGCACCCAAAGTGCCAGTTGTCCGATGGCATAGGTGAAGCGACTGTCCGGCAGACCCAAGCGCTGTTCGGCCAGCAGTCGTGGTCTTCTTGTATCCGCTGACAGGAATAAATCGAACGGTGCGCCCGAGATGATCTGCGCATAGAGTATGCCGGTTGAGGCAGAACTGTCTTGCACGCGCAAGCCGGTGCGGCGGGTGAACTCTTCGGCAAGGTGCCGGAAGGCAGGTCTGAAATTGGCAGCGACCGCTATGGTTGGCTCCGTGGCCATGGTTGTCAGTGGCTGCAGACTCCAGCAACACAGAAGCAGGCTCAGAGTCTGCCGCCATCGGTGCCGGGTGAACTGGTGCATCATCTTGTGATTGCAGTGCGCGCTAGAGGACAACTAGCGGATACAGGCCATCATGAGAGGGCAGTCCCGGCATCACCTGATCCGAGGCGCTCGATGTAGTCGTTGATCAGTCGTCCGGCGATGGAGACCATGGCAGGATGGTGAGGCAGGTCTTGGTAATGGAACCAGCGGGCGTCTGCAATCTCCTCTTCCTGCAATTGAAACTCTCCACTTTCATATTCGGCGTGGAATCCCAGCATCAGTGAGTTGGGAAACGGCCAGGACTGGCTCCCGAAGTATCTGAGATTCCTGATTTTGACGCCGACCTCCTCGAATACCTCTCTGTGTACAGCGGCTTCGATCGATTCCCCCGGTTCCACGAACCCGGCCAGCGTGCTGTAGAAATTGCCTCTGGCTCTCGAGTTCTTTGCCAGCAGTAACTCCTCTCCTCGTGTCACCAGCACGATGATGGAGGGAGACAGCCGCGGATAGAACATCTGATGGCACTTCTCGCAAGCCATGGAGCGGTCATTGCTGGAAAGCGTCGTTCTGCCGCCGCAAACGCCGCAATATTGGTGGTTGCGGTGCCAGTCGATGACCTGCTTGGCGCGGCCGATCAGATTGAAGACCGGTTCCTCGACTTGACCGAGAAATGAATAGAGCGTTTCGAATTCATAGCCCTCCGGATGATCCGCCTCCGGGTCGACCTGGCAGGCATAGATGGGTACCCCGTCGACATCTCCCAGAAAATGCTCACTCTGGGCATCGAGGCCCAGCCATCGCCACTCATCCCGGTCGAGCGGTCGCCAGGGATGCACGCCGTCGATGCTGAGTACCTCGTTATCCGATACCACGATGTGATAGCTAGATTCGATCTCGTTGGGAATGTCGATCCCGGACCTGAAGTTATTCGCGATATCCAGGAATTCCCAGTCCATCTGCTTGCCTCGCTAGCCATGTGGTGCAGCCACTTTAACATGGAGCGGTACACGCTCCTAACTGGCTTGCGGCCTGAGCGGCGCGACAGTTCTGGCAATGGCCCATACGTGCACCTCGGCAACGCCGTGGGCCAGCAACGTGCTGGACAGTTCCGCCACGGTGGCGCCGGTGGTCACCACATCGTCCACGATCGCCACTTTGCCGACAGAGATCTCCCGGTCAAGCCTGAAGGCATTGCGGATGTTTCTCTGTCGCTGCCTGGCTGACAAGTTGCGTTGTGCATCGGTATGTTTGACCCTGCTGCAACTGCGGTTGTCTATCGGTATGCGACAGCAATCGGATATCACATCGGCAATCTCCAGGGCCTGATTGAAGCCTCGCTCCCGCAATCGTTTGGGATGCAGAGGCACGGGAATGAGCAGCTCTGGCGTGCTGTCCTGATAGGAGTCCAGCAGGTGTCTGGCCAGCAGATAGCTCAGTACCTTGCCGATGAGCAGTTTGCGGTTGTATTTGAATTCGATAATCAGCCGATCGATCGGCGCTACGTACCGATACAAGGTGGTGCAGCGCTCGAATGGGGGCGGGTCGCTGCAACAGCGACCACACAAGCTCTGACCCGGCAGAAGCGGAATTGAACAGCGTATGCAGACGTCCCGGAGTCGAGGCAGATCCTCCTCGCAGCCCTCACACAGGTCCAGGTTGCGATGGCTGGCCGCGTCACACAGGATGCACGTGCCTGGAAACAAGGTATACAGGAGTTGTTGCAGCCATCGGTCCATCTGAATTCACGAAGGAGTTTGGCGCCAGTGTGTATCTTACGTTTGCCGTTGGAAACGGGCTTTTGCTGCAGTGCCGGTAATCCTTAAGCACTGCGGGAGTGAGCCAATACCCGGCGTTAGTCCACAGCGCGATAAGTGTCGGGTGATCATGACAAACAGATCTAATAGCGGCCCTTGAAAGCGCCTTTTTTTGCCACTGTGGCCTAAACCTTTTGCAGGTCTGCCGAATTAGACTATATTCAAAGATAGTACAAGTATTTTTGTCAGCAGGGACGCCCAACCAAAAGGTGTTGCGATGAGTTTGGACTCTCTGCTTACTACCGGCATGGCCGGCATTCAAAGGGGCAATCTGGGCATGCAGCAAGCCGCCCAAGATATCGCCCAAGCAAATATCCCACAGGAATCGAAATCAGATCAGACCGATCTGGTTGAATCACTTGTCGATCTGCAGTCGAACGGCCATCTGGTCAAGGCTTCCTTTGCCGTAGTCAAAGTTGCCGAGGATCTCATGGGTACGCTGCTGGATACGAAGGCGTGATCGACTGGATTGACCTGGAGGAGCGATTGTGGATTTTGGTATAGGAACGAATCTAACGGGTGCAGTTGTGGCCCCCTTCAATTCACAGCAGAAGCAACCTGTTGGGGAGCAGAACTCGGACGCGTTGGAGAGCAGCCTGCCTCCCGTGGAGCAAGTTGACAAAGGTGCTGCGGGCAAGCGGTTGAGCGATGAGAGGCGGCAGGAAGTCGAGCAGCGCTCGGACCGTGACCAGCATAACGATCGGCTGGAAAAGATCAGGATCGATGACGAAGTCAGAGCATTGGCCAGGCGAGACAGCCGAGTCAAAAGCCACGAGAGCACACACGCCGCATTGGCCGGCCGTTACGCGGGGGCCGCACGCTACGAGTTCAAGAAAGGACCGAATGGTGTCCTCTACGCTGTTGCCGGCAGTGTTTCCATAGACACGGCACCGGTTCCCGACGATCCCGAGGCAACGCTGCGCAAAGCACAAGTGATTAAGAGAGCTGCCTTGGGGCCCAGCGATCCATCAGCGGCGGACCGCGCCATCGCCGGTTCGGCCAGCAGCATGGCAGCTGAAGCTGCGGCAGATCTCGCCAGAGAAGGGCGTGTGGATCGAGAGCAGGCTGATGCGGCGAAGGGAGCCCCCGAACGGGTTCCCGAACGGGTCCCCGAACGGCTTCCCGAAGGTCTCTCCGGGGGGCCTCCCGAAAGTGTCAGGGAGGATGAAGCGGGCGACCAGCGCGCGGCCGTAACCGCTCAGGCTGATGAAGAGTCCGACTCCACGGGTGAACAGGACGAGGAGAAGGAGGCCGTGAAACATGAGATCGAGGAGGCCGAGCTGTCGAAGCACTTGATCGACGCAGCGCTGAACAAGAAACTGGTAGAACTGGGGGTATTCAAGGCGTCCGATTCCACCGGCACGGCGTTGGATCTAACGGCCTAAATAGAGTTGCCCTCGGGGCATCCATGGTGTTCGCTGTCGTCACACACGACAAGCAGTTTGAAGTAGGTGGCCCATTCCGCTATCTCCCCCTCGGACATATCCGCCTCGTTGGGTTCGAAGGCGGCTACTCGCTTGAGCAGCTTTAGTATGTAGAAATACTCGTCTCCCTGAATGGCCTTCACCATCAGCACCTCGCCTTTGCCGGAGAAGTTGCTGGCACCGCACATGATCAATCTGAAGGAGGTCGGGTAGCCGTTCTCGATACCCGAAAACAGATTGAAATGCTGCACGAATTTACACTTCTCCCGGTATCGTTCAGCTTCGTTTAGGAGAATGTCTATCGGATCACTCGCCTGTGCTTGAGTAAAGGATTCGAACGTGATCTTTATGGTCCAGGCGTCCTTGTCCTCGCCGTCTGGGATGAATTCTGCAAGCCTGCTTTGGTCGGTATTGAGGGTAAATACCAACTGCCAGTCGGCGGGCGGTTGGGCGATCAGCCGTTCGCTGCTCTCACCTGCATCGGCCGGGCAGCTTGTTGCCAGAAGGCCCAGCAGGACTAAAATATGCACTCGATAGCAGATCATGCTTTCCTGGAATATACCCGTAGACATAAACAGTAGATTAACATCTCCGCCGGTAAAAGAGAGGGTCCGTGATGAGAATTGATCTGATGACCGTGGAATTCCATCTGCGGGGTTGTCTCTCTCTCAAGGATAAACGCAGTCGATTAAGGGGCATGCGCGATCGAATAGGCAGACAGCGATCCGTTGCGGTGGCAGAGACTGACCATCAGGATACGCTGCACAGATCGGAATGGGCCTTCCTGGTCATCGCTCAGAATCAGCAGTTGGTGGACAAGATCCTCATGGAAATCGAGAAGGATCTGACATCGCAGGTGGATGCCAGTATCGTTGCCATGAACCGGGAGAAACTGTGACCATCGCCCCTACAGGAAAAGGTTGGCCTCCCGTTCCAGGGAGATCAGTCGTTTCACCCAGTTGTCGATCAATCCAAACTCATGATCGGAAATAGCGAACTGATTGCTCAACTCGCGTAGAAAACACTGTTCCTCGATTTCGAAAGCGCCGTCGGCGTAACCCAGTCGGATCAGGGAGATCAGAGCGACTGCCCTGGATCTCCTGGTATCGAAAATGTCGCCTATGCCTTTGATGTCCAGGTATTCAGCTTCAAAAGTCGCTTCCAGGTTCATCTCCCTGCGCATTTCATCCATCATCACCTCTTCACCGGTGGATAGATCGCCGTCTGACACGACAACGTTGTGCGCCAGGCACATGAACGCCTCCTTTTGTGAACCACTAAGAGATGAGAGAAACATGAGTCACCTTTGTTGTTATATTTATCTGACGGTGCTTGTGTTTTTTTGTGGGGCTGCCTTTATTCTGGACTTGCGAGGATGACTTCGTAGTTCTTTATCTCTTCCTCACGTATGGTTGTCACCTTCACTTTGTCGCCCGGTTTGTGACGTTCCAGTGCGCCGAGAAGATTATCCTGATTGGTCACCGGGTCGTCATCAATGGCGATTATAACATCTCCGAGGTGAATACGACCGCGCCGATCTTCACGAATACCGACCATGCCCGCAGATGACGCCGGCAGTCCTCTCTCTACGGACAGAATGGCAACGCCTTTGACACCGAAACGGCGAGCCCAATATTCCGCTAGCGGCTCGACCCCCAATATCGGCCTGAACAAGCGGCCGTGTTCGATCAACTGGGGAACGATCTTCTTGATCGCATTCACCGGAATGGCAAATCCAATTCCTGCGCTTGCGCCACTGGGGCTGATGATGACGGTATTGACTCCGACAAGCTGTCCTAGCGAGTTGAGCAGTGGCCCACCGGAATTGCCGGGGTTTATGGCAGCGTCGGTCTGGATGACGTCTTTGATGGTACGATTATCCAGAGATTTGATCTCGCGTCCCAAGGCGCTGACAACACCGACGGTTAACGTCGTATCCAGGGCAAATGGGTTACCGATCGCCAGCACCTTTCTACCCACCGACAGTCTGCTTGAGTCACCGAGAGGGATCGGTTTGAGCTGGCCTCGCGGGGTATCGATACGCAGTACGGCAATATCCTTCTCCGGAGCCCTACCCACCACCTCCGCCTCGTAATCCTCGCCATTCTGCAATGTGATCGTTATCTTGTTGGCGCGATACACGACGTGAAAATTCGTTACGATCAAACCTTCGTCGTCCCAAACAAAGCCGGTACCACTGCCCTGCGGTATCTCCATGACGTTGCGGGAGAAGAGCTGTCTCTGCAGTGCACTGGTGGTGACAAACACGACGGAGGGACTGACGTTCTTGAATACTTCTATATTGTTGCGTTCATCGTCAGTTTGAAACGGCTGTTCCAAGGGAGTCGTGACAGTGCCCGTCTGCCCGTCTGCCGACTCTGAGCCGTTAATGGCAAATACAGCGATACCAAGGGATCCCGCCAGCAGGACAGGCAGGGCCCAGGTCTTGGTCGTGACATCTGAGAGATTCATTTTTTCGCTCCCTTGCTGTGTCTTGCAGACTTAGGATTCAGATCCCTATTCTGGCGGTGGCGTCCGCCTCCGCAGACGCCTAACGGCGAATTTCAAAGTCGTTAAAGCACTCATCGATCTGACCGTCCAGGACTTCCAGTCCGGTGACGTGGGCCAAAGGAGGTCCCTGTCTGCTCCACCTGACCAACGCATCCACAGATGGCGCGTTTCCCCTGGCGTAATATTCGACGCGACCATCGGCTAGGTTTCTAACAAATCCGATCAGTCCCAGGCGAACTGCTTCGCGCCGGAGCGAGGCCCTATAGTAAACTCCCTGCACTCGGCCCGCGACAATTGCATGAATGCTGAGATCTTCCACCGTGACGATTTCGCCTTGACAACGAGTTCTCGATCATTTGGCATCAATTTGATACCAAAACAGAAGCTAGTCTAACGCACCGCTGATCTGCTGTGCTAGTTCTGCAAGAGCATCTGGCTCTGCCTGGCCCCGGGCATGCAAATCCATTGGATCTCCATCTCGCCGCGGGATCAGGTGCGTGTGGTAGTGGATCACCGTCTGACCTGCCGCGGCGCCGTTGAGCTGAGCTACCGTGAGTCCATCTGGGTTGAGTACGACCTTTATGGCTTTGGCAATCTTCGCGACTACACCGGAAATGGCCGCCAACGACTCTGGTGTGGCTTCGAATATATCCTCATAGTGGGTCCTGGTGATAACCAGCACATGACCGTCACTTACTGGAGATGTATCCATAAACGCCATGGCCCACTGATCTTCGTACACCTTGTGCGACGGTAATTCCCCTTCAAGAATTCGACAGAAAATGCAATCTTCATTCATGTATGAGCAGTTAGAGAGGTCAGTTCTAGCGTGACAGCTTCGTTACCGTTGCGGACGAGTCCAGAAATCGAGTCAGTTCGATCACGTCGTCGGGACTCAGAGTTCCAGCCAGTTGTTTGATTCGAAAGGTATCCAGAACGTATTTGTATTTGGCGCTGGCATACTCAAATTGCGCCTGAAAAAGGCTGCGCTGGGCCAGCAATACGTCGACGATATTTCTGGTGCCTACCTCATAGCCCGTCTGCGTCGCGTCCAGCGCGCTCTGGCTGGACTCGATCCCTTTAAGGCGTGCCTGTACACGACCGACATCGGTGGTGATTGCCGTGTACATGCTTCTGGTTTGTTCGACTACTGTCTTCTGAGTCAGTTCCAGGTTCTTTTGTGCCACCTCGAGGTTGAGTACCGCTTCCTTCACCCTGGAATGAACTGCGCCACCGGAGTATATGGGAACGTTCATGGTCAACTGCATGGAGCGTTGATTGGATCTGCTGCCAAAGTAGTCGCCGCCACCGGTAACCGAGTGGTTAAGGGAGACTGAGGCATCCACAGTGGGATAGTGGCCGGATCTGACCACCTGTATTTGCTTCTGTGCCGCCTTGATCCCCTCTTGTGCCGCCAGCAAGCTGAAATTCTGCTGCAAGGCGGTCTCAACCCAGACATCCTCATTTCTGGGTTCGGGATACTCGACTGGAAAATCGGCACTGAGACCGGCGACTTCCTCGAGGCGCTGACCGGTCAGACGCAGCAACGGCTCGAAGCTGACCTGTTGCGCTCCCTCCGCTTCAATCACGGAGACAGCCTGTGAATCGAACTGTGCAGTGGCCTCCAGCACATCGGTAATAGCAACAAGTCCGACGTCGAAACGTTGCTGCACCTGTTCCAACTGTCGCTTGGTGGCATCTCGGGCCGCTTCGGACGCGGTCAGGCGGTCCTGGGCCTCGAGTATGTTGAAGTAGCTTTCTGCGACACGGACGATCAGATCCTGTTGGTCCGTTGCGAAGTTGGCCTGGGCCTGCGCCCGCACATCCTTAGACCGTTGAAACTGGAACCAGCTATCCAGACGGAATACAGGTTGGCTGATACGGGCCTGCCAGCCGTGAGAGTTGAATCGGGTCGTTGGGGCGTTGGGAAGGATCACTCGGCGGGAATCACTGGTTTGGCCGCCGATGGACACGAATGGCAACAAACCTGCTCTTGCCTGGGCTACCGCCTCCCTCCTGGCCAGGTAAGTGGCTTCGGCAGCACCTATCTGGGGGTCGTTTACTACGGAAAGATCATAGATTTCAGAGAGCGTTGCCGCATGAGCTTGGGCGCCGAGGAGCAGGCATAACGTCGTTGCTGATAGCGAGTGTGCGTTAAATCTCATCATACTTTCCCGGTTGTTTCTGGAACCTGGTACAAAATGGCCGCTAAGAATACGGGTTTATCACCCACTATGCCAGCGTTTAGCGATGGATCGGTAGTGGTGCGAGGCGGATGCCTTGATGACACTACTTCGCAATAGACTGTCGAGATCTGCCCCTGAATAGTTTGCTCCAGATCATGGAGTTCACAGTTCAGGACCGGGGAATGCACCCAACTGCTCTTCCAGCCAGCGCGCTACAGCCAGGGCGATATCCTCCCGCCAGGGCTCGGCCAGGATCTGTATCCCGATGGGCAGGTGGTCGGCTGTGGTACCGGCCCTGATCACCACGCCCGGCCAGCCAGCCAGGTTATATGCGCTCGTGTAGGTATAGCCGCTGGTGTCGTCGGTCGTGCCATGGAACACGGCGGCGCTGGCGTTCACAGGGCAGATGAGCACATCGTAGTCTGTGAAATAGGAGAGCATGGAGCTGCGGTAGTTGTCCCACATCACGATGAGTTGGGCGAATTCCCGATTGTCCATCTGGGGTCCGTCAGCAAGTTCCAGAAGATTCGCGATGTAGTGAGAGGGCTCGCCCGTCCTGGCATCGTCGAGAAGTGCTTCCACACCCAGGCCGCCGTCGGCGGCAAACAGCCTGGATAGAATCAGGCCGGACATCTCGATGCCGGTAGGTCTGGCAGAATCCACCTTGAATCCGCTGTCACTCAGTAACTGCACGGCTCCGGTTACCGCTGCTGCGATCTCGTCGGTGGGTTTCATGATGCCGTTGTTCGTGTGAAAGCCAAAGCGCAGACGGCTCACATCGATGTCATCGGGGTTCTTTAGCTCGGCAGCTGGAACGCCTTGATCGATGCGGTCGGGTCCTGCAATGATGGGCAGAACGTAGATGAGATCATCGACGAATCGTCCCATCGGGCCGGGCTGCGACAGGGGGGCCAGCAGTCCTGACGTGGGCAGGGCATTGCCGGTGCAGGGCACGCGACCGGCGGTGGGTTTGATGCCTGCGATACCACAGAAGTGAGCGGGCAGTCTGATACTGCCTGCGGTGTCGGTGCCAATGTCCAAGGGAGAGCCGCCCGCCGCGATGATTGCCGCCGCGCCGCCGCTGCTGCCTCCCGCAGTCCTGGCCAGATCGTATGGATTGTTGGTGCGACCGTAGACCAGGTTATCGGTCTCGAACGAAAGGGTAAATTCCGGCGTATTGGTCTTTCCCATCAGAATTGCACCTGCATCCCGTAATCGGGCCACACAGGTGGCGTCTGCGCCGGGTCTGACTTCGGCCCGGCCTTTAGTGCCCCAGGTTGTGACAGCGTCCGTCGTATCCAGGCTGTCCTTGATGGTGATGGGAACGCCGTGCAGGGGACCTTTTATCCTGCCGTTCTTGAGCTCAGTATCGGCACTTCTGGCGTGCTTTAGAGCCGCTTCTGCAGTGAGGTGAACGACCGCATTGAGCTTGGGGTTAACCTCATTGATGCGATCCAGATAAGCGCTTACCAGTTGCAGGGAAGTGATCTCGCCGCTGGTTACCGCGGCTGCGAGTTTTCTTACCGGTCCACTCAGCAATTCATCCATCGTTTTCTCACTGGGGTCGTCACAGTTTGCTGCATACTATAACGCGATCGGAAGGTGGATGAGCAACTGATTTTCGGGACCGTCGGCGACGGGCACACCTGCTGTCTTCACGTCAGGCGGCGATTTCTCTTGTGAGATCGAGGCTTAAGCCATGGCCATCGATCTCAAACTGTAATGCTGAATCACTGACTTCGCCGCGCGAGAATTCGTTTGCCAGGGTCTCGCTTTTGATGTACGGCAGGTGTTCCTCGATGGCCGCAGCGAGGTCATCCGAACTCGAATAGACGACCTTGATACGATCCACGACGTTGAATCCAAGGTCTCTGCGGGACCTTTGGATCCGATTGACCACTTCGC
>CEQE01143160.1_pt1 | contig 18876 bp, 16 predicted proteins | sample 356201 | NCBI WGS metagenome assembly CEQE01 (sample SAMEA2619970, study PRJEB7988) | marine metagenome | biome: marine biome (ENVO:00000447); feature: mesopelagic zone (ENVO:00000213) & marine oxygen minimum zone (ENVO:01000065); material: "saline water (ENVO:00002010), including plankton...
TTTGTTGGAATTGGAGGAGCCGGCATGAGCGGCATAGCCGAACTTTTGATTAATTTTGGTTATAACGTAAGTGGTTCTGACAATGCCGTTTCTGAAACAACAGATCGTCTTTCCAGACTTGGAGCTAAAATTTCTATTGGGCATGATGCAAAAAATTTAAATGACGCCGAGGTGTTAGTGATATCAGCAGCCATTGATAAGAACAATGTTGAAGTAGTGGAAGCCAGGACGCAAAAAATCCCTGTAATTCCGAGAGCGGAAATGCTGGCAGAATTGATGCGACTAAAATATGGAATTGCAATAGGAGGAACACATGGGAAAACCACTACTACTTCGATGGTTTCTGCTGTTCTTGCCGGAGGAAATCTGGATCCGACATCAGTAATCGGTGGAAAACTGAAAAGCATGGATACCGGCGCAAAACTCGGAAAAGGAGATTTTCTGGTTGCTGAGGCTGATGAAAGTGATGGCTCTTTTTTGAAATTGTCTCCCACTATTGCAGTTGTAACTTCGTTAGACAACGACCATCTCGAATTTTACAGAAGTATGAAAGAAACAAAATCCGCCTTTTTGAAATTTATAAACCATATACCGTTTTACGGGGTATCAATTCTTTGTCTGGATGATGAAAACATTCAGGCACTGATTCCAGAGATAGAAAAACGATTTATTACTTATGGTCTTAAAGGACAGGCTGATTATTCGGCAAAAAATATCCAGATGTCAGAGGAGATAACCAGTTATTCTGTCGATTATCATGGAAAAAATTTAGGGAAAATTAATATTAAAATGCCGGGAATTCATAATGTGCTGAATTCCTTAGCTGCAGTAGCTGTGGGTCTGGAACTGGATATTCCATTTGAATCTATCGCGCGATCTCAGAGTGAGTTTAGCGGGATTGAAAGACGGTTTCAGATAAAAAGCACTAAAAAAGACGTTTTAGTTGTTGATGATTACGGCCATCATCCCACGGAGATTAAAACAACTTTGAAAACTCTGCGGGAAATCTACAAAGAAAAAAGGATAATCGTAGTTTTCCAGCCACACCGCTATTCGCGAACCCAGTTACTATTGAATGATTTCTTTACTTCCTTTTATGACGCAAACCTTCTAATTATCGCATCTATTTATGCGGCAGGAGAAAAACCAATAGAAGGGATTAAATCAAGTCTCATCTCTGAAGGAGTAAAGAATCATGGGCAAAAAAATGTTCTGCTGTTAGAAGATAAACAGGAGATAGTTGATTATCTTTTACATAACACAAAAGCCAATGATGTAATTTTAACACTTGGGGCGGGCGATATTTGGAAAGTTGGAAATGAGTTTATCGACAAATTATAAAGAAATAGAAATGTTATCTGTGAAACTTATGACTTCAATAAAAGACATATTGAAAGATGTTGATGGAGAAAAGAGGTATAAAGAACCTCTTTCCCTGCATACTTCATTCAGGGTAGGAGGAAATGCAGATGTTCTCTTTTTCCCGAAAGATGAAGGTTCGTTAGTTTTGGCGGTTAGAATTGCCAGTGAAAACGATATTCCAATTTTCATTCTTGGAAACGGCTCTAATCTGCTTGTCCGTGATGGTGGAATTCACGGGATGGTAATTTCTTTAAAAAAAATGGAAGGGAATATTAAGATTCTTCCAGGAACTAGCGAAACATTTTTGGTCGTATCTCCTGCGGGAATCTCAATGCCGGCCCTTGTCCGTTATACCGTTGATAAGAGCTTGGAAGGTTTAGAAACGCTTATAGGCGTGCCGGGCACATTGGGTGGCGCGTTAAAAATGAATGCCGGAGCTGAAGGAAAAGACATCAGAGACATCTTTCACTCCATAAGGATTCTCAATATGAAAGGTGAGGTGAAGGAGTTCATGAAAAATGAAGTACGCTTTCATTACAGGGGAACAGAATTTCCGGAAAAAGGAATTTTCCTGGAAGCAATATTAAAATTGAAAAAAGGTAATAAAAACGCTCTTTCACAAAAGATGAAAGCTCTGCTGAAAAGGAGAAGCGCCAGTCAGCCGATTACACAAAAAGGGGCCGGTTCAATCTTTAAAAATCCAAAAGGCCATCACGCAGGACGCTTAATCGAAGAAGCCGGGCTTAAAAGCTTGTCCATTGGAGACGCCGAAGTATCTCCTAAACACGCTAATTTTATTATTAATAGAGGCAAAGCAAAAGCGAAAGATATTGAAGAATTAATAAAGTTAATACAAGAAAAAGTGATGGTTAAAGCAGGTATATCTTTAAAACCAGAAATCGAAATTATTGGAGAACGATAAAATTATAAAAAAACAAAGACATCAAAAGCAATCTCAAGACACGATGCGTTTGCCCTCGGAAAAGAGAGAACTGTTTATAAACGGCGTAAAGCAGATTTTAAAAACTGCTTTTATCTCGTTTTTTACATTTGCACTCATTTTTGGTGGATATTTTCTTTACTATCAGATTATGACATCGGCTAATTTAAAAATTTCAGATTTTGGAATAAAAGGCAACTCTTTTTTGCAAAAGAGCAAGGTGACACAACTGGCGAAACAAAGTGTTTTTGGACAGAATATTTTTCAAGCAAATATTCAGCATGTATCAGATCGATTAAGGGATAATCCCTGGATTGAAACGGCGGAAGTCAGCAGAAAAATGCCTGCCAGCCTGCAAGTAAAAATTAAAGAACGAATCCCCTTTGCGAAAATTGAAATGACTGATGGAAAGACTTTTTTGGTAGACAGGAAAGCCTTCTTGATTAAAGAAATTGAAAGTCATGAATACCAGGTCCTCCCTGCAATTCAGCTAAATGATGAAACTTATTACGAGATTGGAAGTTCTTTAGAATCAGAGGAAATAAAAAACGGCATCAAGTTTATTGAAAAAATATTTAGTGTTAAAAATTCGGATCAAGTTATTAATTTTACTTCAATATCAATGGAAGAAGGGGGCAGGTATATTTTAAGAACAGCTACCGCTTCTATCCGCGTATCCGAAGAAATATTGAAGGAAAATCTGGATAAGTTGAAGATCGCATCAAAAATAATTGATCAAGAAGACTTGAAAGTAAAATACATTGACCTGACATTTGATGGTCAGGTTGTTTTAAAACTTCTGTGAGCATTCAGTGGTCACTTATCAGAGATCAGGAATGCAAGTAGAAAAATGAGTTCAGTGTGAAAATATTTTGTTTCTTACATATTTTGTCCGAAAGCTGACGGCTTTTGGCTGAACGCTTGCTCTCTATCTTAATAAGGAGGATCAAATATGGCAAAGCCGAGTAACCTGATTGTCGGGCTTGATATTGGTACTACTAAAATCTGCTGCATCATAGGTGAATTAAATGATCAAGGGGGGCTTGATGTTATCGGCATAGGGACACACCCTTCCAAAGGATTGAGGAAAGGCGTAGTTGTGAATATTGAAAGCACTGTAGAGTCTATCAAGAGTGCTATTGAAGAAGCTGAATTAATGTCCGGTTCGGAAATTGATTCTGTCTATGTTGGAATTGCCGGCGGGCATATAAAGGGTTTTAACAGCCACGGTGTTATAGCCGTAAAAAATAAAGAAATAAGCGAGGCGGATATAAACCGAGTTATAGATGCGGCTAAAGCAGTTGCCATACCCATGGACAGAGAGGTTATACATGTAATTCCTCAAGAGTATATTGTGGATGATCAGGATGGTATAAAAACTCCCCTTGGCATGTCTGGAGTACGGCTTGAAGCTAAAGTCCATATCGTAACCGGTGCAGTTACTTCCGCTCAAAACATCGTAAAAAGCGTAACCAGGGCAGGGCTTCGGGTTAATGATATTGTTTTGGAACAACTTGCTTCAAGCAAATCGGTTCTGAGTACTGACGAAAAAGAACTGGGTGTGGCTATGATTGATATCGGCGGAGGAACTTCCGACCTCGCCATTTTCTTCCAGGAGGCGATTAAACATACTTCTGTCCTGGCTATTGGAGGAAATCACATAACAAATGATATTGCCATTGGACTTAGAACCCCGACATCAGAAGCTGAAAGAATCAAAAAGGAATATGGTTGCGCGCTCACATCCCTTATAAACGAAAAAGAAACTATAGAGGTTCCATCAGTTGGAGATAGAGAAAATAGAGTTCTCTCTCGTCATCTCTTGAGTGAAATTATAGAACCAAGATTGGATGAGTTGTTTACTCTGATAAAAATAGAAATAGCTCAAAGCGGGTATCGAGATTTAATAACCTCTGGAGTTGTCCTAACAGGTGGGTCAGCAATTATGCATGGAATGGTAGAAGCGGCAGAAAAAATTTTTGAGCTGCCAGTCCGTAGAGGAATGCCTAAATCTATAGGTGGATTAGTCGATGTAGTTAATAGCCCAATGTATGCGACAGCCGTTGGATTACTTTTTTATGGCATGGAGAAAATCAAATCTGGAGAAAGCAGAAATCTGGCTGGAACGAAAGTTTTTAATAAGGTTCTTACCCGAATGAAAGAGTGGATTGATGAGTATTTTTAAGCGAGTTTTCGGCTGTCATCAAGAAGAAAATTGCAATGGATTGATATCTATAATTTATTAACTATATTTATTAACTTTTTTTAAGGAGGGAGCATTTATGATCGAATTAGCAAAAGAAAATACGAGTGGTGCGACCATTAAGGTCGTTGGTGTTGGAGGTGGCGGTAGCAACGCTGTTGGAACAATGATTGCCTCCAGGATGAGAGGCGTTGATTTTATCGTTGCAAACACAGATATACAGGCACTAAAAGCTGCTACGATTCCCGGCAAACTGCAATTAGGGGTAAACCTCACCAAAGGCCTGGGCGCTGGTTCTGATCCTGAAGTAGGGAGGCAGGCCGCATTAGAGAATTCTAAAGAAATCGGGGCGTTGTTTGAAGATGTCGATATGGTTTTTGTAACTGCTGGGATGGGTGGAGGAACAGGTACGGGAGCAGCCCCTGTTATCGCGCAACTGGCAAAAGAAAAAGGTGCGTTAATTGTAGGAGTTGTTACCAAACCTTTTCTTTTTGAAGGCAAGAAAAGAATGGTTCAGGCCGAAACAGGGTTAATGGAGTTAAAAAATTCGGTGGATACTTTAATTACTATCCCTAACCAAAGATTGTTAGGTGTTGTAGGCAGGCATGCTGGAATAGGAGATGCTTTTAAAACGGCAGATAACGTCCTGAAACAGGCAGTAAAAGGTATTTCGGATTTAATATTGACGCCCGGTCTGATTAACCTTGACTTCGCAGATGTAAAAACAATTATGAGCGTGGGTGGAATGGCTATAATGGGAAGCGGTTCCTCAGAAGGTGATGACCGCGCGATAGATGCAGCACAAAATGCTATCTCAAGTCCTTTATTGGAAGATACCAGCATCGAGGGAGCAAGAGGAGTCTTGATAAATATTACCGGTGGAAAGGATATGGCTCTTTTTGAAATAGACGAGGCAGCGACCTTAATTCAGGAAAAAGCACATCAAGATGCTCACATTATCTTTGGAGCTGTAGTCGATGAAAAAATGAAAAAAGAACTTCGCGTAACTGTAATAGCCACCGGATTCGGAATTAAAGAAGCTGAAAAGAAAAAAGAGGTGGTAAAACTAAACGCTGTTTCAAATATGCGTGTTTTTGACATCCCAACTCACCTGAGATGGAAAAAAACTAACAAACCGGAAGTGAAGCCGCTCAATCATGATTTTATGTTTACGGAAGAAGAAATTGATACACCTACTTTTTTAAGAAGAGCTGCAGATTGATAAAAATTTAGTCGATATGGAGACTAAGCATTAAAAAAATAGGAGGAAAAAAATATGGGAAGTGTTTCGCTTAAAAAATTTAAGAACAACAAAAGTGTTGAATCTTTAAAATTTGGAACCTTTCAGGAGGTCTCTGATTTTATTCAGAATGAATTGAAAAGTTTGAAAAAGTTCAAACTCAGTTGTTCGACGGAAAAAAAAGGGTTGAGCACTATTGCATACTATAAATTTAAGGATAAAAATATTACTTATGAAATCAAAAATAAAATATCCTTTTTAAAGAAAAACAAATTAACAATTGGAAGTATTTAATATTTTTTCTAATGTTTTTAAAATCATAACAGTTAATAGATCTAACTTTATAACCTATTGATTGGAGATGTAATGCAGTCAGATATAGAATATTTAAAAAATCTCAGCTTTTTTGAAGGGTTTACTAATTCGGAGTTGGAACAACTTTTAGAGTTAAATAGGATCGATAGATATAATAAAGGTGAACACATTTTAAAAGAGAATGAAGTTGACGAAAACAACGAGGGTTTTTATTTTGTAATTTTAAGAGGCTCTGTTGATATTATAAAACAAAAGAAAAAGTTGTCTACATTGGAAATAGGAGACTGCTTTGGAGAATTGGCCTACCTTATAAATCAGAAAAGAACAGCAGATGTAATTGCTGTTTCTGATGAAACCCTTGTAATGGAAATAAATGGAAAGAAAATTGATTGTATTAAAACATCTGATATGAGAAATAAATTAATCCGAAGAATAGCGATTACACTGGCCCAAAAACTCACAAATGCAAGTCGGCTCATAGCCAATGATTTAGTTTATCCGAATGATACAGAGGAAGATACTTTTAATGAAGATAGCAACCACGATTTAAATGTATTTCAGTTTTTATCCCGCACAAGACTTTTAAAAACCACATCGTTTTTCGCTCCATTTTCTTCAAATCAAATAGGAGAAATCCTCACTCTGCCTCACTCATTTATCAATGTAAAGGATAATCAAAGGATAGAAAATAATGAAGAATCTAACGGGAAATTTCATATCTTCTATATTTTATTAAAAGGAACGGTTAAAGTCATGAAGCAAGGTAATACAGTCTCAACTTTAAGCCAGGGCGATTGTTTTACACAGAAAGCCAAATTAAATGCCGCCAAAAAGCAAAAAGCAGATTTAATTGCAGAAAAAGGAAGTAAAATTTTTGCAATTAATCTCGGTATTTTCGAAAAGGCCAGCAAAGAAATGCAGTTGCTGTTCTATAAACAATTTGGCAGGCACCAGGCGATTCGATTAGCCAGTTAGAATTGAGAAAATGGATGATTTTTACGTGGGCTGGTATAAAGCTTAATTATATCATTAAGATTATAACGACTGATAGTTGATATAGTGCATTATGGAAGTTGCGGATTTTTCCGGCAGATCTTCACCATTGACAATCAGATTAGCGAATACCCTTGTTGGTTTGATGAATTTATTGAACATAGGGCGCACTGTTGTTTCGTACTGATTTATTACGTATTCCCGTGTGACCCCGCGTTCTTTTATGTCTCGTGCAACCCGCCTGTTAAAGCATACGCTGTCCTTAACACTAATAAAAACGGTGGTGTTAAAAACCTTTCTCAATCTCTCCCAGTAAAAAGTAAATAGACCTTCTACTAAAATAAATTTCATAGGTTTTTGGAGTCTATTATCCTGGGTACGGGTGTGAGTAACGTAGTCGTATACAGGAACATAGACGTTATTGCCGTCAGCTATACTACGTATATGTTCTATTAAGAGATTCTTTTCAAGTGCGCCAGGATGATCATAGTTATGCTTATCGGTTTCCCTTGGAGTGAGATGGGAAAGATCATGATAATAGGAATCGAGCTGGATCACTGAACAGTTGTCCTGGCCGAGCTTTTTCATAAGGTATTTGGCAAGAGCTGTCTTGCCAGAGCAGGAAGGTCCGGCTATGCCTATCATATATGGTTTAAGATTCTTAACTGCCATTTTTCTTTTTTTGAAAGTGTTTAGCGAACTCTATACGGAAGGTTGCTATATTGTTGAAAGTGGTTGAGTTAAATAAAAAAGCTACATCCTTTCTTGATTTGAGCCTATGTAGAAGTTAGTTAAAGTATAAACATAAGAAAGAAGTATAGCTATGAAAGAGATTCAAGCAGAAAAGTTTAGAAAAATCAATATTAAAAGACTAATTAAAAAACTTTAAGCAGCCGATCGAAGTAAACAATCTTGTCAGCGAAACATAAACCGTCAAAGCAGTTCTCGGCCTTCTCCCTATCCTATTCGGATATATAGATTTTTATAACTGACTTTTGAGTTTTTATTTGGAAAGGGAGAACCTAAAAATTAATCTCACTTCCACAATCGACCACTTTTTGAAAATTTAAATTATTGAAATTAGTATAGTTAATTGCGCTTATATTTTCTTTTTCAATCATTTCTCTTTACAAATTAAATTTCCTTTAGTAACTTCTTATTTAATTATGAATTATTATGAAGAAAACATAAATGAATTGCGGAAGTGTGACCCTTTCCTGGCAGCAAAAATTGATTCAGTGAAAGAGTCCGGTCAACTAAAAGTAGAAACATCAAAAACTGGCAAACCTACGCTCAAAATCAACGATAAATATTTGCATAGTAAATATGACCCACTGAAAGAAGGGGAGGGCTGGGCTCAAACTTTTGACATACCTAAAGATATTTCAATCTGTGTGTTTGGATTTGGAATGGGTTACCATGTCCGGGCACTTTTAAATCGTATTGAAGACCCGATTTATGTAGTTGAACCTTCCTTAGAAATTTTGAAATGCGCTTTGGAACATCTGGATTTGACAGAAATAATTCCAAAAATAAACTGGATCGTTGCTAAGGACATTTCAATAGTTGTCAGGGAGTATTCCCATTTAAAATTTCAATTGTTATCTCACAGCCCGTCTGTAAATTTATTGCCTGATTATTATAATTCTTTAACTGCAAAATTAACCGTCTGCAATCTTCTGGAAAAAATAAAACTGAAAGTACTGGTAGTTAATCCGATTTACGGTGGATCCCTACCAACAGCAATTTATATTAAAGACGCCTTGCTAAACCTTGGACATTCTGTAGAGGTGATGGAATCAGATAAATTTCAGGAAAGTTTTTTCGAAATTAATAAAGTGACTACTAATCAACAAAATACAGGGGCATTGATTTCATTGTTTACTAATTTCCTGGGAGAGGCCGCGACAGCTAAAGCTGCAGAAGTAGGGCCGGATTTAATTATTGCGGTAGCACAAGCCCCTTTAGGAAAGGAAACGTTGTCGCGCTTAAAAGAGCTTAATGCTCCACTGGTATTCTGGTTTGTGGAAGATTTCAGAGTCCTTTCTTATTGGGAAAAGGTTGTTCAGCATTATGATTATATTTTTACAATTCAGAGGGGGGCCTTTTTTGAAAAATTAAAATGTAATGAGGTGAAAAACTATTACTATTTACCCCAGGCATGTGCACCTGAAAAACACTGTATGTTTACTATGCCGGCGGGAGAAAAAAAATATTTCGGAAGTGACCTGTCCTTTATGGGAGCAGGATATTATAACCGAAAGGTTTTACTTGAAAAACTAATTGATTTTGATTTTAAAATTTGGGGTTCCGGATGGGATCTGTCTTCCCCGGTTGGCATGTTAGTTCAGAAAGATGGAACCCGGGTTAATGAGGATGAATGTGTGAAAATATACAATGCCGCAAAAATAAACCTTAACCTTCATTCGTCCTCTTTTCATGAGGGAGTAAATCCAGTAGGAGATTTTGTAAATCCCAGAACTTTTGAAATCGCAGCCTGTGGTGGCTTTCAGTTAGTTGATTACCGTTCCGAGCTTCCGGAATTGTTTGAAATAGGTAAGGAAATTATTTGCTACAAAGATTTAAATGAACTTAGGTCTTTAATAAAATATTATTTAAGAAACCCGGATGAAAAAGCGAAAATTGCAGCCCAGGGACAATTAAGGGCAAAAAGGGACCATTCTTTTGAAAACAGAATGAGGGAAATGCTATCAGTTATTTTTGAAAATAAAATTGATAGACTTCGTAATCTTGAGAAAAAAGGAAATCATGTGGATCAATTAATTAAAGAAGCCGGTTCCGATACAGAGCTCGGAAGATATCTGGCAAAATTCAAAAACCGGGATAAATTTACTTTGAAAGATATTATAGAAGATATTGAAAAAGGGGAAGGGTCTTTGACAAAACCAGAATCAATTTTCTTAGTCATCAACCAGTTTATTAAAGAAAAGGGCGAAAAGATAGATACGAAATAAAACATCACCCGCGGGGTTTACATAATTTTGTTCGTATTTTTTCATTGGCTTCAATAAAAGATCGGATAGTTTCACCCCCTTTTTTGTCAATATTTTCTTTTATAGCAAGCAAAAGTATGCGGCCATGCAGAGAAGTGATTCCCGGAACTTTGGGAAAATCATATTTGTCGGGATATTTTCTTAGTTTCTCAGCCTGTTTTGCTACTTCATTTTCAGAATAAAGATCTTGCAAACCCACACGATAATTAACTTTCACATAATCTCTGCTTTTTTCCGTTTCCTTATCAGCATCCCAAATAATATTTTCCATTTTAACAGACGCAGGTTTATAGTCTGATTTAAGAAGAAGACCTTTTACTGCTTCAAAATACTGCTTCATTCCTTCTTTGCTACTTAGTTCATCCTGAGGAATTTTAGAACTCACCTCAAATTCAATACTGTCTTCAATAATTTTAGGTATCCCGATTTCATAAGTAATGTTCTTATCATTAAATCGTCTTCCCTTTTTAAGTTTGTACTTGTTTTGTAATGTTCTTAATTGTTCATTTAGACCAACTACAGCATACTCTTGAAACAATATATCTTTTAAACCCATTTAAAAGTATCCTCTAAAAAAATTTTAATTTATCTATTGAATTGAATATTACCATAATTTAAAATTATATACAATAAGTGCTTAAGATCAAAATCCAGATTTAGAAAACATATCGGGATTTGGAAAACGTCAATTCATGAAAAAACAAACCTGGATTCCCTGTGCGGGAGCACGGGGAACAAAGGAATACAATTAATAGTCATCCTGAGCATGCCGAAGGATAACACAATATTACTCATGCCGCACTTTAGCAGAGCCTGCCCTGAACTTGACTAAGGGCTAAGTGTGACACGGACAAGAATATAATGACCTTTAAAATGCCCTGTCTGGAAGCACGGGGTTCTTTACTACCTAAATATAACACAGCGTTCTTTTTTATTTTATTGGCATGCCGGTTGTTTTTGCGCTCATTGTGTTACACTATTTCAAGCTTGTTAAAGAGATGGATTACTTTTTTGAAGAATAATACTCTCCTCATTTATAATCGACTATAGTTCTTATATGCACCACTCTGATTTTGTACATTTGCACCTTCACACAGAATTCAGTCTGCTTGACGGCGCTCTGAGACTTAAGCAGCTATTTCAAAGAGCGGAAGAGTTCAAAATGCCTGCAATTGCCATGACAGATCACGGCAATATGTTTGGTGCGGTAGATTTTTTTCTACAGGCAAAAGAACACGGCATTAAACCGATTATAGGATGTGAGGTTTATGTTGCCCCCAAAAGCCGCTTTGAAAAAACTACAATAGCAGGCCTTCCCGACGCTTCTTATCATTTGATACTGCTCGCGAGAAACGAAGAGGGTTACAAAAATTTGTCAAAATTGACCACCAAAGCATTTTTCGAAGGATTTTATTACAAGCCGAGAATCGATAAAGAGTTGTTGTCTCAACATTCTGAAGGGTTGATCGCATTAAGCTCCTGTTTAAAGGGAGAACTGTCCCGGTTACTTTCTGTCGGAAAAATGCAAGAAGCCATAAACACTGCTTCTTTTTATAAAGAAACTATGGGTGAAGGGAATTACTATCTTGAAATACAGGACCAGGGAATTGAAGGCCAACGGGAGATTACAAAAGAAATAATAAAAATCGGAAAGAAACTATCCATTCCCCTTGTAGCTACCAATGATTGTCATTATCTTGAACAAAAGGATGCAAGAGCACAGGAGATACTCCTCTGCATTCAGACCGGGAAAACACTTCTTGATGAAAAAAGAATGAAATTTTCCGGCGACCAATTTTACTTTAAATCTCCAGATAGCATGAAAACTTTATTTAAAGAAATTCCACAAGCTATCTCTAACACAATCAAAATCGCCGAGCATTGCAACCTCGATATGCAATTTGACAAAATTCACCTGCCTCATTACGATGTCCCCCAGGATTCCACTTTGGATAGTCTTTTGGGTGAATTAGCCAGGCATGGAATGGAAAAAAAGCTGCAGAAAAATCAACTGTTCTTAATTGAAAACGCAAAAAACCAGAAAAAAGATAGGGACATTATATCAACCTACAAAGAAAGATTAGACGAAGAACTTAAGACAATTAAAAAAATGAATTTTTCCGGCTATTTTCTGATTGTATGGGATTTTATTGACTATTCGAAAAGAAATAATATCCCGGTGGGGCCGGGCAGGGGTTCGGCAGCAGGAAGTTTCGTGGCTTATTGTCTGGGCATTACTGATATTGACCCTCTGAAGTACGGCCTCCTCTTCGAGCGTTTTTTGAACCCGGAGCGTATCAGCATGCCTGATATTGATATTGATTTTTGCATGAATAAACGAAGTCAGGTCATTGAGTATGTGACTAAAAAGTACGGAAAGGATAACGTTTCACAGCTGATTACTTTTGGGTCTATGAGCGCCAAAGCGGTTGTTAGAGATGTCGGCAGGGTATTCAACATGCCTTATGGAGAAGTGGATAAAATAGCTAAACTGATCCCGAACAGGATAAATATTAAGCTCAAAGAAGCAATAGAAGAAGAACCACAACTTAAAGAGCTACAGAAAAAAAATGAGCAGGTTAAAGACATGCTGGACATCGCCCTCACCTTGGAGGGTCTCCCACGTCATGCCTCAACTCATGCTGCTGGCGTGGTGATTTCCCCGAAACCGCTCACAGAGTTTCTCCCGCTCTACAAGGGGACCAATGATGAAGTGGTCACACAGTTTACCATGGGGAATATAGAAAAACTGGGCCTCTTGAAAATGGATTTTCTTGGCCTTAAAACTCTTACAGTCATTGATAAGACGATAAAAAAGATAAAAAAGATTGAAGGGAAAGAAATTAATCTGGACACTATCCCATTAGATGACGCGGAGACCTTTAAAAAGTTGAGTGAAGCTAAAACACTGGGAGTCTTTCAGCTTGAAAGCCGGGGTATGCGCGACCTTTTAAGAAAAATGAAACCGAACACATTTGAAGATATAGTTGCGCTTCTTGCCCTATTTCGTCCCGGCCCGCTTAATAGTGGCATGGTGGATGACTACATCAAAAGAAAACATGGAACTATACCGGAAAAATATGATCTGCCCCAGTTAAAAAATATCCTGCATGAAACTCATGGGGTCATCCTCTACCAGGAGCAGGTTATGAAATTGGCATCAGAACTGGCCGGATTCAGTCTTGCCGGTGCTGACCTTCTCAGGAGAGCTATGGGGAAAAAGAAGCCGGAAGTAATGATGGAGTTGAGAGGAAAATTTGTCTCCGGAGCTCTACATAACAAAATCTCTAAAGAAAAAGCGGAAAAAATGTTTGATCTGATAGAACATTTTGCGGGATATGGTTTCAATAAATCTCACAGCGCGGCTTACGCGATGATTGCTTATCAGACCGCTTACCTAAAAAGTCATTACCCGGTGGAATTCCTCGCCTCGCTCCTTACGTGCGATATGGATAATACCGACAAAGTCATTCTCTATATTAATGAATGCCGGGAAATGGGTATCCAGGTGTTGCCGCCGGATGTTAATGAAAGCCATAAAGATTTTACAGTAGTAAAAAATAGTATCCGATTTGGATTGGCGGCTGTAAAAAATGTAGGCCAAAGTGCTATTGAGGCGATACTCAAGGCAAGGGAAAAACAAGAACGGTTTTCTTCTTTGCTTGAATTTTGCGAGAAAGTGGATCAACGGACTGTTAATAAAAGGGTTATTGAAAGCCTGGTAAAATGTGGTGCCTTTGATTCCACTGGAGCAAAAAGGTGGGAGCTTATGTGCGAGATGCCTGGAGCTATGGAATCGGCTCAACGCATTCAAAAAGACAGGGAAAACGGGCAAAAAGGATTGTTCGGGTTTGATGAGATTTATGAATCTACCCATAAATCAGGCAATGGAAAAACAAATGTTAATGCCTGGGAAGAAAATGAGACCCTTGCCTATGAAAAAGAAACCCTTGGTTTTTATATTACCGGTCATCCATTGGCAAATCAGAAAAAGCAGTTAGATCGCTTTACTAATTGCAACTCGCAGAATATCTCAGAAATGAATAATGGACGCCAGATCAATATCGGGGGAATAATTATTAAAGTTCGAACTCAGATGACTAAAAAAGGAAAAATCATGGCATATATCACTTTAGAGGACTTGGCTGGGTTTGTGGAAATAATCGTTTTCCCCGATGTTTATAAAGCAACCGAGTCTGTTTTAAAAAGTGATAACTCCATACTTGTGAAAGGTCATATAGATACCAGTAATGAAACAATAAAAATTATCGCGAAGGATATAATGCTCCTTTCCGAAGCGGCTGAAAACTGGACAGGAAAAATTCACGTAAATATTCAAACCGCCGGCCTGGAAGCAGACTTCCTGGAAAAAATAAAATCAGTATTGGCGGCACATCGAGGGAAAAATGATGTTTTGCTTCATTTAATATTCCCTGATGGAAAATCAATTTCTTTGAATACTTCAAGTCAGCTTAAAGTTTACCCTGATGATAAACTGATTTTGGAAATTGAAGAACTTTTAGGAAAAGATTCTATTTGCTTTGAATTAAGGGAATGAAAATATTATTAACACTACCCCTGCGTGTTGCACTTCCACTCCTTGGCAAGCAGGGGCTTTAGACGAGGTTAATATATATTAAAAAAGCAAAAAAAAGTATTGAAGTCTTTCCTATAAATTTAGCTCTGGCAACAGACCGCTGAGAGAAGATATAGGTTTTATCAGGTTCCCAAACTTTCCGAAAACTGCTACTTAATTAAAGTCTCTATCCATTAAGGTTTTGCGGCCATCCGATTTTGCTTTCTCGATCGCTTGATCGCATAAATTGCGGACGACTTCAGACAATGCTGATGCAACGTTGCCCGCCGTACTCATTCCATGTGTCGAACGAATATATTTTTTGAGTTTTGATACAACTATCAGTAGTTCTTTCTCACTCATACCATCCCTCCAGCTTTTCTAAGATTAATAAAAGTATCTAACATAAAGAATTTAATTATTTATAAGATTAGAATAGTCAAAAAAAATATGGCTAATACTAATGCAAGTATTAGTTGAAGTCAAGAATATTTCAGGGATAGGGGATTATTGGTAATTGGGAAGCCAAATACATTTTTTTTGTATTTGATGCGGAAGTACATCTTTGTTTCAAGTAACATGGACTGTTGTTAGCTTAAAGCCATTATTAAAAACATTTTACTGTTTCATAAAAAATGCTTTTAGTTGATCAAAGGGTAAATGATCTCCTTCGTCTTTCCCACAATGTGCAGTATGAATAAGACCGGCCTTGTCAATTAGAAAATCCGCTGGCATTGTTGTCACACTACCCTTAATTGTTGTTGGTAGATAGCCCTTTAACATAGCCTTTACTAATGTTGGCATACGAAAAATCATTCCTTTAAACATGCCGCAAACCGAGTGTTCAACACCAAACTCTCTATAATATTGATTGCTTTCGTCTGCCAGGATTGGAAAAGGAGCTTTGTGTCCTTCGGTATGACGCTTAAGGTCATCCAACGGAGAATCAAAAATAGTAACAACAGTAAAATTATCATCAAATTCATTGAACCGCCGAGCAAGTTCATGAATTCGCAAATTGCAGAATGGACAGCCAGCAAAACGAAAAAACGAAAGCATGAAAGGTTTGCCTTTTATACTTTCTGTGTCGAAATTAGAACCGTCAATAGCTGGAAGTTTAATAGGATTTGTTTTTTCTCCAGGTTTGCGTCTCATTTAATTCCTGTATTTTTGGATAACATCAAGCTAACGAACATAATCACTTGCCTTTGTTGCAGAAAAACTGAATTAACTGTGACTCGCTGTTTTGGGTCAAGTAGATTTAATGGTTATGTTTTTTCTAAGTATGATTTTCAATAGCTTTTACGAATTCTTTTGGTGGCAAGTAATTATGCTTTTCCACATAGTAATATATCATTGTAGGCGCGGTATAGATAACACCTTCGCCAATGACTCTTATTTCTCAATTAGCATTTGCTCCAGGGGCCATTGAGGATGGATCACCACAGTCCTCACGTGTTATTTCTACCAGTTGATCCTGTAATTGTTTCATTTCATCTTTACTTTTCAATTTCCCTTCTTTTCTTAGTTTTTTTAGAGCATTTAACCGCAAAATAATTTTTCTTTTTTTATTTTCTAAATTCTGGAGTTTATCATAATCAATTATTTCTCTTAAACAGAACTCACATTCATGAACTCCCATCGCAAGGTTGATGACATGTGATAAGCAGAGTGTTTTTAATTTATTCTTGAATCTTTTTGATGTATATCCTTAAGGATAGTCATGATTTATGTTCAACCATCCTATATTTAGAACATGATAACCTTCTACTCTAAAGTCTTCATACCTCGATAAATCTTTGTAATATGTCATTTAGCTAACGACCCCATTATCCTAGGCCGAACAAGTTATTGAAGATATTATTTTAACACAAAACTTTTGTTTCAAGTGATAGTCGCACGTAGACTTGCTGTTTGGTGTTAGGTTGAATAGATAGTTGGGCATGGCTGCCTTTGCTGCATTGATAGCGTTAAGTTTGTCAATTATAAAGATTTGACCCTCATTCTTATTTTACACAAAAAACAAAAGGTTTAAGAGCAAATACTTTTAAGTCAACAATCAAGGTTTGGCGCCACTCATGTATGATGGCTTCCTCCATATGTGACCACCTCAAGGGTAGGCATGATAGACGAGTGGTGATCGACAATCAGCCAGCGCTCGTCGCGCTTCACGTAGATAAAACTATAGCGCGCGGGAATCGTTTCGGCTTGGCCGTCTTTAACCCACGAGAACGTGTAAGGCCCCGTGTTGATCGCCATATTGGCATAGACCCGGATGAGTGGATCGTGGAACGTCACCTTGCGCTCTGTGAAAGTGAAGACTTGTTCAAAGTAGTTGCGAATGGCCGCTCGGTTTTCTCGGCGGGTCGGGGAGAGTGTGCCCCACAGGACTGCATCATCAGCATAGAAGGACAAAATTGTCCCAGGATGCTCCGCACTAAAGGCATTGCCCCACGCTTCCATGCCCGCAATAATGTCCGTCTTGTTGTCTTTAGCACGTTCAGGTAACTTCATAAAACCAACACGAAAAAAGGGTCAAGTCCACTCTTAGCTGCATAAGAAATAACGTAAAAAAGATTTAGCTTAATTAAAAGACTTGTATAAGTCGCTGTAAAAAACAAAAACTAAACAGCGCCTAAAAAAGGAAAAACCACTGCGACTAATCTTTGAAATCCACGCTTGATTGTAGATTGAAGTTCTTTAAAGTACAATACAAATTGTTAATGCAGTCAAGAGTGGACTTGACCCCCTTTCTTATTACATTGATAGTGTTTGATAGTGTGAAGTTTTGTCAATAATAAAGATTTGACCCTCATTCATAAAAAAACATGTAAGCAGCAAACCTTTTGAAAAAAGCTTGCTGCTCGTGGTCTGGTGTAGCAACATGTTAGAAATTAATTACTGCAATAAGTTTTTGTATCTACAACAGATAGAGTTTTTACGAAAGCCCCTTTTTTAATAACAAATTCTGCAAGACCAACTTCATTCTCTCCAGCCTTCCAGTTATATGTATATCCTAAACGAGTCCATGGGAAACCTTCAGGGCGCTTATATGCCTTAGATGTCTGTTTGGCAAACCACTTTGCGTGTTCTAAGCTAATATCTTTTGGTAACTCTTGAAGGCATTTCTCATCTGTTACACTCGGATTAGCACATGGACGAAATATAGACACGGAATTAACATTTAACGTTACAAAACTACGATCTTCGTCATGGTTTGCAGGCAAACCAAGTAATTGCTGAATATTTTCTTTAAGAGTATTTTTTTTAAAATTCTTACAAGCTTTTTTTACTTCTCCATCTAACGTTACCCACGGAGACCAATCTAGATTGATTATTTCCCCTTCAGGATAGCTATTAGGATACTTTGTCCAGCTTACAACTATCACACTTTCAGACTTTATTACTGGAAGAGGAATAATTTCGCTAACTTCGATTATGGCAGCATCTGAGATAGCCATTTCATAGTACTGTTGAGTATTAACGTTTTTACTGATTTGTGTTGTTGCGCAACCAGATACAATTAGAGATGTAACACCAATCAACCACAACCAAAAATATTTAATGAACATAAGATTTTCCTCCTGGATTTCTAACGCTCTTGGTCACAGGCAGTGAGCAAAAGCAAAATAAAGTTTGAATCTCCAAAAACCTTATTAGTAGTGGGTCTTAGAAACGGCGACTCATTGCTCGCTGTCCTGTGCACCAAATTGTTATGCGCTTTTAGTAATTTCAATTAAAATATGTTTACAAGAAATCTATGATTTAAAGTAAAAAGCGGCTAAAAGGACGACAAAGGCCAACCAAACGTTACGACTTACTGACTGTCCGTATTTGAATTTTTCAAGCGCAATTGGATCGTCTTTCAAATTTTCTGTTTTCCAAATAAAAAAGTAGTCAAACCAAAACCACAGTGGTGGTACTACAGCCCAAATTATGAGTGCATTTTTAGCCCACTCAGGTTTGCTCGAAGAAGAGGGCTCATTAAAAATTTTACAAATCGTAATTCCACCGTAAACTATCCCTGCAAAAATGATCGCAAGAGTTAATATACACTTCCATGTTTTGCTGAAATTAGGATAGAAGTAGTCCCACAGGGAGCTTTTTTTGTCTTTATTACAATTGTCCAATGAATTATTATTTTCTGACATTTTCTTTTGTTTTTTTCAGTAATATCTCTAGCATAACGACCCTGATTACCTACCCAAAACAAAGAGTAGAGAATGTTGAAAA
>CEQE01024449.1_pt1 | contig 18851 bp, 20 predicted proteins | sample 356201 | NCBI WGS metagenome assembly CEQE01 (sample SAMEA2619970, study PRJEB7988) | marine metagenome | biome: marine biome (ENVO:00000447); feature: mesopelagic zone (ENVO:00000213) & marine oxygen minimum zone (ENVO:01000065); material: "saline water (ENVO:00002010), including plankton...
ATGAAAAATCTTATAAACCAATAAATTACAGAACAAAATATGAAAAACTATGAAGTTGCGGAGCTTCTGAATGATATAGCTGATTTATTGGAAATACAAGATGTTCAGTTTAAGCCTATAGCATACAGAAAAGCAGCATTTGCCATAGAAGGCTTAACTGAAGATATAGCCGATATATGGAATAAAGGCAAATTAGACGATATCCCTAGTGTAGGAGAAGGTATTGCAAAGAAGATTTCTGACTTTTTAGAGCACGGCACATCAAACTATTTAGAGAAACTAAAGAAACAAGTTCCGGTTGATATGGAAGATCTAAGCCGAGTATCAGGATTAGGTCCAAAAACAATACTGAAGCTTTACAAAAAATTAAACATAAAAAACATTAAAGAGCTTGAAAAAGCCGCAAAACAAGGAAAAATAAAAAAAATAGCTGGCTTAGGGCCAACAGTAGAGAAAAACATACTAAAGAGCATAGAATTTGCAAAAGCTTCTGGAAAAAGATTTCTTTTAGGATATGCATCGGACATTGCAGAAGAAATAAAAAACAGATTAGAAAAACTAAAGCAGGTCAATAAAGTAGAGGTAGCAGGCTCTTTAAGAAGAAAAAAAGAGACTATTGGCGATATTGATATCTTAATAACATCAAACAACCCTGCAAAAGTAATGGATTTCTTTACAGGAATGGATGATGTCCAGGACATATTGGCAAAAGGCCATACAAAATCTGCTGTAAGGCTTAAAGAAGGAATACAAGCTGATGTAAGAGTAATAGCAGAAAAAAACTACGGAGCAGCTTTATTGTATTTTACAGGAAGCAAGCAGCATAATATTGCCTTAAGAAAGATTGCAATAAAAAAAGGCATGAAATTATCCGAGTATGGCCTTTTCAACAAGAAAACTAACAAGATGCTGGTAGGAAAAACAGAGCAAGAGTGCTACAAAAAGCTAGGGCTCAAATACATAGAACCAGAGATAAGGGAAGAAGAAGGTGAAATTGAACTTGCAGAAAAAAACAAATTACCAAAACTTATTGGCTATAACGACCTTAAATCTGATTTACAGCTGCATACAAAATGGTCTGATGGTAATAACACCATAATGGAAATGGCGCAAGCAGCAAAAAAGCTTGGCCTTAAATACATATGCATAACCGACCATACAGGACAATTAAAGATTGCTAATGCCTTAGATGAAAAAAGGATAAAAAAACAAAGAAAGGAAATTGATAAAGCCAATAAGCAATTAAAAAACTTCACGATTCTGCAGGGTACTGAAGTTAATATAAAAGCGGATGGAAACTTAGATATGAAAAACAATATCCTTAAGGAACTTGATATTGTTATAGCTGCAATACACTCTGGATTTAAGAATTCAAAAGAAAAAATTACTCAAAGACTAATTAAAGCAATGGAAAACGAGCATGTTGATATTATTGGCCATCCTTTTGGAAGGCTAATGAATATTAGACCATCTTATGAAATGGATTTTGACAAAATACTGGAAAAAGCAAAGCAAACAAACACCATTTTGGAAATAAATGCTTATCCTGCAAGGCTTGATTTGAATGATGTCCATATAAGGGCAGCAGTAAAAGCTGGAGTTAAATTATCTATAGGAACTGATGCCCATGAAGCCAATGAGCTAAGATATTATAAGCTAGGCATAGCAACAGCAAGAAGAGGCTGGGCCACAAAAAAAGACATCATAAATACTTATTCTGTTAGAGATATGTTGAAGTTGTTGAAATAAATTTAAGAAACAGCCTTCAAAACACTTTCAAATTCTTCCTCAGGAGTCCCAGAACCATCAACATCAGCAAGAATCCCTTTTTCCTTGTAGTAATCTATTAAAGGCTCTGTTTCATTTCTGTAAACTTTTAATCTTTCTGTTATAGCCTCTAGCTTGTCATCCTTTCTTTGATATAATTTTCCGCCACACTTGTCACAAACACCTTCCTTTTTCGGCTTTATATAAATAAGGTGATACACAAAACCACATTTGCAACATACTTTTCTTTTACTTAATCTGTCTATAATGATTTCATCACTTGCCTGTATGTTAACAACCTTATCAATTTTAATTTCCTTGCCAATTTCCTCTGCCTGGTTAATTGTTCTTGGAAAACCATCAAGTATAAATCCATTTTTGCAATACTTTTTTTGCAAGCGTTTCTTCATCATTTCTATAACAAGGATATCAGGAACTAACAACCCTTTGTCCATATAGGATTTTGCTTCCACACCAAGCTTTGTTTTCTGCGCAACATTTTCCCTTAACATGTCCCCTGTAGATATATGTGCTATGCCTAATTTCTTGCTTAATTTTGTTGCAGCAGTTCCTTTTCCTATTCCAGGCGATCCTAATAAGACTATGTTCATTTTTCAACCTATCCAAAATATCCTATGTCCTCCTCAATTGTTGTTTCTTTTTCCCAAGATTCTTTCATCTTGTTTATGTAAGTCTTTAAATCATTTTTCATATTTAACCATTGAATAAAAAAACTATTCAAAAACTCAGCGTCCTTTTTTTCATTAGCATCAAGCAATAATTCCACTATCTCCCTGTTGGTTTTCATCAGTTTCTTAAACATTTTGTACATATCATTTTTTTCATTGTCATTAAAAAACCTTATCTCATACATGCTGCTTAAAGAGGATGCATCAGGATGCACCAAATTGCCAATAGCCTCTGTATAAATTTCCAGCTTCTCTGCTACCTTCCTTAATATATTCCTCATAAGAAATCTTTCATTCTCCAAACTGCTTATCTCAAACTCTTTGTCTATTTCTCCAAATTTAGGTAGTTTGAATTTTTTGCAAAACTTATTGTACTCTGCTTCTATCTTATTTTCCATTTTAGTAATTGGGTATTAAACAGGGGTATTTATGTTTTATGGATTTGTTATCATATATTGGTTAAAAAAATAACAAATATACAGAGAAAATTTTAAAAATAGAGAAGTGTTAGCCTGATAAAATTGTTTTAAATTTGTTTAATGTGAAGTCGGGGTTTAAATATGGAAAATAGATATAAGATAGTGGTTTATGGCGGTGCAGGACAAGTAGGGTACCATAGTGCTTTGTTGACAGCAACATCCATTGGTGATATTCCTACTAACCTCGTTCTTGTAGACCTTCCCAAAACAAAAGAAAAATTAGAGGGCCTTGAACAAAAAATTAAAGAGTGCTCTGCAGCATTTGGAAATAACATCAATGTCTCACAAGTAACGAATGATAAGGAGGAAGACCTTACTGATGCATTAAAAGATGCTGATATAATTGTAAATGCTGCTGGATTCCCAAGAGGTACAACCGTAAAAATAGGTAAGAAGACAGTTAAAATTGAAACAAGAGATCAGTTAAACGAATTTAACGCACCTATAACTATGGGAATTGCTAATGATGTTGGTCAATATGCACCTAAAGCAGTGTTCTTGCAAGTAGCAAACCAAACAGACACACAGACAGGAATTGCATATAGAATCTTTTGGCGATATTCGAAAAGTAGGAATAAAGTAATTTCAGTAAATCACCTTGACCAAGCAAGGCTTATTTCAGCAATTGGTGATGAACTTGGTTTCGAATATAGTCAAATTTATGCACCTATTGGTGGAACGCATGATAATAACATAGTACCTTTTTACTCTTTGGTTGAAGCTTATGGCGCTTCTGTGCTATTTAACAATACAGAAAAAGAAAAAATAACCCAAAGAGTCAAGAATGGTGGTTCATGGATGATAAATAAGTTAAGAAATAGCTCAGAAGCTGAGCCTGGAGCTGTTGTGGCATCTATTATAAGAGCAATGTTAGAACCTACTAAATATAAAAATCAAATATTCGATTTGGGTATTTACTTAGGGAGTGAATGGGGTTATAAAGGTGCTGTTATGGGTCTACCCTGTACAGTTACTTTAGAGCATGGCGCAAAGCTAATTAAAAAGCCAGAAAACTTAAAATTAGAAGAAATTAATGGATTAAATGCTGCATTGAAACATTCAAAAGAAATGTATGAACCTATGAAACCTTTGGTTAATGATTTCCTAGAAAAATGATTTTTCATTCCATTTTTTGATTAGTCAAAACAATGACTTTACCATCATCATCAATCAAAACACTATGTTCTGCCTGGCTTATCAAACCTTTATCTTTATCTGCTAATGGAGCATAAGAATGCAGCATGCCTAACTGCTCCATTTCTCTAAGTGCAAACTTCGCTTTAACTCCGAATTTATTAGTAAGCCATCTTGTTGTAAATGGTAAATTATCATAGCTTTCAATTTCTTTCAAAACCTGTCTTGTTATTGCATTTCTTACTGGCTTTTTGTTTTCCAGACTAAATACTGTTGGAGTTCCAGAATCCTGTACAATACCAGCACCAGTGCTTGCAAATGGTTCAATAGCAAATACCATGCCCTTTTCAATTTTTGTATTATCTCTATTATCAAAATTCGGAATGCTTGGTTTTGTATGCTGCTCATATTTGCCCAAACCATGGCCAGATAAATTCCTTACAGGAGCAAAGCCATATTTTTGTATTGTACCCTGTATTACTTTTCCTACTTCTCCTAAAGTCACACCTACTTTTATTGTTTTTATAGCATTTTCCAGGGCCTCTCTTGAAGCCTTTACTAAATCTTCATGCTTTCCTGATAAATCAACTGTAACAGCATTATCCCCTATAAAGCCGTCAATATGCACACCAACATCTAAGCTAACAACTTGGTCAGAAAAAACTGTCTTATCGTCTTCATCAGGACAGTAATGCGCAGCTATATGGTTGCAAGAAATCTGGACAGGAAATGCCAGTTTTCCACCCAACTCAAATACCCTTTCTTCTGTTTTTTCAACTACATCAAGCAAAGAAGCATCTTTTTTAATCAGACTTTTCCCATATTCTAATGCCTGTGCAGCTATTCTTCCAGCTTTCTTTAGCTTCTCAATGTCTTCTTTATCCATAGAACTAAAGATTCAAGAACGGTTTATAAATTTTTGTTGTTTTAGATTACTTGGATGTTAAATCCTTACACTTATTAAGGTCGTTATCAGCATCTTTTAGGTTCCCTAACATGTCATTTGCAATACATCTGTGATGGTAAGCTTTTGCAAAATATGGCATTAATTTAATAGCTATGTTACAATTCTCAATTGCCTTTTTTGGATTCTCTAACTCTAGATTTGAATAACTAATGTTATGGAAAGTACCTGCAACAAGGTAGATTAAATTCCCTTTCTTTAAATAAGGATGATTTGATGGATCTGTATCGAAACCATTCCTTTCTGTGTTCTCTATATGTATTTCCCAACCATCATGTAATGTACTAAGAATATGTTCATCATTATATAAAACAGATAAATCCAAACCATTTCTTAATCCTAAGACAGTATATAATGAAGTTAATCCCAAACAATCCCCAACTTTTTGATCCTTATCTTGAGATAATTGGGCATCTATCACATCAGTTAACAAAAAATTACTATCATATCTATTTGGTTTTGTTTCCCAAAGATACTTAAATAAAGCTTCTGCTATTTGGGTTTTTTTGAATATTTCTACTTTAGGTAAGGTGCTATAATATTTATTGAATCCTTCCTGTAAAGTATCAATCTTTTTTATGTACTCATCAATTTGCTTTTCATCTGTTAAACCAGAAGCAATTAATAATGCTCTCTCTAGAGAAAAATCCCCGGATTTAACTTCCTTAATCATTAAATCTTCAAGATTTGGTTTTTGAGTCCCCATTTTATCAGGTTGTAATTTTAAATTATTCAATATTAATACAATATCCCAACAACAATACCTTCTACCTGAGAAAACCTTACTTTATCAGGGTCTTCCTCCCAGTAATTATCCCCTTTTGTTACAAAATAAATTCCATCATTATCGTTTCCAATCTCTACAACTCTGTGTACAAAAGCATAATCATAACCATCAATATTGTATGCAATAATATCTCCGACCTTAACTTCATTAGCATATCTTGGTTTTATCTCAATTGTTGTTGTACCGGAATCAATCAGAGGGTCCATAGAATTACTGTCAACAAATTTTCTCCATTTAGGGTTTCTTACATCTATTCTTACGCTATTGCTGAACACATTAACATCATCATCCTCAATCCTGTCTGCCGGAGATGGTATTTCCTCGCCTTTTAACTTTTTCTCCCTGACAATTATCTTCTCTTTTTCAATATATTCCGGTACGAAAACCTTTTCCTTTACAGTATAGCCAGTCATAATAGGGACTTCGTATTCTTCTCCATTACATACAATATATGTATTTTCCTTGCAGGTAATATCTCCAAAATTATCAACACATACTTCTTCCTTAAATGTTTTTACGCCATCTTCCATAACCAGCTTATCATTAGAAAACCCGCCGTCTATGTAGGTAAAATTAGCCAAAGCCACTATGGTTACAACTATAATAAGAACTAATGCCACCCCCAACTTTAGTAATTTCATAGTATATCTTATGAGAGAGGTAGTATATAAATGTTTCTATTTTGTTATTACTTCAAAATGGTAAAATATGAGCCCGCGAGGATTCGAACCCCGATCAATCGGTCCGAAGCCGACCGCATTATCCATTGTGCTACGGGCCCATAAAATAGCAATTATTATTTTCGATTTATAAACATTCCTCAAATATAGTTTTATTTTTTAATTATCATTTAATAGAAGTACAAAAGTCATATTTTCTTCAGCTTTTAGTGAATGAACTGCATTCTTTTTCATAGAAATAAGTACCTCAGGTAACATTGTAATGTCTTCCCCTTCAAGATTAAACACTCCTTTTCCTTCTATAACAAAAATAAACCCTTCTTTTGTTGATGTATGCTCTGATATTTCTGTTCCCTTTGCCATGCAGAATAAGGTAACATTGATTTTATCTGTTTTAAACAACTCCTTGCTTAATATACCATCTTTAGAATATTCAATAAGATTGTTTAAATTTTTCCATTTATCATTCATTTTTATGTTCTTTTTTCAAATTCTGTTGCAATAGACAGGTATCTTTCTTTTGTTTCTTTGCTGAATTTTTTATGCTCTGCTTGTTTAAATTTATCCAGCATTGATTTTTGAACTTGTTGATTTAATGCTTCATCAGCCATCGTGTATAATATGTTATCTTCTTTATAAATATGTTCTTGGAGCAACTGTGTGTATCCTCTTGTATTTTTTATAACTTCCTTTTTGTTATTTTCCTTCAATCCTTTTTCAATACCTTTTACAAAATTTCTTCCTAAATCGTGCTCATGTAACATCTGCTGTACAGGATTACACTGCATCTGTACAGTATCTTTGCATAACTCCACAAATAAAATATCTTCTTCTTTAGCATGATGAAATTTATCAGCATAGTTTCGTATAAAATCGATTGCTTTTTCAAAAAAGGTTTTATCTAATTCCTTTTCTGATTCAAGAGCATCACATTCTTTAATTAATGCATTAATTACCTTCAGTATATTTTGGTGTTCATCTGAGAGTATTTTTGTCGGTCTTTCCATAAGAATCACTTGGTGAATATTTGTACATTTTATTTAAATGTTTTGTTGATTTGATTTCCAATAGATTTATAATTCCCCTATTTTTAACTACTATTATGAACTATAAGAAAATCCTAAAAGAGCTGTATAGTATGGACAGCCAAAAATTCAAATTAGGCTTAAAAAGAATAAAAGTCTTATTAAAAAAATTAGGCAATCCGGAAAAAAAATTAAAGTGCATACATGTTGCAGGAACTAATGGAAAAGGCTCTGTTTGTGCAATGCTATCTTCTATATTGCAGGATGCCCACTATAAAGTTGGAATGTACACAAGCCCCCATCTGAAGAAATTCAATGAGAGGATTAGAATCAACAAGAAATTAATTGCAGACAAAGATATTGTAAGGCTTTACTCGAAAGTAAAGCCCAATGTAACAGACCAGAGCTTTTTTGAGATAACCACTGCAATGGCTTTCCTATACTTTAAGGAAAAAAACGTTGATTTTGCCATTCTAGAAGTGGGCTTAGGAGGGCGCTTAGACGCGACAAATGTTGTTAAGCCATTAATCTCCATAATAACCAATATAGATTATGAACACACAAAGAATCTAGGCAATACATTGGAAAAAATAGCATATGAAAAAGCAGGAATTATCAAAAAAAATGTTCCTGTTGTTACAGCAGCCGAGGGCATTGCGTTAGCTGCAATAAAAAAAGTTTCCAACAAAAACAATTCAGAATTGGTCATTGTTAATAAAGATAAAAACCTGAAACTGAATAATCTAAGAGGACAGTTTCAAATCCAAAATGCAGCAATTGCAGCGAAGGCAATTGAGAAACTAAATAATCATAAAATCAATAAAAAAAATATAATCAATGGCCTAAAAAATGCAAAATGGCCCGGCAGATTTCAGTTTATCAATAAAAATACACTAATAGAGTGCGCCCACAACCCTAATGGATTTAAAATCCTGATTAAAGAGTTAAAGAATCTAAAATACAAAAAACTGATTTTAGTGCTGGGTTTTTCTGATGACAAAGACATACAAAAGATTTCAGGAATGATAAAACCAATAGCATCAAGAATAATAATAACAAAATCAAAAAATGAAAGGGCTGCAGAGCCAGAACTAATTAAAAAATATTTCAAGAAACCAATAATATTAAAAAGTCCAAAAAAAGCATTAAACTACGCAAAAAAAATAGCAAAAAAAGAAGATTTAATCTTAGTTACCGGGTCAATATTTTTAGTTGGTGAATTAATGTGAAAAAAGACTGGAAATATGAGTTAGCAAGGGACAGCATGGCCTTTGGCAGCATTCTCTTTTATATAATTGTCATAGCAAGAGCAACAATTGGTGATTATATGATTTTTGTTTACCAGCTTTTAATCGCTATAGCAATTTTAATATTATCATCTTTAATAATAAAAAATACAAACCATTACATAGCAAGAACGTTTGTTTTAGTAGTATTTACAAGTCTTTTTTACAAAGACGCTCTTTTTACTATATTTGCAGCTTTATTATGGGTATTTATGATAGGCTCAGCATTTTATATGAAAGAAAACAAGAAATCTATAGCCAAAGGAATAATTTTAGGAATTTTTACTGCTTTGGTTAGTTATTATTTGAGTTTATTGATAGGATAAAAAAGAAATAATTAGGAATTAACATTATTCAACAGAGGGACCTTATTAGTTAAATATTTCCAAGATCTAGGCTTTTTGATATCAAAAAACTCGCAAATTTTCTCTAATTTTTCATTTGGTTTTTCCGCAAAACCATGTTCCCCTAATCCATATTTCCCCTCAATCCTTCTTATTTCATGATCCCTATCAACAATAAACCTGTCTGGATGTATTTCTTGAATTTCTTTGTCAAGTGTAGAATATGCTTCGCTTTCAACAAAAAGATTAATCCATTTAAGTCCAGACCTGTAAGGATCATCTTTTACACTTAATTTAAATGGAGCTCCTAATACTTCTAATCCTTTTAAAATACGTAGAATATTTTCGTCAGGGTTAAAGTTACCTAACCAATCATGGTAATACGGTTGGCCTTTAGGTCTTTCGGTAACTATATGTTCTTTATATTTTTCTAAAATTATATCACCAGTTATTTTAAGTTGAGCAATCTCCTTATTATTGCGTCTATTCTCAAAATAGTGGTTAATATGATATTTTATGTTTTTCATTAAATCACCTTAAAATGTTATAACATACAACTGCTATTTAAATCTTTCTATTTATAACCACTATAAAGAAGTAACAATTACTTAATCCTAACACTTTCCAGATTCCTGGGAGCCATTGTTTCTACCCTGAAGTTTTTGTGCAGAGTGCTTGCTAAATCAAGGCATTTTGAACTTTCTCCGTGATTGATAATAATCTTTTTAGGTCTTGGTTCACATTTTCCAACAAAGTTAAGCAGCTGAGTTCTGTTGCTATGTCCGCTAAATCCTTCTACAGTATGCACTTCCAGCTTAATTTGCACAACTTCGTTCTTATTAGCCTTGCTTATTGTGTATTCTTTTTCTCCTCTTTGTATTCTCCTTCCCAAGCTACCCTCGCCCTGATAATTAACAAATATCATTGAATTCTTTTTATTGCCAGCAAAATGCCTTAAATATTCAACAGAAGGACCGCCTTGAAGCATACCCGATGTTGCCAAAATCACACACGGCCCTGTTTCTTCAATAATCTGCATCCTCTCCTCCTGGCTTCCTACTCTTTTGAATATATCAGATAAAAAGGGATTCTGGTCACGGTGGAATATTAGCTTCCGTATAGAATTGTTTAAGTATTCTGGATATGCTGTATGTATTGCAGTTACATCCCATATTAAGCCGTCAATATATACTGGTATTTTATCAAGAACGCCTGTCCTTACCATATTTTCAATTACAACCATAATTTCCTGGCTTCTTCCTACTCCTAAAGTAGGTATTAAGACTTTTCCATCCCTTTTTATTGTATCTTGTACAATTTTTTTGAGTTCAATATCACTCTTTTGCCTTTCAGGAGTATTATTTTCCCTGCCGCCATAAGTTGACTCTAAAAGCAGTGTTTCTAATCTTGGGAATACTGTTACAGCAGGGTCTAAAAGCATTGTACTTCCATATTTCTGGTCACCAGTATACAGGATGTTATGCAGGCCATTGCCTACATGCAGATGCACCATCGCACTTCCTAAAATATGTCCTGCATTGTACAAAGTAATTCTTACATCAGGCGTTACATCAGTGACCTCACCGTACTCTAATGTAATTGTGTGCTTTACCATCTCCTTTACGTCTTCTGTAGTAAATACTGGATCTTTGCCTTCTGATCTTTGTATTTTTATATAATCCAAAAGCATTAAAGCCATGACATCTCTTGTTGGCTCGGTGCAATAAACCGGGCCCTTAAAGCCATATTTGAATAAGTAAGGAACAAAGCCACTGTGGTCAATATGGGCATGGGTTACAATTACAGCATCTAACTCACTTATGTTAAACTCAGGCGCTTCCAGATAAGGATATGGTTGCTGTTCTGATGCCACATCAACTCCGCAGTCTAATAAAACCCTGCTTTCCGGTGTTTGCAGAAATAAACAGCTTCTTCCAACTTGTCTGGCGCTTCCAAGATAACTTGTTCTTATCCATTCTTCCTTTTTTTCTCTTACCCATCCATCATAAATTCTATGCCCTACTTTATCCAGAAACTTTCTTCTATAATCGCTATTCTTATAAAGCACAGCCCTTATGGTTTCTATTAATTTTGACCTTATTGCCGGCTTTCTGTGTATCAACGGCACCCATAAAGTTTTGCTTCTTATGTCTCTTAAAATAGCACCATGTTTTCCTATAGCCAGGCCTGGCTTTTCCACTTCTATTACTACTCGCGACCTTTGAGGATCAAAAATTACCTGGTCAACCCCGGCTTCTTCTGGAATTATTTTCTTTATTTCTTTTTCAGCCTTTTCCATATCCATTGTTATGCTTGGATCTGGCCTTAACTCAACGCGTTTCTTTATACTGTCAACTACCTTTTTAATAAGCCCATTATTATTGAGGAAGAAATCATCATCCTTTGTATACAACACTATATTTGCTCCCTCAAAATTCGCTTCGCTTATTTTGTCAGCAGGCAAATCTTTTAGTATTTCCTTAATTATTTCCGGCATTTATACCTCATTAGAATTTTTTTAGAATCTTTGCAGTAATTAATTATTTTTTTAATTATAAATGTTTATTATTGTTATTGCATAAATATTTTTTATCGAGTTTTTATTTTGAAATTATAAATTGATATTTATTTTAACTAAATAATTATTGTGTTTCTTAAACCAACGTAGTTGGTGCCAAAAATTTTAATTTTTGAGCATCAATGTTTTTTTTAGAATAACTTAAACCTCGATTTTTGTGTTGATTTCCTTTGACAAAATCTTTTTTATACCCTCTTTGGTTATCGTAACAATGTCTATCCCATTGCCAGATGCTATATCTCTCTGAACAGCAGCATTTATCGATTTTACAGCTAATCTAAATCCTTCATCTACACTCATATTTTTTTTGTATAATGTCTCTAGCACACCATAAACCATTACACTTCCAGAACCAGAAGAAGTGTAATCATCAACATCTACTATGCTTCCATCAGGAGCCAAATCATAAATATGAAATCCAGATTCATCTCTCCCACCAACCAGAAAATGTGATATTCCAGGAATTAAGCTTAGTTTTCTTATATTGCTGTAAACCAGCATTGACAAAAGGTTTGCAGCTTCTTTAACAGTACTTTCCCTTTCTGTTCTTATAAGCTTTAATTTTAATTCTGCTTTGATGTATTTTGCTAAAAGCTGCACATCGGATACTGTTCCAGCAACAGTTACAGCTATATTGTCAGTTATGTTGATTATTTTATCAAACTTCTTATGCGAAATTATGTAACCAGATGTTGCTCTTTTATCAGCTGCCAGAACAACCCCCTCTTTGCATAGCAAAGCTACTGTCGTTGTACCTGTTTTCATTAATTCCTTATCCTCAACCATTTTATCTCAGAACTCTTAATTTGAGTTATAGGTATGTTATATTTAAATGTTACGATTTTGAACAGAATTTAATACTACTCACTTCAAACTCTTCTCAAACAAATCATTTAGCGCACTAACAAAGAAAGGGCTTTTTATCCATACTCCTGAGTCATATTCAGGATCTTTACCGGCTATAACAAAAAAGATTTCCTCATTATCAATATTAACAAACCTTGCGTCATGTTTTGTATCAAGAACTTCAACATCTTTTAAATCAACATTTGCATTTGTGTAAAATTTAACTTTAACTTTTTTCCTTGCTAAATCATCCTTAACTTTTCTCAAAACCTTGGTTTTATATTTAATGCCCTCTTCATTTGTGGCAATTGTCGCATTTTTCTTTGCTCTTAAAAGCATGTCTTTCAAAAACCTGTTGACATTGTTTCTTCCAACCACAGAATCTGTTATATTCTCTACATCAACTTTCTTGATTCCTGTCTTATGCAAAAGCTCCAGCTCTTTAAAAATATCTGTTTCTTCCAGCTTATCAACAATCTGCATTTGCTGCTCTGCCTCTTCCCTTAATCTCTTTTTCTCTCTTTCCACAACAGCATTTGGCTGAACAGCAATATACTTAATTGGCTTTCCTATCTTCATTATGATAAAGCCTTTCTTCTCTAAACCTTCAAGAACATCATAACACCTGCTTCTTGGAACTCCAGAGATTTCTGCCAGTTCAGATGCAGCAGCAATTCCCTTGCTTAACAAAGAAGTCCATATCTTGATCTCATAAATATTAAGCTTAAATCTTTCCCTTAATTCCTGTAAAGATTCCTTTTGCAATAACATCTTGTAACTTAGAATAGGTTACTTATATTTAAAGCTTTCTATTTATTTATTACTTTAAAGTAAAGACACAATAAGATCTCAAAAATATATTAAATTCCATTTAGGGTAAAAGTAAAAACCAAAAAGAAAAAAATTAAGAAAAGTCTTACTGACTTCTCTTTTTAACCAGTCCTACAACAATCAGGATTGCCACTATTAGCAATAGGACTTCTCCTACAATTAAAGCAACCAAAAATCCTGATGTTTGGAATAATGGCTTTTCCCCTGTTACTGGTAATGTTGGAGTTGTTACCACACCAGCAGTTATTACGTCTGTTGGCTCTGTTACTTCAGACTGCACAACAACAACTTCCTCTTCTTCCTCTTCCTCTTCCTCAAGAATCTCACACCGAGCTACAATTAACTCAGCTGTCTCAGTTTCTGTGCTGTCACCTTCCTCAAAAATAACTTTGGATGGTATAGTATATATTCCTGCTTCAACATCCTCAGGTATAGCCAATGTAAATGTTTTTCTGAACTTGCTGTCATCATCAAAAGCATCATTACTTAAGTCAAATGTTTCCCTTATGCTGATTCCTAATTCCACATTAGTGATTTCAAGCACAACATCATCTTCCTCATCAGCACCTGTGTTTATAACAGCAGTTGATAATTGAACAGTTCTGCCGCATTTGATTTCTGATGGAGTCAGTACATTTCTTAAGAATCTTACTTCATTGTCTTCTTTCTCTACTTCAAGCTCCAACTCATATTGGATCTCATGTGTTATAGTTCCGTTTTCATCTTCCCCTTCCAACACAATTAAAACATCATAGTCTCCTTCCTCAACTTCCAGAGGAATTGTAAATTCGATGGTTATATCATCATTCTTTCCATCTTTTAAATCCTTAAGTTCACCCTCTTCTTCTAACTCATCACCATCGTCAATTTCCTCTATTGTTACAGTAACTTCAATATCCTCTATTTCCAAATCTTCAGCATCAGTAAAATTATTTTTACCTTCTATCATAAATTTAACAACAGAACCAGGCCTTGCCTCTTCTTTTATTTTATCGCCAAAATCCATATTTTTATCTGTCTTGCTTCCAACCTTAACATCCATATCAGTTATAAGAAGCTTACCGCCTGTTATTACATTTCCAAATTCATTTACTGCTAATACAATAGGTACCATTAATAGAACTAAAAACATTCCTAATATAGCATTTAATATTTTCATTTTTTTGCAACCTCATTAATATTTTTAATTATCTTAACACTATGAAATAACTACTAGTATATAAATCTTTTGCTATTGGACAATAGTAAAAGGGTTTGGTATAACATTGATAGTCAAGATTATCCAGCAATATGTTATACTATTAATAATATATAAAGAAGATATAAAATTATCATTGCTGATGCATAGCAGCTTCATCCCAATCAGAAGCAAACATAGTGCATTGCTTTTTGCCCTCCCAGTAATAGTGGCAGTTCTTGCCGAACTTTTCCCATATAACACAATCAACACAACAGGCAGGAACATTAGATTCATTTTCTAATTCCATTTTGTTTTCCATCTTTATGGCAGCCAGGTTTTAGGATTTTTTAATTTTTCCGGTAAGTATTTTTCAATAACATAGTTTAAGCCCCATTTTGCCAGTGCCTGCTGCTCGCTTCTGACTTTCATCTTATTCATTTGCTCTAACGCTTTGCGCCATTCTTTATGGTGCTGGATAAAGGGGTCATTTTTTAATGCGTCTTTGCCTCTCTTGATGTCAACATCTTTCAGCGGATGCGTTGGTAATTTGTAGTCAATAATATCCTGAGGAGTAACACCTAAAAACTTGGCCCGGGGAACACAAAAATATTCATTAATATGTGCCGCATTGCCAGAACCAACCTTAAGTGTTCTATATATATTAGCATAACCATACATATCCCCATCTGTAAACACATAAACAGGCAGATTCTTCTCATCACTTAATCTTCTAATGAATCTTCTGCAAGCTCTTGTAGGCACACCACCCATCGAAACTAAAATACAATTAGCTTTTTTCCAATAGTTATGCTTAAGCAATCTCTGAAACATACCTGCTGTTTCTATTGCTAAGATAAATTTTGCATTAGTCTCAAACTTTAAATGCTCAACAGAAATTGGTATGGAATAAGCTCCAGAGCCAAATTTAGTGCAGTCTATCTTTATTTCCTCGCCTGTATCAGAATCTTTGTCAATAACCACAAGCTTTCCAGCAACTTCCCCCCCTTTTTCCTCTGGTATAAAGCCAAGCTGCTCACGATTTACCATCATCATTGCTTCCATATCATCCATAACAGTATCAGATTCCGGCTGTTCCTTGAAAGAAGCCTCTGCCCAGTTTTTGGATATATAATACATCTCTCTTTTTGTTGTTATGTCATCCTCTTCAATAATATTTTTTGCATGTGACATCATCCTCAATGTCTGCGCAAATGTTTTTATTGTACTTGCTGTCAGTGTCCTTTCTTTCATCTTTCCCAACAACTCAAAAAAACCATCTTTAGGATCATACTTAACATTACTTAAAGCCCTCAAAGGCATCTTAAGCTCCGGAGCTTTTTTCTTTTTTATTCTAGAATAAACACTATCTGCTGTATCAGTTATTTCTTTCAATACCTGTTTATTCTTTGTCTTCTTCATCTTCTTCACCTATTTTCGCAAACTCCTCATCATATTCAAGGTTTTTAGCTTCTATGTTTTCTAATTTCCCTCTTTTCTTTTCTAATATTTGCGCCAGTAATTCCTCAACTTTCTTTTCATCACTTTCCTTTAACTTTAATAATTCTTTTAGTGCTTCTCCTACATGGGGTATAAACAATTGTATATAATCCCTTTTCTTGCTCTCAAACTGTATTCTTCTTTTTTTGCCGACATAACTCGCAAGCTTTCTTCCGCATTCCTGCAGAGCAAGTTTAATCTCTTTAACAAGTTCAGGATAATGAGCAATAGCTTCCTTGCTTTCCGATGTAAAAGGAACCCAAACAGAAGCAATATGGACTACAAGTGTTACAGGCCCTATTGGCAGTGCTCCACGACTTTGGCTTAATCCATAATTACGCCAAGCAGTGTTTAAAACAGATTTTGTTACTGCACATGCGCCTTGTTGGTACAATAGTGGAACCCTGTTAGCATATCTAAGCAAATGCATGCTTTCCTCTGCATTTTGCTGGCCGCCATAAGCAATTCCTGCTTCAACAATAAATGGATTTCCGCGGTAAACACTTGGAGGTCTTGTAATTGCTGTATAGAACTCTGCATTTATCTCTTTTTTTAGGCCTTTCTCAAGCAATTCCTGCCCAATAGGGCTTATACAATCTACTGGAGGAGAAATTATTTTTGTTTTTTTAATACCTTCTACTAATTTTTCAGCTAATTCTCTTGAAATGTCTTTTGGCTTTGTTTTTGGAAGTAAAGCTGCATTCTCGCAAATTTGTTTTGCTGTTCCAGAACCCACTCTTGAAAACTCATTTGTTAAAAAACTCTGCAAGGTTCTTGCCTCAGTTATTTTAAGCATTGACAATAAGATACCAATCTCTATTCCATAAGGATGAGGCTTGATTTCAACAGGTTTTTTAGGCAACTGTTCAGAGGCTTTTGGGAAAATTATTTGCTCAGCTTTTGGATTTGTGTAAATTAATGTAACATGAGGATTTACAATTGCTGTTTGCTTCAAATACTGGTCAACACTTTGATCACCTTTTTGATAGCTTCCTTCTAAATCCAGCTCTATCCTTGTCCCATGCTCCTTATTCCACTCAACAACCTCTTCTTTAATAATCTGGGGCTTATTATTCTGAGTGTCAATATGCAGCTCATAATAATGCGCATCATGTTTTTTGCTTATCCTGGAAGTTATTCTTGCGGGCTTTCCTGTTGTCAGCTGCGCATACAAAACAGAAGCACTTATTCCAATGCCTTGCTGGCCTCTTGATTGTGACAATTTGAAAAATTTGCTTCCATACAATAACTTTGCAAAAATATTTGGAATTTGTTTTTTTACAATTCCAGGACCATTGTCCTCAACAATAACCCTGAACTTATTCTCTGCCATCTCTATAACCTCTATATTTATCTCTGGCAATATCCCGGCTTCCTCACAAGCATCCAAACTATTATCCACAGCTTCCTTTATTGTAGTCAGTAAAGACTTCCTGGGATTATCAAACCCAAGCAGATGCCTGTTCTTCTCAAAGAAACTCGCAATAGAAATATCTCTCTGTTTCTTTGCCAATTCAATTGCAATAGGTACATCTTCTTTCTCAGCCATACTCAAAAACCTCGTTTTTGGTACCACCTGCGGCGGTTTTCAATAAATTTCAATATTAACTTGTTTAAATAGTTAATTGTTTTAAGTAAAGTTTTTATAGAGTTCTATATGGAATAGGTGATTAAAAAGAAACTCTTATACCTCTTATTTGGATTATACTGCTTGTTGGGATACCTACAGAAGCAATATTTGGAAGAGAGTTACTAGAAAATTTTAACTTTAATTTTAAAAGAAAAGGACACCAACAGAATTTATCTGAAAATGTGGAAAACAACAACCAAAACAAGAAAAAAATTAAATTTTTGCAATAACCAAACCATCTCAAACCTAAATACTACTAATTATCCTCTTCCTTTTCAATTCTCTTCTTTTTTGTTCCAGCCATTTGTAAACGCTTGCATGAGTGCTTCCTCTTAATAAAGACTCTACTGCCCTTTTTGCCATTGATGCTGATTCAGCAGTTCCAATAATGCCTACTGTTTTTCCATAGACTGAAATATATGATTCAGATAATTCTTCTATTAATTGTCTTGATCTTCCTTCTTTGCCTATAACCCTTCCTTTTAATCTCAACAAAGTATTTTTTGACTTTCCTGTATACTCATTTAATCCAATGCTTTCATAAACATAATCTTGTTTTAACAATAATTTTGCAATTTCAGGATTGAAACCGCGGCCTATAGCCCTGATTACTTCTCTTGCAGTATACAGCCCTAAAGCATCCTCACCATAAATAAATATATCTCCTTCCAAAGAATCAACTTTTATCTGTGTATTTGTATCAGATTCTATGCTTTTCTTAACCTCTCCATTCTTTCCTATCAAAACTGCAACTCTTTCCCGAGTTATCTTTAATTCATAAGAATATCCTACCATAGTGAAATGAAAATTTTGTTTATTATTAAAGGTTTTGGGATTTTTTTAAATCCCAAATACCCAGGAAATTTTGTTTCCGTTGGTTTTTGTTAGAAATGTAAAAAATTTCCAAAACATTTAAATATACCAAACACCCTACTTATGTTGTATCGCCTCCGTCTATATTTTAGATATTTAAATTCTAAAATTTAACATTGGATTTATGTTTACGTGCTTGATACTCTTGTCAAGTATGTGTAGTTTTGTAATATTGCGACCAATACAAAGCGTAAAGCAAATCCTAAGGATCTGTGAACAGAAATCCTGTTGATCCTGCGGGAGGTTGCTGCTATTGGGATT
>CEQE01018183.1_pt1 | contig 18843 bp, 15 predicted proteins | sample 356201 | NCBI WGS metagenome assembly CEQE01 (sample SAMEA2619970, study PRJEB7988) | marine metagenome | biome: marine biome (ENVO:00000447); feature: mesopelagic zone (ENVO:00000213) & marine oxygen minimum zone (ENVO:01000065); material: "saline water (ENVO:00002010), including plankton...
ACAACTTATTTCCGGACTAGAGCGTCAGCTCGTCGGACTGAAAGCCGGCGACACTACTGTAATCTTCGTTAGTGCTGCGGAAGCCTATGGGGAACATGACCCAGAAAAGAAGGTTACTGTCGATAAGAAGAATATGCCTCCAGATGTTCATGTCGGATCACAACTAGCTGGTCCAATGGGACAACCCGTTCAAGTCACAGAAGTCACGGATACGTCCGTCACAGTCGACGTTAATCATCCACTTGCTGGAAAAGACCTGACATTTGACATCACAGTACTCACAGTCGAACCATAACTACTTCCATAAGAATCAAAGCTTGCATATAGCCTAGAAGAATTGACAATGGTTTCCACAACAAACTTCAGCGTATACAAAAGAGAACAGCTTATTTCCCTCTCTCTATAGGAAATCATAGCAAAACCATCCGAACGACCATAGAAAACAATCATCTTGAAGGAGTAAACATGCGGCAAGTGACATTAGGTCGGACCAAAACACAGGTCTCAGCAATTAGTCTAGGAACATGGTCGTATGGTGGATCACTCACGGTAGGGACCCAGTCAGTTGGCTGGTCTGGCCATAACGACGAAACCGCAAAACGAGCACTCATTCAAGCATGGGAACTCGGCATCAATCATTGGGACACAGCAGATGCCTATGGCAACGGTCGATCAGAGCAACTTATAGGGAAGGTATGGAGCACGGTGGCGCGAAAAGACATTTTTTTGGCTACCAAACTCGGCTGGGTGATGGGCCCACATAATCACTACTATGAACCATCATTTATGCGTCATCAAATTGATCTTTCGCTCAAACAACTCAAGACCGACGTTATTGATCTTTTGTATCTGCATCATTGTATGTTTGGAGATTGCGACGAACTCTTAGATCCAGCCATCGAAGTACTTTGCCGCGCAAGGGAGAAAGGAAAAATTCGCTTCATCGGACTTTCTGATTGGAATGCAACAGCCATCCTAAAATATGCTGAAAAGACCAACCCCGACGTCGTCCAATCATACCGGAACGTTATGAATGACGACTACGTAACAAGCGGATTAAAAGACTGGGTTGACCATCATAATGCCGGAGTAGCGTTCTTTTCTCCACTCAAACACGGATTACTTATAGGAAAATATACGGAACCCACGACATTTCCAATGGGAGACTTTAGATCAAATATTAAAGAATTTTCAGACCATGAGATTCTTGCAAAAGCACGTGAAGCAAGTAAAACACTGACGAGTAAGTTCTCAGCCCATCCACAGCCCGTACTATACGGACTTCTGAATTCTCTCCTCACCGATACCCCAACAGGGTGTGTCTTGTTAGGACAGAGATCCCCAGCTCAGGTCAAAGCAGCTGCGTATGCCAACGACACCATGACCAATAGCGATGCCAAATGGGTACGCTCACTCTACTAAAAACATAACACATAATACCCATGTTTTTTATGCACCAATTGTTAAGAGTGGTTTTGGATGGCTGTGTCAACAGAAACGACAAAGTTTCATTTTTCACTCGAGAGAAGGAACAATAATTCACCTTGCTCAAGCAAGACAGACAACGGTAGAATGATGTCGTCCGTAAAGATGACATAGCACAAAGGTATGCGTTGCACCAACCCGACTCAATACGCACGTATCGGAAGGCCTCAATCTTATCCGCCTTACTTGCAATCACAATTGGGTTCTTTTCGCTTACACCTCCTCTCCCGTTAGATCCACCCGGTGGGGACAAAGTCCACCATTTTATCGCCTTTACTACGCTAACCATTTGGTTGCCAATGCAACGCCCTCGCGCTGCAATCTTAGTTTTTCCGCTCAGCGTACTATATGGAGGACTCATTGAGATTATACAACCCTACGTCAATCGATTGGCCGAGTGGGAGGATTTTTTTGCAGATACTGCAGGAGCAATCACAGGAACTACAATTGGCTTGGCAATATTTTTCAATAAAAAATGGCATAGAAAAAATTATTGACAGATGATTACATCTGTTTATTTCTTGTTACTTGTAAACACATCTGCTTCCAAAAACAACTGAGATTTAGAGCATGGTTATGATTAAACGTCTACGCGGATGGGAAGTACCAGAATCTGAAGCAACTCCTGAATCCATCTACTATAATCGCCGGCAAATTTTAAAAGGCGTCACCGGACTAACCATTGGCAGTATGATTGTCTCAACTCCTACACATGACGCTCACTCTAACGAGACCGATCCCCTAATTACCGGAAAGCAAGAGCATCCTCCAGCGGCTAATCAATACCCTGCAACGAGAAATCCACTGTTTGCACTTGATCGTCCCATCACTAACGAACGAGTTGCCGCAACATTCAATAACTTCTACGAATTTGACGGAACAAGCAAGACCACCATATGGAAACTTATTGAACATTTTAAAACTCACCCGTGGAGGGTAAAGGTTGGAGGCCTAGTCAAACAACATACAATATATGATATAGATGATTTAATCCGAAGGATGCCAATTGAGGAACGGCTCTATCGTCTTCGGTGTGTAGAAGCATGGGCCATGGCAGTCCCGTGGACAGGGTTTCCTATGAAAAAATTGATCGATCTGGTTCAACCACTCTCTTCCGCAAAGTTTGTAAAAATGACGTCATTTATGGACCCTGATAACGCGCTAGGCCAAAAGCCATACTTCGGACTGATTCCGTCCGGTCCATGGCCATACACCGAATCTCTATCCATGGAGGAAGCAACAAACGAACTGACCATGCTGGTGTCAGGAATTTACGGGCATCCCCTACTAAAACAACATGGAGCACCTATTCGCTTAATTGCTCCATGGAAATATGGATTTAAAAGCATTAAGTCAATCGTCAGTATTGAATTTGTCAAAGAACAACCATCAACATTCTGGAACACGTCTATGCCTCATGAATATGATCTCATCGCCAATGTAAACCCTGCCATCTCACATCGCCGATGGTCCCAATCTTCTGAAAGAATCATAGGAACCAATGACGAACGACGCCCAACTATGCTGTATAATGGTTACGAAAGGTGGGTTTCTCATCTATACACCACCTAATAATCTATGAGCCAAAAAATGCCAGTCTGCTACAAAGATCCAAGCATACAGTCTCATTTTGAACGGAGAGAAAACCCTTGGTTTCATGGAGAAGGCTTTTTTCCATTGATTGCAAAAGTGTCGTACTGACATGACATAAAGAAAAACATTATGCCAATAATACTCCCAGATGACTCATATAACCGGACCCTCGTCAACAATGTCCATCCACCTGATTGGGTCAACCCTATCCCCAAGACACGATACAATCTTGTCATCATTGGCGCCGGAACTGCCGGTTTGGTGACAGCCGCAGGCGCTGCAAGTTTAGGCGCACATGTCGCACTTATCGAAAAAACTTTCATGGGTGGAGACTGCCTAAATGTCGGCTGTGTCCCATCAAAGGGCCTAATCCGTGCCTCACGTGCATGGGCCGCTATTCGTAATGCAGCTGAATTTGGCGTGCACATTCCCGATGGTGTGAACTACGATTTTGGCGCGGCCATAGCCCGCATGCGAAAACTCCGTGCTCAGATCAGTCCAACAGATTCGGCCGCGAGATTTCAACGCCTTGGAGTTGATGTGTTTTTTGGAACAGGCTATTTTACGGGATCAGACTCTCTTAAGGTTGAGGGAAAAACCCTCTCATTCAAACGCGCGGTCATTGCAACTGGTGCACGCGCTGCAGCCTTTCCCATCCCTGGCTTAGCAGAAACAGGGTATCTCACCAATGAAACAGTTTTTTCACTTACAAAACTTCCCAAGCGCCTTGCTGTAATTGGAGCTGGAGCCATAGGCTGCGAAATGGCGCAAGCCTTTGCCCGCTTCGGAAGCACAGTCACTGTGTTCGAGAAGGAATGTCGCATTCTTCCTCGCGATGATTGCGATGGAGCAGAAATTGTAAAAAACTCGATTATTCGCGATGGCGTTCACTTCACCTGTGATGCCAATATTCTTAAAATTGAACCTCGTGGGATTGAAAAAGTAATTCATTGTGAGGCTGATGGAAAAACGATAGAACTTGTCGTAGACGAGATTTTGATGAGTATTGGACGCGCTCCTAATGTTGAAGACATGAATCTCGATTCTATTGGAGTCTCATACAATCCTCGAGATGGCATCACCGTTGACGAGCGCCTTCAGACCACCAACCCACGCATTTTTGCAGCCGGTGATATTTGCTTCCCATACAAGTTCACCCATTCTGCGGATGCCATGGCACGTATTGTAATCGCTAATACCCTATTTCACGGTCGTCAAAAAACCAGCGCCCTCACCATTCCATGGTGTACCTATACTGAACCGGAAATCGCACACGTCGGACTGCATGCGGAGGATGCCCACGCAAAAGGCTACAAGATACAAACTTTTACCTGGCACCTTACAGAGAATGACCGTGCGGTATTAGATAGTGAAACTGAAGGTTTCGCGCGCGTTCATGTACAGAAAGGAACGGACAAAATTCTTGGGGCAACCGTTGTTGCATCGCATGCCGGAGATATGATCAGTGAAATTACTTTAGCCATGACCAATGGACTCGGCCTAGGTGCTATTGCAAAGACCATCCACCCGTATCCCACACAAGCTGAAGCCATCAAACGACTAGGCGACGCCTACAACAAAACTCGCCTTACACCATTGGTCAAAGCAATCTTTAATCGCTGGTTAACCTGGACGCGGTAAGAAGAAAATTACCAAAACTCTCCCTACCCATATTTTTCAACCAGAAAACTTAAGAAAGATCAGAGTAGACCTCACTGGGCATCGTCCAAAATTGCGCAAAACACACTGGGAGAATCAAAGTGAGGAAAACACAACCAATCTACAGATCCATGCAGACCCACCAGTGCCGCAGTGTGCATATTCCCAATGAGACCGTAATTTTCAATCAGCTGATAATTCATGTTGGTGATGCCGAGTCCCCTTCAGCAACACGCCGGAGCACGGCATAATCGTTCTGGCGTATCCCATCAGTAAGGTCATTCACATATAATTCAGTACGTCCCAATCGAAGCAGCGCTTCTCGACCAAGCTGGAGACTGACTTCAACATGCTCAGGAACGGTAAAATTAGCCCCTAGTAACAGCAACTTCTCACTATGGGAAAGATCAAACGTGCGGGCTTGAATCGGCAACCCCGGGTACAAATACCGGATCGCAGACACCGCACGTTCTGTAGCTTCCTTCTTGTCAATTGTGACAATCACAAGCTTCGCATACCCTGCACCGGCCGCCTGCAAGACACTTGCTTTACTCGCATCACCATAAAAAACATGAAATCCGCGTGCACGGCCGCTTTCAATAGCCTTAGTATTGATATCCAATGCAAGATATGGAACATCACTATTTTTCAACATCAATGCCACGGTCTCCCCTACCCGTCCAAATCCTGCGATAATGACATGATGCTCGGACTCTCCTTGCAATCCCTCCTCCATATCCGGGCCTTTTATCCCGTCAAGACGATTCGCAATACGAGTTGAGATTACATCAAGAAATGGAGTCAACGCCATAGTCATTGCAATAAGCAGGAGCAAGTGTTTAAACAATTCCTCATCCATGATGCTATGGGCAATAGCCGCCGCAAACAATACAAAACCAAACTCACCGGCCTGTGGAAGCAATAGCGAGACTCGCAAAGCTGAAGTTCCTGTATAGCCGGCAATCCGGCATAGGAGGTACAGTGCTAATGCCTTGATCACAAGAATACCAATCGCATGCCCAAACACCACGAGCCCACTTTGAGCGAGAAGACCGAAGTCAACAGACATACCAACCGCCATGAAAAACAATCCCAAAAACAACTCGCGCAGTGGCTGAATGACAGCCTCGATTTGATGCCGATATTCAGAATCCGAGAGAAGGAGCCCCACGAGAAATGCCCCCAAGGCCATGGATAAATTTACTTGATCCATAAGCCACGCTGCACCCAACACTGTGATTATCGCGATGCCAGTGAACGATGAAGTGTTGCCACTCGTCGCCATAAGGCGAAATACTCGTGGAAGAACATAACGCCCAAACACAATAACAACGATGATCACCACAACTGCTTTCATAATAGCAACCCAATAGGGATCACCCTGCCCACGTGCGATCTCACCCATAAATGGAACAATTGCTAGCATAGGGACGACAGCTAAATCCTGCATGAGAAGGATTCCAAAAGACGCACGACCATAACGGGTTCCCATTTCGCCCTTCTCGGTCAGAATTTGTAATCCAAAGGCGGTCGATGACATCGCGAGACCAAATCCCACGACAAGAGCAATATTCCACGGAACATCAAACGACCACGCATAGACCGCAATCAACCCTCCGGTCACCATGACCTGAGAACCTCCAAGACCAAACACAACTCTTCGGAGCCCCCACAGTTTAGATAACCGAAGTTCCAGACCAATAAGAAACAGAAGAAACACGACACCGAACTCTGAGAAGTAACGAATGGTCTCGACTTCCGTGGTGATCTTCAGTCCCCACGGACCAACAACCACCCCTGCGGTGAGAAATCCAATGACCGAACCCAATCTGAGCCATCGAAAGAACGGAACTGAAATAGCCGCCGCCAACATAAGGACCACGACGGCTAAGAGGAGATCTTCTTGATGCATGACTTACACGCTTCACACCTTGTTCTGAAGCACAATTGCCGCAATCTGAATCGTCACGTCGAGACAGTATATGTGCTCGGAGCACAACATGAAAGATCGAATATACATTACTTACGACTCATATAGCGATCTAATGCTGGCGTCACTTTTTCACGAAACCCATCTTCATGTTTGACTAGAAATAACGCAGCCAGATTTTCATGGACTGCAATATCATATCCTTCGTCAGGTCCTAAAACCATAAGCCCAGTTGCCAACGCGTCCGCCAGCATGGTGGACGAATGGATCACCGTGACTGAAGCTAGATTGTGCGTAATTGGTTTTCCTGTATTTGGATCAATGGTATGTGAGAAGCGTTTTCCCCCTCGTTCAATATAATTTCGGTAATCTCCCGATGTCGCGATTGCACGATTCCATAGCTGAACTATTCGATATTTCTCCCGTATTAACGGAATCGGACGCTCAACTACAACCTCCCATACCATACCACCCTGGCTTTCCCCATTTGCTCGCAGTTCTCCCCCAATTTCAACGAGATAGTTTGAAATTCCAACAGATTCAAGATGCTGAGCAATTTGATCCACAGCATAGCCCTTTGCAATCCCTGATAAGTCAACATAGAGCGCAGGAACATCCTTTCGAAGAGCCAGAGGAAAACCTTTAAGATGAAGGTGCTCATATCCCGTCACCCGCATCACTCTTGAAATAGTCATGTCATCCGGAACAATAGTGGATGGAATAGAGGGACCAAAGCCCCAAAGATTTACTAATCCTCCCACTGTCGTATCAAATGCACCGTGAGTCATCTGACTCACGTACACTGCCGCCTTGACGACATTGAAAAGTTCAGAAGAAACATCCACCCATTCCATTGTATGATTCTGATTAAAGCGAGAGAGTTCAGAGTCATCATGATAGGTTGACATCTGATTGTTGATACCAAGCAAGATTTTGTCGATTTCATGATGGAGCGTATCGAGACCCCCCCCATCAAGACGGTGATTGAGAGTGATATTATAACTCGTCCCCATCGTGGGACCGCTGAGCCTGATCATTTGATCGGGACTGATCGTTTTGGTACATGCGATAGCAATCAGTACAACGCCCACAAGAAAACATAAGGCCACCGTTCTGTTAATCCTTTTCATCTCAGTTTTCATGTTGATGTGGCTCTAATGTGATGATCCCAAGTATGATTTGAACACTGTTAATAACTTGGTATGGCACTGTTGTAGGTAGGGGGTTTTATTGGATCAGCCGCCGTGCAGTACCTGATCCATTAGACAGACAGGACCGTTGTCAGCGTCGATAAAGTTACCTACACCAACAATCTTGAATCACTGAAACTGATTGCGAAAAACATCGACGTCTTACCTTAACCCGAGAACAATTCCAATCAAGATTATTACTCCAAGCCAGGTATGGGATCGGAACATGTCGAAGGCTTCATCATGAGTAATCCCGCGTCGAACGATGATAACCTGGACTACCATTACAACAGATACCACCACAAGAGCAACTACGTACCAATAACCAATCTGTTCAAGTAGCCCCACAATGACCAGACACACAATCATTCCTGAAAATACCAACGCGATTGCAAGCCAAGCAAATCTTCCAAACAGAAGGGCTGATGATCCCACACCAATACGTCGATCATCTTCTTGATCTTGCATTGCATATATCGTGTCATATCCAATAGCCCAAAATACCGTTGCGAAAAAGATCAAAATTGCAGGAAGATCAATAGTTCCACGCAATGCAACCCAAGACATAACTGAACCCCAACCAAATGCAACGCCAAGTACAGCCTGAGGCATTGAAATCACTCGCTTTGCAAAGGGATACAGCCCCACCAATATCACGGCCACAAAACTCAGAATTAGCGTTAGTTTGTTAAGAAATACCAACAGGGATGCGGCAACACAAATCAAACAGATGAACACCAAAAGTGCTTCTCCCCGACTCAAGCGACCGGATGGGAGAGGTCGATGACGTGTGCGACCAACTTCTCGATCAATATCACGATCGATCACATCATTAATCACGCACCCAGCACTGCGCATCAGAAATGCCCCTATCACAAATATCGCGACAAGAAAAAATGGGGGATGTCCTCCGGCTGCAAAAACAAGAGCCCATAAGCAGGGCATCAGCAATAACACTGTCCCTGATTGATTCTGCAGACGAATTAACTCTGCAATTGCTTGTATTTTCAACATCATGGAAACTGACATCTACTCATTATTAGTACATGTGATCTAGCTCGGAAAGCTAGACGACATATGTCGTAACATTAACTCAACACTACAGTTTTTACACCCCAACAACATAAGTATCAGCCAAAAAGTCATGAAGAGATCGCCGACGCCTCGTTACCAAAGCCATAAGAAACCCTACACCAAAGAATACTCCTGAGATGAAATACCCTAAAGTTCGCACAATAATCATCGAAAGTGTGACATTTTTTCCGGTCATGCTCACAATCCTAATACGCATGATCGCTTTACCAGGAGTCTGTCCTCGATACGACGAAAATCCGATAAAATACGCAAGAAAAACAACGGGGCTTACGAGTCCAAACGGAAATAACAGCATGCTAATAAGATCATAGGATGGAGCATCATACCCAGCAACATTCAACCCAATCCACACCGCAAATATCCCTACACTCAACGTCATAAGCCATATAAGAGTGAGAAGTAAGATATCGATTTCAAAGGCCAGGACTCGCCTCCAGATTGTCGCAGACATTTGTCCCTATATGTTATTCAAATTCAGATTGTATAACACTTAGCGCAGCGATCGCTGCAGTTTCAGAACGCAATACGCGAGAACCAAGTGTGACGGTCTGATATCCACAATCCCTTGCGGCAACAACTTCCATTTCGGTAAAGCCTCCTTCCGGTCCAACCAGAAGACTGACCTGAGTGGGCCGTTGTTCTCCACGCAAGACACTAGCAAGACTCCGCTCTGTTTCGTTTTCCCACAACAACAATTTCACATCATAGTGCACTGATTGCTTGAGAAATATATTCAAGTTCGTAGGGCGGTGAATGATTGGGACATCCCATCGCTCAGTCTGCTGTGAAGCTTCAAGAGCAATACGATGCCAACGTGCGACCATCTGTTCGTATTGTGATACCTTTGCCTGCACAACTGTGTGACCAGTAACAAGTGGGACAAGATGAGCCACTCCCAATTCCGTTGTCTTCTGCAACATCCAAGACATCCGACTCGCTTTGATCACCGCATGTGCTATGGTAACAGCCACTGCGTGATTTGTCGGTTCTGAACAAACATCAACGATTTCGCCTGCTATCCTCTTCAGTTCAACTTCATCAAGCAGCACTTGATACCGGCGTCGGTTCTGATCTCCAAACCAAACCGACTCTCCTACTTTCACGCGAAGACTCCCACGAAGATGCTGGACCAACGGGCCAGTCACAATAAGCCGGTGATCATTGACACAATCAGAGGTAATAAAAAAAACAGGCATGTCCTGGGTCTTCACATCATCATGGATACACAGATTGTGTATATCACGACACCCAATTGGAAAATCCGTAGGGCTCAATCACATATGCCTACCGTACATAAAACCTGAACAAGACGGGATCGGTTGAAACAAGCAATCAAAACGCGTAGGACGCGTCAACCTACAAGCACGGAGTGGAGGAGATTAGAAAACATTAATCAAACAAATTTCTTATTTTGTCAACGATACCTTTACCAGCAGAGTCCATTTTCTCTCCACTTACTTCAGCATACTGAACAAGCAATTCACGTTCATCCTTTGACAAAGAAGTCGGAATGGTCAGCTTAACTCGAATTAGTTGATCACCGACTCCACGACCATTGAGCCTTGGAACCCCAAGTCCTTTCAAACGCAAGAGCTTATCTGGCTGAGTCCCTGCAGGAATATCAAATGGCACATTACCCTTCAACGTTGGAACCTCGACTCGAGCCCCAAGAATAGCAGCGATAAAATTCAAAGAAATCTCACACAGAACATCATTTCCCTTTCTTGAAAACACATCATGATCTTTAACCACAATCACGACATAGAGATTACCGGGAGGCCCGCCCTGTTCACCCAGTTCACCCTTACCAGTCAATTGAAGCTTCGTCCCAGTTTCCACTCCTGCAGGAATATTGACTGATAAGGAATGTTCTTTATAGACCTTTTTCTGCCCCCTACAAGTTTTGCATGGGTCAGTAATAAGCTCACCTTCACCCTGACATTGACTACACGTGGTGGCAACTTGAAAAAACCCTTGTTGTAATCGCATCTGCCCAGTTCCCGAACAAGTTCTACAGGTACGAACCGAAGCACTACTTTTTGCACCACTGCCTTTACAAACTGAACAACTTTCCCAGCGTGGAACCTTAATCGTAACTTCTTTCCCAAACACTGCCTCTTCAAAAGAAACTTCTAAGTTATAGCGAAGATGGTTTCCACGTTTTGCACGACCACGTGATCTTGGGCCTCCTCCACCAAAAACATCCTCAAAGATGTCTGTAAACACATCGGCAGCACCACCTTGCCCAAATCCAAAACCCCCATGGCCTCCACCCTGTTCAAATGCCGCATGGCCAAAAGTATCGTAATTACGACGCTTTTCTGAATCGCTAAGAACCTCATATGCTTCATTTAATTCTTTGAATCTATCTTCAGCTTGCTTGTTCCCAGGATTACGATCAGGATGGCACTTCAGCGCATGCTTTCGAAATGCCTTTTTCAGCGTATCTTGACCAGCTTGGCGATCAACACCAAGCACATCATAGTAATCCCGTTTAGCCAACGTAAGCTCCCTTAATTAATTTTCCTTTTCCGTAAATTCAGCCTCAACAACCTTTGCATCAGATTTCTCTTCCTCTGAGTTTCCAGCCTGATCTTCTGGATTATCTTGAGCAACGTCTTGTTCTGCAGAAGTTTTCTTATACATCTCTTCTGCCAGTTTATGCGAGGCTTGGCTCAATGCCGCAATTTCTGTGCGAATAGCCTCAGGGTCTGTACCCTTCATTGCTTCACGAGTTGAAGCAATCTTGGCTTGAATATCAGTTTTTTCTTCCTCAGACACTTTATCGCCATGTTCATTGAGCGACTTCTCGACATTGTACACCAACGTATCAGCCTCGTTCATGACCTCAACCAATGCCCGCTTCTGTTTATCTTCTTCCGCGTGTTCTTCCCCTTCTCGAACTAGCGCTTCGATTTCTTCCTTACTCAAACCACTGGAAGCAGTGATCTGAATCGATTGTTCCTTCTTAGTCGCCATATCTTTCGCCGAAACATGAACAATCCCATTGGCATCAATATCAAACGCGACCTCAATCTGAGGCATACCTCGAGGAGCAGGGGGAATACCGACCAAATCAAACTGCCCAAGCAACTTATTGTCAGCCGCCATTTCGCGTTCACCTTGAAACACCCTAATGGTCACCGCTGTCTGGTTATCTGCGGCAGTCGAAAACACCTGACTCTTTTTCGTAGGAATAGTCGTGTTTCGCTCAATAAGGTGTGTAGACACGCCACCTAATGTTTCAATTCCAAGGGTCAACGGAGTGACATCAAGGAGCAAAACATCTTTAACGTCACCTTTTAGCACTCCCCCTTGAATAGCTGCTCCAATTGCCACGACTTCATCAGGATTTACTCCCCTGTGAGGCTCTTTCCCAAAGAATTCCTTCACAACCTCCTGGATCTTAGGCATGCGCGTCATTCCTCCAACCATGACCACTTGATTCATGTCATGTGGTTCACCCCCAGCATCCTCAAGAGCCTTACGACACGGACCAATCGTCCGTTGCACTAAATCATCAACCAACTGTTCGAATTTCGCCCGAGTCAGTTTGATGACCATATGCTTCGGACCACTTTCATCAGCCGTTATAAACGGAAGATTGATCTCTGTCTCCATGGAAGACGATAATTCAATCTTAGCTCGTTCCGCAGATTCTTTCAGGCGTTGCAGTGCCATTCGATCATTTTTCAGATCAATGCCTTGATCTCGTTTAAACTCATCAACCAACCAATCAATAATCCGAAGGTCAAAGTCATCACCACCCAAGTAGGTATCCCCATTGGTCGCTTTCACCTCAAACACACCTTCCCCAATTTCGAGAACTGAGATATCAAAGGTCCCGCCACCAAGGTCAAATACCGCAATCCTCTGATCACCCTTTTTATCCATCCCATACGAAAGTGCTGCTGCTGTTGGTTCGTTGATAATCCGAAGGACATTGAGTCCAGCAATTTCCCCTGCATCTTTTGTTGCCTGCCGCTGGCTATCATCAAAGTACGCCGGAACCGTAATAACTGCATCATTGACGGATTCACCCAAAAAATCTTCAGCAGTTTGTTTCATTTTTTGGAGTATCATGGCTGAAATCTCTGCTGGGGTATATTTTTTTTCCCTTGCCAGCACCTGAGCATCTCCATTTTCATTGGAAACAATTTTATAGGGAAGACGGGTACTCGCTGACTGAACTTGATCAGAATCATATTTTCTACCAATCAATCTTTTGATAGAAAACAACGTGTTTTCTGGATTTGTAATGGCTTGACGTTTGGCAATTTGCCCGACGAGCCGCTCACCTTTATCCGTGATCGCAACCACAGAAGGTGTCGTACGATTACCTTCAGCATTAGCAATCACTTGGGGTTCACCCCCCGTCATAATCGACACACACGAGTTGGTCGTTCCAAGGTCGATTCCAATTGCCTTGTTACCCATAATTCTTTTCCTCCTTTACCTCCACTCTACTTACAGTAGCAAATTATAATTTTTACGATATCAGTTTTGGTTCTCATCGTTATCTACAGATTGAATACTCGTTGGAACTACGACTGTCACTAACGCCGGACGTAAAAGGCGATCATGAAGCCGATATCCCTTCTGCAACTCATCGGAAACCGTATTTTCCTGATATTCCTCGGTTTCGACACGAGACACAGCCTGGTGCACCTCAGGATCAAACTGAGTTCCCACACCAGCTACTGGGGTAACATTGAAACGGGTGAGTAGATCGGTGCATTCTTTGTATACAAGCTCTACTCCTTGACCCAAACTTCCTCCTTCAGTCCCCTCTTTCGCATGATGGAGAGCCCTCTCTAAATTGTCGATGATTAAGAGAAAATCCCTTAGTATCCGTTCATTTGCAAATTTTATCGACTCGCTACGCTCGCGAGCGGCTCGTTTCTTAAAGTTTTCAAATTCTGCCGCTACTCTAAGGTGCTTGTCCTTTGTTTCCTTCAGCTCCGTTTCAAGAGCAGGTAAATCCTCCATGTTGTCTACTACATCATCCGCTTTCACAGCAGCAGTTTCTTCTTCATCCTCAGACAAAAAGGCTGTTTGATCTCTAGTATCATTGCCGGATTCAGACTGAGCCTGTTCTGAAGGCGTTTCCTCTGTCATACTTTTTCGTCCGCCTCCCTAATTCTTCTATAAACACCAGTTTTCAAATCAGCAGACCAATCCCCATGTCCCTAGCAAGAGAGTAACCATGTATTGTGCCGAGTCAAGGGAAAAAAATATAAGAAAATACGAACTTCTATTATCCCAACAACTCTAGCATCCACAATATATAGAGGCTGAAAAGAATCCAGCTACTTGTCCACGTACTCAGAGGGTACACAAAAAAAATGTGTCCTCAGAGAACTCCTGCTTGGAGTATGGGAAAACATTCACCAAACGGCCATTCAATAGCATGAATGTCACGACATAAGCAGATAGCTTCCTATGGTTTATCAGTTTACTGCATGGAACGAACATGATTATACAAACAGCATCGCGCCATGACTTTACCAAAACACGAACGTCATAAAAGTTGATGAGAGCGGAGAAAGAGAGTGAAAATTGGAGAAACTAGGCCAAGAAACCACCAAGGACACACTGGTGTAGAGTCCTGCACAAATGGTGTATCAATGGCAAGTTCCCCTCATTAGACTTTTGCAATAACCTGTTCCGCCTATTTCATCCACACAAATGGTTTTGGATTCGTATTTCGCTATAATCATCGGCATAATGGTGAACATAACAGATGCAACAAAGACTACTAACTCAAGGCATTGTCTTAAAACCCATGTGGAAAATTAATGGTTTCGCCAAACCAGCATTGAACCTGTATATGGGGCAGCTCCACGATCGACGATTCAGAGTAATCCAACAGGGAATAGTCTTGCTATCCTCCATAACACTTGGTTTTCTTCTTCATAGCTAATGATGAAAATTCCAATGTTTCGGATCAACGCGTTCATTGGCAAAGGTTTACAGGGCAATCCCGCCATCGTCTGTCTGCTCGAGGCATGGCTTGACGACCCCACTCTACAACACATTGCACGTGAGAATAACGTCTCGGAAACCGCATTTCTTGTCAAGCGTCATTCTGAATATGAGTTGCGCTGGTTTACACAAAATTTTGAAGTCGACCTATGCGGGCACGCCACTCTAGCAAGTGGCATGGTCATATGTTCATACGTAAATACAGCCCGTTCTCATGTACAGTTTACGACACCTAGTGGAACAGTCCACGTCGAAAAGAGTGGAGATCTCTTTTCAATGAACTTTCCCTCGAGGCCACCAGAACAATCAGCATCGAGTTCCACTCTTATCAAAGGCTTAGGAATGGTACCGAACGAAGTACTTCAATCACGCGATCTGCTTGTAGTATTTAACGATGAAGCACAGATTCGAAACATGACACCCAATATCCATATCTTAGCCAAAATCAACAATGTGTTTGGGATTATCGTGACGGCACCAGGAATGACCGTCGATTTCGTATCAAGATTTTTCTCCCCCAACTCGGGGATTCCAGAAGATCCTGTCACAGGATCAGCACACTGCACATTGATACCCTATTGGGCTTCTCGCCTAGGCAAAAATATATTACACGCACAACAACTCTCTGTCCGAGGAGGAGAATTGTTTTGTACACACAACGGCGAACGCGTCACTATTGCCGGAAGAGCCGCCGTCAAACAGCAATGGGAAATAGAGATAATGTGAACACACAAACACGAGTGTCAGCGCCAGATACATTAACTCGTCCTGATCAGTTTTTTGTAGCGAACACGATGAGGGCGTTCAGCTTCTTTACCTAGACGTTTTTTTCGGTCAGTTTCGTATGCTGAATAATTACCTTCAAACCACACCACCTTACTTTCACCTTCAAATGACAGGATGTGGGTAGCTGTGCGATCGAGAAACCAACGATCGTGGCTAACCACAACACAGCAACCACCAAAGCCATCAATCCCTTCTTCAAGTGCACGAAGGGTGTTCACATCGAGATCATTTGTCGGTTCGTCTAAGAGTAATAGATTTGCTCCCTCTTTGAGCATACACGCGAGATGAACACGATTGCGCTCTCCTCCCGAGAGCTCAGCGACTTTTTTCTGTTGATCAGAGCCTGAAAAATTGAAGCGAGAAACGTATCCTCGTGAGTGCATCTCCACTTTCCCCAAAGTCACGGTTTCAGATTCGTTTGATATAACTTCCCAAACAGACTTGCTTCCATCAAGTGTCCGATCCTGATCCACATATCCAATTTTCACTGTTTCTCCAACGTGAAACGAACCAACATCGGGTTTCTCTTTTCCCGTTATAATTCTCAACAATGTCGTTTTTCCAGCCCCATTGCCTCCAATCACACCTACCACTCCACCACGAGGCAAATTAAACGACAAGTTTTCAAATAGTACTCTATCGTCAAATGATTTACTCAGGTCCTTCGCTTCAAGGACAATATCACCAAGGCGAGGACCGGGTGGAATGTAGATTTCAAGGGCATCCTGCTTTTTCTCTTGAGATTCTTCTAACAATTGCTCATAGCGCGAAACACGTGCTTTACCTTTGGCTTGACGCCCTTTTGGAGACATCCTCACCCATTCTAATTCCCGTTCAAGAGTTTTCTGTCGCTTATCTTCGTCCTTACCCTCCTGCGCCAAACGTTGTTGCTTCTGATCCAGCCAAGAGGAGTAATTCCCCTGAAACGGAATCCCTTGCCCCCGATCCAGTTCAAGAATCCATCCCGCAACATTGTCTAAAAAATACCTGTCATGGGTCACTGCAACAATAGTCCCTTTGTATTGACGCAAATGCTGTTCAAGCCATTGCACAGATTCCGCATCAAGGTGATTGGTAGGTTCATCGAGCAGAAGAATATGAGGCTCTTGAATTAGCAAACGGCAAAGAGCTACCCGCCGACGTTCGCCTCCCGAAAGGATATCAACGGAGGTATCTGCAGGTGGACACCGCAGAGCGTCCATGGCAACCTCAAGTTGATTTTCGAGTTCCCACCCATCTACCGCTTCGATTTTTTCATGAAGCTGCCCTTGCTTTTCAATCAACTGATTTAAAACGTCAGGATCGAGACTTTCATCGCAAAGAGCATTTCCAACTTCCTCGAATTCATGTAATAGCGAGATCACCTCCTGTCGACCCTCTTCAATCACTTGTTTAACCGTTTTTCCTTTTTCAAGATAAGGCTCTTGTTCAAGCAGGCCTACGGTATAGCCCTTCGACATGGTCACCTCACCAAGATATCCTGTGTCAACTCCAGCTATGATCCGCAAAAGTGTACTTTTGCCAGAACCATTTAACCCGAGAACCCCAATTTTCGCACCGTAATAAAACGACAGGTATATATCTTTGAGAACTTGCTTCTTCGGCGGATGGACTCGTCCAACTCCAACGAGTGAAAATATTATTTTCTTATCGTCTACGCTCATATCACTGTTACGCCTTTCTATCGGGTCGATTCACCCAAAAATTCCTTGAGATTCCATAATGGATCGAAGTTCTCTATCAGTATTTTCTTTTTCTTCGGTAACTTTCATCCACTGATGTTCTGCCTGGCGAATTTCTTGCTCAAGGCAACTTATTTCCTTCACAATCTCACTCGCGCGTTCCCAAGAATGATTTTTAGTCAACTCTTCATTGAGATCTTCGATCCGCTTCTGTGAGTGACTCATTACTTGCTCTACAACCACTGATTCCTTCTCATGGTTTCGCCGTTTCCGTTCAAGTTGCTTTCGTTTTTCTTTGTAGTTGGTTTTCTCTTGAGACCCAGGAGGTATCGCCTTAATAATGGTTTCGTTGCCCCGTTTTTCTATGGGCTGTCCAACTTCGGAGAAGGCTCCTTTTTGCAAACTCCAGACATACTCGTCATAGGTTCCAGGGTACAACTGGACACGACCATCCTTGACTTCGAGAATTTTTGTGGCTACCCGCTGCACAAATCCTCGATCGTGACTCACAAACACGACAGTTCCTGGATATACTTTAAGAGCTTGGGTAAGTACTTCTACCGTATCGAAATCCAAATGATTGATTGGCTCATCAAGGATGAGAACAGGAGATTTGCTTAACAGAATTTTCCCTAGAGCAACCCGTGCTTTTTCGCCTCCGGATAACACACACACTTTCTTTTCAGCAGCATCTCCAGAAAAGAGAAGGGAACCCGCCAAATCCCTAATTTCTTGAGGCGTAATATCAAGATGGGCTCCCCTCTGCAATTCGCCAAGAACTGTACGGTTAGGATCAAGCTCTTCGGAAACGTGTTGTGCGTAATATCCAATTTTCACTTGGTATCCATATTTCACAACACCGCACATCGGAGTGAGAATATTGGCTAGCCCTTTGAGCAATGTTGATTTACCCTGTCCATTTAATCCAACAACTGCAAGGTGATCACCACTCAAAAGATCAAGGTCTATATCACACAGAACCTGCCGATCAGCATAGCCCAGAGCAAGGGACCGTACCTCAACAGCAATCCTGCCTATGCGAGGAGGATGGGGAATTCTAATCATAGCTGTAACAGGTAACGCCTTGACTTCAATACGCTCCAATCGAGTCAAGGACTTTAGCCGAGCTTGTGCCTGCCTTGCCTTTGTAGCCTTTGCCCCAAACTTGGCTGCAAAATCGAGAATACTTTTCCGTTTCATCTCGACCGACATCGCGCGTTTTTCGAGTTGCTCTCTCAAAAGAGCTTTCTGTTCAAAATAGTCATCGATCGTTCCAGGGTATTTGGTGATTTCACCGCTTTCTATTTCAACGATATGGTCTGTTGTTCGTCGCAAAAATTCCCTATCATGAGAGATAAGCATGAATGCACCCCGATACTCCTGAAGAAACTTCTCCAGCACCAGCAAGGTTTCAAGATCTAAATAGTTTGTCGGCTCG
>CEQE01085481.1_pt1 | contig 18831 bp, 21 predicted proteins | sample 356201 | NCBI WGS metagenome assembly CEQE01 (sample SAMEA2619970, study PRJEB7988) | marine metagenome | biome: marine biome (ENVO:00000447); feature: mesopelagic zone (ENVO:00000213) & marine oxygen minimum zone (ENVO:01000065); material: "saline water (ENVO:00002010), including plankton...
CCTTATTGCTGCATAAAACAGGACCTGCTACTGTGCCGGCTGGACGAAATGTTACCTGCGGGACAGAAGGAAGAAAAAATGGATAGAGAGCAATTCTGGCAGCGGTTCCAGCAACATATGAACTATACCGACGCCGAGATGGAGATTTTCAAGGCGGATCCCGACAAGGTCAAGATGGTCACGGAGACCCGGGATTTCGTCAAGTGCAATATCATCGCGGAGGTGATCGAATCCCACGGTTGTCACGCCCAGCACCGCGTCGGTGACAGGATCGTCATGGACGGCAACGGGCAGATGATAACCAAGCAGTGTCCCGATAAGGTATGCCTGTTTGCTGCTTCAGCCCTGCACCCTTCCGTAAGCGCGATATACGAACGATTCGTCAGCCATTCGGACCCCAAGCACGAGCGATCCTCCGTGGTGCAGTGTTCCGATATCGGACTTGAGAACGGCGGATGGGGAAAAATACTGATGAAAGTATACGTTGAGGAACTGACCGAGTAGCGCCATTCCATGCATTGTCCGTCAAGCTCAATTCGTCCGTCGCTTTTTCTGCTGCCGCTCATCTGTCTCTGCACAGCCGTCGCCATGGCTGCCGATACCGGTCGAGCAGATTTTGTCACCGCATTTGAAGAAGGTGTGGTGATGCCGATCGTCGAGAACACGCCCGGTTCGGCGCTGGTCATCGTGCTGGGCGGCAGGGTTGCGCTGCAGAAGTCCTATGGCGTAAGGCAGCAGCACGCCGGTGAACCGATCACCACCAAGACCCTGTTTCGCATCGCGTCCATTTCCAAGACCTTTGCCTCAGCCGCGGCAGCAATCCTCGTTAGGGAAGAATCCATCAGTTGGCAAACACCGCTGGTGTCACAACTTGAAGACCTTCGCTTCAAGCGGTCTGACTATGGCAATCGCATCAACCTGCATCACCTCATGTCCCAGTCGACAGGACTGATGCCACACGCCTACACCAATCTCATCGAAGACAACATGTCCTACCAACGCATCATAAAACGTCTGCACAAGGTGGATTTCGTCTGTGCGCCGGGAGAGTGCTACGGCTATCAGAACGTCGTCTTCAGTCTGGTGGGAGACGTCATTCATGAATTGACCGACATGACCTACGCCAGCTACGTGACCAAGAAGATCTTCGAACCGCTTGCGATGGGGCGGGCGTCCTTTGGCCTGGATGCCTTCATCGATGATAACAATCACGCCGAGCCTCATCTGCGCGACCGGGGCGATTGGGTTCCGGTTCGCACCACGCCTCACTACTATCGCGTGCCGCCTGCCGCGGGAATGAACGCAAGCATTGATGACATGACGGAGTGGCTGCTCGCCCAGTTGGGACAGAAACCGGAGGTGCTACCGGCTAAGACGCTGGATGAGATGCACCGGGGAGCAGTGAAGACAACCGTGCGTCAGGCCCACTACCGCTATCGCCGACGGCTCGGGGATGTGTACTATGGACTTGGCTGGCGTGTGTTCAGTTATGACGGCCATGAGAATTTCGTGCACCATGGAGGCTACGTTAGGGGCATGCGCAGTGAAATGGTGTTCAATCGGGAGCTGCAGATGGGTCTCGTGTTCCTCACCAATTCTGAGCCGGCGCGAGTTAACGATCTGATATTTGACTTCCTCGATCTCTACCGGCTTCACCAGCGACCCAAGCAATTGGCCATCGCGAATCCGTCCAACGATGCCGTTCATTCATCTACGGACTGACGCAACCTGGGCCTGTCAATCAATATCGGAGCACAGCAATGAAGATCGGCACATTCGCAGCCTTCACGTCTCCCCACGCAACGCCGAAGATGATGCAAGACTTCGGCAGAGATGCGGAAAACCTGGGTCTCGATTCCATCTGGGTGGGCGAACACGTGCTGCTCTTCGATGAGATGGAGTTTCCCTATCCAGGTTCCCGTGATGGCAAGATTCCGGTTCCCGAGAACGGTGGCTTGTTGGATACAGTGGCTACCCTTGCCTATCTGGCCGGTAATACCAAGACGCTGCGATTGGGCACCGGAATCACGCTACTGCCGCAGCGCAATCCCATCTACACCGCCAAGGAATTCACCACGCTGGACTGGCTGTCGGACGGCCGCATCGACTTTGGCGTTGGCGTTGGCTGGTGCAAAGAGGAGGTCCTTGCCTGTGGCTACAGCTGGCATGACCGGGGCGCCCGTTGTGATGAATTCCTGGAACTGCTGCAGGCCCTCTGGACAGAGCCCCTGGCATCCTATCAAGGTGACCACTTCACACTGCAGCCAAGTCGTATGGATCCAAAGCCGTTGCAGAAACCCCATATCCCCATCATCGTCGGCGGCCACAGTGGCGCCGCCCTTCGGCGTGCCGCCCGGTTCGGCAACGGCTGGTACGGATTCGGCATCGATCCGCAGGCAACCCGAGCGGCGCTGGACAGGCTGGATCAGGCGCTTGCTGCCGAGGGCCGCACCCGTGAAGGTTTTGACGTCATCATGACCCCGCCATTTCGCGTGTCCGAAGAGATGGTGCGGCAGTACATCGATCTCGGAGTCGACAGACTCGTCGTGCAACTGGGCGGTCAACGACAGGAGTCTGTGTCGAAGCGCTTTGGCGAGCTGGAAAAACTGGTTGCGGTCGCTGCTTAGCTGAATCCCTGCGACGTTAGCGAAAGAGAGTGCCGAACCGAAAGTCAGGCCGTTTTCTGGGCTGGCGCATGGTCGCCGTTGCCTTCTGCGTGGATTTCGTTGCGGTCGGATTCTTCTTTTACTCCTACGGTGTATTCTTCAAAGCCATCGCGGCCGAGTTTGGCGATTCCCGTCTCGGCGTGTCTTTAGGACTCACGGCTACCGCCTTGGTTGGTGCGGTTGCCTCCCCAATCGTCGGTTTTGCACTCGATCGTTACTCCCTCAAGCACATCATTGCCCTCGGTTCGACCTCCATGGCATTGGGCTTTTTGGCCCTCAGCCAGGTGCGAACGCCGCTGCAATTCTACCTGGCAATCGGCCTCTTCATCGGCTTTGGTGCCAGCGCAATGGGTAGCCTGGCGACGGCCAAACTGGTTTCCAACTGGTTTATCAAACGCCGAGGAGCGGCCCTCGGTATCGCTGCCACCGGGATCTCGGTCTCCGGCGTGGTGATGCCTTACGTCAGCGCCGAAATCATCGAATCCTATGGATGGCGACAGGGATTTATGCTGTATGCCTTTTTCACCGGATTTGTGGTGATTCCCCTGGTATTGCGACTTGTCATCTCCACGCCTGAAGAGGTGGGGCTCGAACCCGACGGCGCACTCGTACAGGTAGCCCAATCTTCTCGTCCGGTAGTGCCCGCCAGATTCACAGGCACGCAGACCGTACTGCGCGAGTTCAACTTCTGGATCCTGGTGGCGGTAGTCGGACTATTGTTCTGTTGTCAAAGTGCCACCCTCACCCACATGGTGCCGCGCCTTACCGATGCCGGCTACAGCCTAAGAGTAGCCTCCCTGGCGATGTCCCTGTGCGCCGGATTCGGCGTCCTTGGCAAACTGTCATTCGGCTGGCTGGGAGATCGTTGGCCCGCCCGAAGGGCACTGTGGGCGACCATCGGTTGTCAGATCGTGGGGCAACTGGCCATGTTTCAGTATAACGACCCCCTTGTGTTCGCTGTTGGCGCAGCGTTCTTCGGCTACGGCATGGGCGGCGTAGTACCGTTGCAGAGCGCAGTCGTTGGCAGAGTATTCGGACGCATCCACTTCGGCAAGGCCCTCGGCATGATGCGACCGGCGATGTTCCCCGTGCAGATCATCGGCGTACCCCTTGCCGGCTGGGTGTATGACACCACTGGAACCTACGCACCGGCGTTCATGTTCTTCCTCGTGCTATATGCGATAGCCGCAGTGGTCGTATTCGGCTTCCGGGAAGTGCCTAGACCTTGACTACCGAATGGAGTTTGGCGATAGTCCACCGAAACCGGGGCTAGATGGGTGCGACATGGTCGATCAGGAATTGAGAGGGAACGAACTGCATATCACCGTTAATGACTTACGGCTACGTTACATTGACTGGGGCACCGAAGGAAAAACGCCGTTGATCTGCCTGCACGGTCATACCGGTCAGGCTCATATCTGGGATGACTTCGCTCGCGCCATGTGCGATGACTACCACGTGTTGGCATTGGACCAGCGGGGTCACGGAGGCAGCGACTGGGCCAAGGATGGATATGAGCGGGATAGATTTGTGGAAGATCTAGGCGCCTTCGTCGCACAACTTAACATCGATTCCTTCGTGCTCGCCGGCCTGTCGATGGGTGGCTGGAATTCACTGCTTTACACCGCTGCGAATCCTACTGGAGTAGCCCGCATCGTGATCGTCGATATCGGACCCGAAGCAAGTCAGGAATCCAAAGCAATGATGGGCAAGAGACCCCCGACCCCGATGGAATTCGATTCCATTAGCTCGGCAGTCGCCATCCTGCGCCAGGCGAATCCGTGGGTCACTGACGAGCGACTTCAGTTGGATGTGTCGGACCGGCTCAAACAACGCGAAGATGGCAAGTGGACCTGGAAAGCCGATCCGCAACTCTTTAACACCCCGCTTCGCGACATGACAGATCCGGATCTGCTGAATCGGTATTGGCAGGCGATCGAATCCATACCCTGTCCAATCCTCGAAGTGCGCGGCGCAGAAAGTCCGTTAGTCTCGGATGCGGTATTAAGTGAAATGGAGAGGCGCGGACAGCAGCTATCGTCGGTCGATGTCGCTGAAGCCGGACATGTGGTGACCGTCGATCAGCCGCAACGCTTCATCGAGGCTACCCGAGAATTTCTCAGGCAGAGCTAACCACCGTTCCCCGCCGTTCCCCTCTCGCTCAGTGAACCATCGATGCTGAAGGACGGTACTAACAGCAGACAGACTTAGCACATAATGACCTTAGCCAAGTAAGGAAATCAGTTATGTTCCCTGGCCAGTTTACGCTCTGCCTGAATGCGAAAGATCTTGCCGGCATGCGCCGCTTCTACGAGGCGCTGGGCATGAAGGCCCACATCGAACAACCCAACAGTGTTCTGCTCAACAATGGCGACGTTGACATTGCCCTGATGACCTTTCTAGATACACCTTGTCTGAATTTCCGCGGCGCAGACGTCTTTCAACTCCATGATCAGGCAGCGGCGGCGGGCCTCACTTTGGAGGGAGTACCGCAGCGCTACAAACGAGAGCAATACAATGCCGACGCGGACGGCATGAATTGGGTCGAGTTCGATCCGGATGGGAACAACGTGTTCTTCGATACGAATAAGAACGAGATGGGCAAGAAAGGCTACAACTTGGCGTTGCAGAGAGTGCTTGACGCGACAGCAAAGCGACTCATCAATGTCGGCGCATCTGAGTCATGCCAGGATGCGTTTCGTAGCCGAGTTCTTGAGGTCTTCATGCCGCCTGAATGCAGGGCCCAGACGGACCTCGGCCTCGACACCACACCCCTGACAGAGCCGGGCGAGTATGCAGGTAACTTTACGCTCTGCCTGCACACTGCAGACAATAGCGCAGCCCGCAGATTCTATGAGGCCATTGGTCTGCAAGTGACCGGCAACAATGACGAGAAGTGGGTGCATATGGGCAATGGTGACTGCGAAGTGGATCTCATGACCTTCCTTGATGAGAACTGGCTCAATTTCAGAGGCGGGGATGTGTTCAGGATCTTCGAGCAGATGACCGCCACCGGCCTCGAACTGCAAGGCGAGCCGACGCGCTATACGAGCGAGGAGATGGGTGGTTCTGGTCCCGGTGCGCACTGGAATACGAGAGATCCGGACGGCAACGTAGTCTATTTCGACACGACCGACCCGGAGTTGATCGTGTCCGGTGACCCCACGGCCTCTGAATACGTTCTTAAGCGTACGCGCCGCCAGCTTCAGAATATAGGGGCCGATGAAAACTGTTTGGCTGCCTTTCAGACCGAAGTGTTAGACAGATTCACTGCGTTTGATGCTGCATAGCGGCGGCACGTTACATACCGTGCTAGTAGATCCCATTGTCAAGCCCGGCGGCCACGGTCAGGCCGAGCTCTTGCCAGTTGGCAACAAAGGACTCTTTGAATTCACCCAGGCACACCAGCGGATCCTGAACGGCTCGCCACTTGAGCCCGGTGATTATCTTGTCCATGCTGGCAAGCGCCCCGGTGGCGTCCGATCTGCCACGAATGGCTATTGCATATGGCAATCCTTCGCTCTTCGAAAGGCAGGTCTCGTAGGTACGATCGAAGAAATCTTTCATGGCACCGCTCATGTAACCGAAGTTAGCGGTCGTCCCCAAGATGACTGCATCAGCCCAGAAGACGTCATCTGCAGTTGCCTGTAACGGTTCGGTGACGCGCAGAGTAACATCTGCGATGTCGACATGGGATGCGCCTTCTATCAGTGCATCCCTTAATCGTCTGGTGTTCTGCGATGGGGAATGAATATTGATCAGCAGATTTGCCATGATGGCTTAGAATGGGCGCGGCAGAGACAGTTCCCCTCGATCATACTGTTTCCACGCGCCGCCGAAGTCGTAACCGTGCACCACTCGAATCGCGTCTAGCTGACAGATCGCTTCACAGCAGGCACACGCCATGCAGTTATCCTGCCCCGCCCGCTTGCGGACTTTCTGATCCTCTCCTTTACCGGTAATTTCCAGGATTCCAGCGGCGCAGATCACCGAACAGAGAATGCAGCCATCACACAACTCCGCATCGATCTCCACATGGCCGGGACCGAACTCAGTGCGCTCCGTTTTCGGGGCGAGATCCAACTCGCCAAAGTCTTGCGTTGACATGATCACTCCCCCTCAATACATGAACCGCTGCTCACCGCCCTCGAACCAGGTGGTCTTGTGCGTTTCGCGGTGAACGAAATTGCTCTGGGCGTTGCCGACCTCGTAGCCGATGGTGATCGCCTCGATCAGCCGGTACGGTTCTTCGACCCCCAAACGTTGCGGCCAGTCTCCCGCATTGAGGGACTCCGCAAAGCCCACCCAGCAGGTACCCAATCCCAGACTGCAGGCGGCCATGATGATGTTGGTGCCGACGATGCCGAGGTCGATCTCCGGATGGCCGATCCCGCGGCTATCCATCAGCGGAAAGATCAGCGTTGGCGCGCCATGAAAGACCCTGATCCCCTCTCCCTCAGGCGCCTCGGTCAGCAGTTTCCTCGGCACGGGATGCATGCCGGGAACGTCTGTCCCTTTCGGTATAGAGGCCATGCCCTTGAGCTGATCCTGTACGAACTGCTCCATCTCCTCGATCATATCCCGGTCACGCACCACCACGAACTTCCACGGCTGGCAGTTGCCCTGGGACGGGGCAAAGCGACCCACCTCCAGGATGCGTTTGATGTAGTGCTCCGGCACCTGTTTGCGTTTGTACTTACGCACGCTACGCCGCTTCAGAAACGTCTCTTCGATGACGTTCCAGGGGCTGCCCTCGGGGATTACCGCCGGGGTTTTCTTGCGAAAGGACTTGGGATCGAGTTTCTTGCGGCCCTCTTTGCCGGCGACGGCCGTCGTTGCGTCGGTCATGGTCTGTTCCTCTGACTGGGGCGGGTGCGGCAAGCTTGCTTTTCTTCGACCCTAACAGATCCCAGACCGGGGGTACACCGTAGACGCGAGCGACACGCCGTCAGGCACGGGCCTCTAGATCTTCTTGATGCGAATGCCGCCGCCGGACGTATTCAGATGCAACCTGGCACCGCCGCCATTGATGGCGCCGAAGGCCCTGTGCTTGCTGACTCTGCCGTCGATTGCGAATTCACTTCTCACCCGACCGCCACTCGAGTGCGCATCCACGTCGACCCCTGATCCATCGACCAGATAGACCGTCAGTGAACCACCCGAGGTCTCCAATTCGCTGGCCTTACTGAACGGCCCACCGAAGCTGGCGGTAATACTGCCGCCGGATGTAGTCGCTTTGACGGCACCCGTGACCTCCTGCACGCGTATGCTGCCCCCGGACGTATCCAGATCCACATCACCTACCACATCTGCAACTCTGAATCCGCCACCGGAGGTGCTCATGTCGAGATCACCCTCGATGTTATCCGCCGACACCGATCCACCGGAGGTGTGAGCGTCGATATTTCCGACAATATCGTCAAACCGCAAACTGCCACCCGAGGTCCTTGCCTTTACCTTGCCGGCTACGTTTTCGACCGTGATCGAGCCGCCACTGGTTCGCACATCTATGTCGAACTCCTGCGGCACACGAATGGTAAACCTGACCCGCGTGCGCCCCCACATTCGATGCCTTCCCTTGCGCTCTCCGAGGATCACGACACCTTCAGAATCGCTGCTGATGGCAACTTCAAAGTCATCCTCGTTCAACCCCGCAATCTCCACATCCACGTTCACCGTAGATTCGGCGTGGCCCATGACTTCGACTGCGCCGACTTCCGAGCGCAGTTGCAGCCTTTGTCCAGCCTCTACATCGATCGTTTCAGTCACCAATCGGGCTGACGCCAGCCCGGGCTGCAACATCATCAGCAGGGCAAACGCAGGGATTGCCGTGCCCTTTCGCGTCTGAATTGGTCGTCTACATGACATCGTTCGGCTCCTATAGCTGCACAGATTTAGTAACAGACGCGGCAAACGCCAAAAAGGTTTGTATCGGCATCATTCTGTTTGCCGATGGCGGTCGGATCCCATCTCATCGCATCTGCTGTCATGCCCGAGGGACGGCACCCAGATCACGTCATCCGGTGGGTCGCCACACGCCTCTACGCCATCCGGATAGAGGCTTGCCACCCAGGCACACATATATGCGTCCAGCCGATCGTGCCGAGGACCGTAGACAGAATCACCAAGCTGCCGGTTCAATTCTTCCGCGCCCCATCCGGTATCCGATGCCAGCGTGGATACTTGCTGCTGATATCCCTGCGCCTTGGATTTGTGGATGGCTGCCGCTCCCAAAACAGAGGCAATAGCCTGCGGGAACACTTCCAGACACTGGTAGTGCTTGGAAAGTACGTCGAACAGTGCAAACCCAACCAGCATCCAGAGCTGATGTGAATGGGGCAATCGATTGAGTGCGCCCCCACGCTCCAGGTGGTGCTTCACCTTGACGCGAATCTCTTCGAACTGCTGCCTCGAAGGTGTGGCAAAACAGTGGATGCCCATGCCGCCCATCGCCTGCTCGCAGGCACGACGCCGGCCAACCCGATAGCTTCTGGATGCATCGATGGCAACCACCGATACGCTCACGTCTGCCGCCTCTTCTACCGCGCGCAGGTACTCGAGCGTCTGGTGCGCAAAGGCCTGCACCTGCTTGTTATCGATGGTTGCGGCGTTGCCTCGTCCAACAGGCGGCAGTGGGAATTCCGGTGCGGCCAGTGGAATCGGTTGTAATCGATCAACTCCTGACCTGCACACACAGACTGGGAGCTTCTTATTCTTCGCAAAAGCGACGTCAATTCCGACGTAAACCACTTCTGTCAATTTGCTCAACCCACCAGGTACGAAGTCAGCCTTTGTTAGGCGTTCGCCAGAGCCTGTTCAAGATCCTCGATGATATCGTCTATGTGTTCTATACCCATGCAGAGGCGAATCATACCTGGCGTCACCCCGGCCCTGGCTTGCTCGTCCTCATTCAGTTGGCGGTGTGTCGTGGAAGCAGGATGACAAGAAAGGGACTTGGCATCACCGATATTCACCAGGCGCTTGAATAGCTGCAGGCTGTCGTAGAACTTCACTGCCCGTTCGAATCCCCCGTTTATTTCGAAGGTGAGCAGGGATGCCGGTTTCCCGCCGCAGTACTTCTGTGCCAACTCATGGTATGGATCGTCGGGCAGACCGCCATAGCTTACGGATTCCACCTTCGCATGTTGCTGCAGGTACTTTGCCACTGCCACCGCATTGTCGCAGTGACGTTCCATGCGCAGGGACAGTGTCTCAATGCCCTGCAGAATCAGAAAGGCGTTGAACGGCGACAGTGCAGAGCCGGTATTGCGTAGCGGTACCGTCCTGACTCTGCCGATATACGCAGCAGGACCAAGGGCCTCGGTATAGACGACGCCGTGGTACGAGGGTTCCGGTGTAGTCAACATGGGGTATTTGTCGGCATGATCGGCCCATGGGAAATTGCCCGCGTCAACCAGCACGCCGCCGAGGGAATTGCCGTGCCCCCCCATATACTTGGTGAGCGAATGAGCTATGATATCCGCGCCATAATCGATGGGTTTGATCAGGATCGGCGTTGCCACGGTATTGTCGACGATCAGAGGAACGCCGTTCTTGTGCGCTACCGTTGCCAACTCTTCCACATCCACGATATTTCCGGCGGGGTTGCCGATGGTCTCACAGAATACGGCGCGCGTATCCCCGTCGATCTCCTTCTGAATATCCTCACCGCTGTCCCCGGCGGCAAATCGTACATCTATCCCCTGCTTCGGCAACATATGCTTGAACAACGTATACGTGCCGCCATAGAGCTGCGGCGTTGTAACAATGTTGGTTCCCGCTTCAGCGATGTTGATGATGGAGTACGTAACCGCAGCACTGCCGGAACTCAAGGCGAGAGCGCCAACCCCACCCTCCAAATCCGCGCATCGTTTTTCGAGCACGTCGTTGGTGGGATTCATGATTCTGGTGTAGATATTACCCGGCACCGCCAGGTTAAACAGATCGGCGCCATGCTGAGCGTCGTCGAACTCATATGACACCGTCTGGTAGATGGGTGTGGCGACGGCATGGGTGGTTGGATCAGTGGTATAGCCGGAGTGAATTAGTTTGGTTTCGTCATGCATGGGAGTTTCTCTTTATTGCCGTGGAAGGTATTTGCTGCGAGCGAGTATAACTGCTGATCCATTCAATGTCGCAGAAACCTGCAACCAATCGTCGACTGCATTGCGCCACCGAAGAAAGTGTGGTCTATTGTGCTGGGCTTCGCCTGCGCACATTCACAAGGACCAGAAGTGAGTTCAAGTGCCATACCCAGATTCATCGATAGCGTTTAGTTGAGACGTGGTGGATCCGTTACTCGGTAGCGCCAGACAGGCTGACTCAGTAGTCGTACTCGACTTTGAAACTACCGGGCTCTCCCCTGCCCTCGGTGATCGGACCATCGAGATCGGTGCAGTCCGGCTGGAAAACGGACAGGTAAAGGACAAGTTCCAAAGCCTGATGAATCCAGGCGTACCGATCAGCTCATTCATCGAGTCGTTCACGGGCATTACCAACGAGATGCTGGATGACGCCCCTTCCTGCCAGGATGCGATGATTGGTTTGCTGAGCTTCCTGGGCGACACTGACGTGGTCGCACACAATGCTTCATTCGACCGGCGTTTTCTGGAATCAGAAATGAGCCTCATCCAACGACAGTACCATGGGGCGTTTATCTGTTCGATGCTGGCGGCAAGGCGTGTCTATCAGGATCTACCCAACCACAGACTGGGAACGCTAGTTGAGTACAGGAACATTAGCAACGACGGGGTATTCCACCGGGCCTTGGCCGATGCGGAGATGACTGCTCAACTATGGTTGGGGATGCTTGCGGCGATAGAAGACGAGTATGGGTTCGACGGAATCAGTGTTGAGCTAATGCAGAAACTGACGCGGACACCGAAGAAAAAGGTTGGGAAGTTCCTTGAAAAGCAGCGTGAGATACGAACGTGACGAGTTCAACACAGCTACCTTGAACAGACCATAACGACCAACCGCACCGTCTTTCTGGTCTGGCAGTCCTGCGTCTGATTCCGACTTGCAGGTCACCATGTCATGCTGCACGAGGGGAAATACCGCGTCTCTGTCGACGATGACCAACAGCTTACTTTCGTGAATCTGCTAAACGAGAGGATCGAGGTGGCACTCTTTCCCCAGTTCCCCGATCAGGAGTGCGATGCACTGATTCCACTCGTAATCGAGCGTAATAACCAAGAAGTGGGACTCACGATCGATGAGAAGACTTGTGGTACCAAATGCCGAAACTATTGCAGATTCAACGCTTTCTGCCCCGGCTGCCAATTTGTCAGTTCCAGTTGAGCCTTTCCCAGACCAAGCGAACGAACCCACCTAGCCGCAGAATCCAGGGTTGCCCAGGTTTTGATCGACCCAGCAAGCGTGGTAGCCGTCGTCGAACCCGTGTTCGTGACGACGTCGACGTGAAACGCAGCGCCATCGGCAACGATCTTCACCTTCTTCACTGCACCTTCCTCAACAAGGATCTGAATCACGTTCTTATTCATTGTCATCCCCAGTGAACTGTAAGCCCCGCTGCTTGGGTATTGAGATCCCCACTCGCTCGCAGTGTTGTCGGATCAGCATTTCCACCATATTGGCGATGCTTCGATGTTCGCGCTCGGCCGCCTCACGAATCGCCGCTTTGATGAACGGATCAACCCGAAGGTTCATGGTCGTTGTTTTCTTGGGCGCCATCTAGTCTGGACAAGAAGTCTATACAATGTAACGCGTTTATAACGCAAATGTACGAACATGTAAACAGAAAGCGACGAGAGCCTCGCAATCATATCGCTGACGTCTGATGTAGAGTAAGGTAAAAAGACGGAATGACTTTCCACCATTGAGGATCGACATGTCACTCAATATCAAGAGCAAAAAGGCAGACGCCTTGTCTAAGAAGTGGCCAAGTTGACTGGCGAGAGCAAGACCCAGGCGGTAGGCGACGACTTTAGCAATACTGACGTCGCATCAGTACTGAATTGAGGTCGAGAAGCCGCGCAGAGACACGTGTACGAGAACGTAGGGCCATATGGGTACCGCTATATTTCCGATCTTCACCAGAACAGGACATGAAACATGACACTGCCAACCCCACTCAAGTTAATGGGCGCGCCCGGATCGCCCTACACTCGCAAGATGTTGTCGCTGCTCAGATTCAGACACATTCCCTATGAACTGTTGATCGGCGATCAATCCACACGACAGGGGCTGCCAAAGCCGAAGGTAAGCCTGCTGCCTACCTTCTACCTGCCGAATGACAAGGGTGAGACCGAAGCGGTGGTGGATTCCACCCCGCTGATACGACGCTTCGAGAAAGAGTTCAGTGAAAGATCGGTCATTCCGGAAGACCCGGTGATGACGTTTCTGAATTATCTATTGGAAGACTATGGCGATGAGTGGCTCACCAAGGCGATGTTCCACTACCGCTGGTATTACGATGACGATATCGACAAGGCGGGCAAGATCCTGCCGCGATGGCGCAATCTGTCGACACCGGATGAAAACCTGATCTCCATGAGCAAGATGGTTTCCGAGCGTCAGATCGCGCGCCTTTATGTGGTGGGCTCCAACGACATTACTGCGCCGGTGATCGAGGACAGCTACCATCGCTTCCTTGCCATCTTCGATGCAGTGATTCAGAAACAACCGTTCCTGATGGGCCAACGACCGGGATCCGCGGACTTCGCCTTCTATGCGCAGCTTACCCAGCTTGCCAGATTCGACCCAACGCCTGCGCAGATCTGTCTCGACGAGTCGCCCAGAGTCTACGCCTGGACCGATGTGGTCGATGACTTGTCGGGCAACCCCGCCAGTACAGACGGCTGGCTTTCAAGGGATGACGCCAAGAGCGTGTTGGGTGACCTCCTTGCCGAGGTGGGGCGGGTCTATGTACCGGCAATGATCGCCAACGCCGAGGCGTTGATGGCGGGGCGCAATCAGATGGAAACCACCATCGACGGCAAGCCCTGGACCCAACCGGCGTTTCCCTATCAGGGCAAATGCCTGCAGTGGGTTCGGCAGGAGTATGCGGGCCTCGCGGATGAAGAGCGCGGGGCTGTGGATGAGATCCTTGCAGGAACCGGCTGCGAGGAGCTGTTCAGGGCATAGGTAGCCCACCGTGAGTCAACAGGCCCCCGGCGAGCTAAACAGAGAAATCTGCAGTCAGTGAATCAGTTCTTTCAGTTTCCGCTTGTCGGCATCGCTGGTCGTATGATTGATTCTGCTGACTATCCCGGCCAGGACTCGAATCGACTCTGCAGATGAAACGTCCTCACTCAGTTTGCTGAGCGTGCGTTTGTCGGCCGAAGTAGCCTGGTGCTTGATATTCATTATGGCATTGGCAATTGCCTTTTCGGCTTCTTCAGTGCCGTCAGCCGTGGCGATTTGCTCAAGCTTTATCTTGTCATCATCGGACGGATAGTGATTCAGGTTCATGACGATCGTGGCCATGGTAGTCATCGCCTGGTGATCAGCAGATACATATCCGTTATATGAAGACGCACAGAATATAATCAGGGACGCTGCTATTGTCTTGGTGCTCACCGAAGTTCTCCTATGGGAAGTAGCCTTTGTTTCGGAAGCTTTTGCCTCTGCTCCACTAGGATATGACCGGCGACTTTCCTCCAGTAATCTCACACGATTTGCGTGGACATGACAAGAGAGATCAGGGTATGTGCAGAGAGATCAGCGTTTGATCAGAAAGATCTGGGCATGTTCAACACGTGCTCGCCGATATAGCTCAATATCAGGTTGGTCGAGATGGGTGCGATCTGGTAGAGACGCGTTTCCCTGAATTTTCGCTCGATGTGATACTCCTTGGCGAACGCGAAACCACCGTGGGTCTGCATGCAGACATCCCCCGCATGCCAGGAAGCTTCCGATGCCAGCATCTTGGCCATATTTGCCTCGGCGCCGCAGGGCTCGTCCGCGTCGAACATGCCGGCTGCCTTCTCAACCATCAGCGATGCCGCTTCAACTTCCGCATAGCAGCGCGCGATGGGGAACTGGATGCCCTGATTCTGACCGATGGGCCGGTCAAAGACGACGCGTTCGGTGGCGTAGCTGCTGGCCTTGTCGATGAAATACTTGCCGTCGCCGACACATTCCGCGGCGATCAGAATTCTCTCCGCATTCATGCCGTCGAGGATGACCCGGAATCCCCTGCCCTCTTCGCCCAGCAGATTGTCCGCGGGGACACGCAGGTTATCAAAGAACAGTTCGCACGAATGATGATTGATCATGGCTTCGATCGGTCGAATGGTAAGGCCGTTCGCAACAGCTTCCTTGACGTCTATGAGAAACGCGCTGAGTCCCTCGGTCTTTTTTGCCACCTCCTCCTTCGGTGTGGTCCTGGCTAACAATACCATTAAGTCTGTATGCTCGATGCGGCTGATCCACACCTTCTGGCCGTTGATGATATAGCTGTCTCCATCACGCTCGGCAAACGTCTTGAGGCTGGTTGTGTCCGTTCCGGTGGTGGGTTCCGTTACGCCGAAGCTCTGCAGACGCAGCTCGCCAGCGGCGATCTTCGGCAGGTAGGCCTTTTTCTGCTCCTCATTTCCATGGCGGAGAACCGAGCCCATCACATACATCTGCGCGTGGCAGGCTCCGGCATGGGCGCCGGATCGACACACTTCCTCCATCACAGCCGATGCCTCGATAACGCCGAGACCTGCGCCGCCGTACTCCTCGGGGATAAGCACGGTCAGGAATCCTGAGGTCGTTAGCTCCGCAACGAATTCAGTGGGGTAACCACAGCTGCGATCCAACTCCAGCCAGTAATCTTCACCATATTTCTGACACAGTTGTCTCACCGAACTCCTGATTTCAAGGATCTCTTTGCTTTCTGACATGGTGGGCTCCCAACTGACTGAGTAACGGGGATGATACAGAAAAAATGGGCGGCTAAACCGGGTACTGGAAAAAAAACCCCAGGGAGTTTAGATTATCAGCACTTTTCTCCACCAACGGGAAGCAAACCGTGGCACAAACTCACAGCTGGATAGCGGACCCGCTCATCGCGGAAGGTCTAAACCCAACGATTGCAGCGCTGATTGCCCAAACCCTGATCATCATCGCGATTCTGCTGCTGAGCTATGTCGCCAATTTCGTGGCAAAGCGGATTATCCTGACCGGGATCGCCAGAGTGATCGCCACAACCGAGACTCGATGGGATGACATATTACTGGAGGAGCAAGTGTTCGACCGGCTCTCCCACTTGGCTCCAGCGCTCGTGATCTACGCCTGTACCGGGATTGCCTTTCCCGAACAGGCTGACCTGCAAGATGTGTTGGCGCGGATCGCCATCGCCTACATGATCCTGGTGGCTGCAGTTGTGGTGGACGCCTTGCTGAACGGGTTGCTGGAGATCTACCGAACCCTGGAGATATCGAAGACCAGAACGATCAAGAGCTACGTCGATGTAGCCAAGCTTGTCGTCTACCTGATCACGGCAATATTGGTCCTGGCAGCCCTGCTGGATCGGTCTCCCTGGGCTTTCCTAAGCGGTTTGGGCGCCCTGACAGCCGTGATAATGCTGGTATTCAAGGATACCATCATGGGTTTTGTGGCCAGTGTGCAGTTGATCGGTCACAATTTGGTCAAGCGGGGTGACTGGATCGAGATGCCCAGCTATGGCGCCGACGGCGATGTGGTCGAAATAGGCCTCAACACCGTTAAGGTTCAGAACTTTGACAAGACCATGTCCACCATCCCCACCTATGCCCTGATCTCGGGTACCTTCAAGAACTGGCGCAGTATGTTTGATTCGAAGGGACGCCGCATCAAGCGTGCAATCATGATCGACATGCACAGCATAAAAGTCTGCTCCGAGGAGTTACTGGACAGATTCGAACGGGTGCGTCTGATCGCCGGCCTGGTAAAGGAGAAACGGGCAGAACTGGAAACACACAACGCGGAACTGGACATCGACCCGGATATAAGGATCAATTCCAGGGGGCTGACTAACGTCGGTCTCTTTCGCGAGTACATCAAGGCTTATCTCAACGAGAAGGAGTACGTCATTAAGGATTCCGATAAGACCTTTCTGGTCCGCCAGCTCCCTCCGGGAGAGCACGGCCTGCCGATGGAGATCTACGTATTCCTCGATGATACGGATTGGGTGGGCTACGAGGAAAAAATGGCCGACATCTTTGATCACTTGCTGTCGGTGATTCACGAGTTCGAATTGAGTGTCTTCCAGATACCCACCGGTGCGGATTTCCGCTCTCTTCTCTCACAGAATGGCGAACCTGGGACCATTTGATTTCATCGGTGCGTGATGGGATCATGTTTCCCAGTCTATTTCCAAGTCTGGGGAGTGAACAACATGGCTGACGAATCGCAGATCCTCACTGAAGAAATCATGTCTTACATTGGCAGGGAAGGTCCAATACATAAAGGAGTCGTTAGCGGGAGCGAGGCAGAACGATACGCGACGGCTGTTGCCTTGGAAGAACCCCATCCACTGTATGTTGACGCCGATGCAGCGAACAGCTCGCCTTTCAAAGGCAAGATCGCGCCATTTCATTTCTACAGCATCCCTTTCAGCAGAATGCCGCACCATACTCAACTGGGCGAAGATGGATTGGGTAGACCCAGAAAGGGAACCGGTGGCAGTGAATCCACGAGTTTGAATCCCCCCATTCCATTACCGCGAACGATGGCGGGAGGCGCTGAAGTCGAATACTTGCGCCCCATCAGAGCCGGTGAGGAACTTACCAGCCAGACCCGGTTGGCGGATATCGTCGAGAAGCAAGGCAGGCAGGGACCGCTCGTGTTTACTACTACCGAAACGCTGTACCGCGATCCCGAGGGCGAAACGGTCGTCATCGTGCGTACAAAGAGAATCAGGAGATAGGAGAATCCAATGCCGGTCTATTGGGAAGATCTGAACGTGGGTGACGAGATCCCAGTTCTCACCGCGGATATCAGCGCCACGCAACTGTTTTTGATTTCAGCGGTAACGGACAATCCCCACAGGATTCACTACGACAAGGATTGGGCCCTGCACGAAGGCTATCCGGAACGTGTGATTCACGGACCGTTGCAGGGCGAGATGCTGGCGCAGACGCTGCAGGGCTGGGTAGGTACAACGGGTTGGCTGAGGCGCCTCGAGTATTCGAACCGCGCCTATGCTGTCTTGGGTGAGCGGTTGTCCTGCAAGGGGAAGATTACATCGCTAACGAAAGACGACGGCAATCACATCGCGGAATTGGACTGCTGGGTTGAGAAAGATGATGGGACTGTGACTGCGCCGGGATCGGCTACCGTCGTGCTGCCTACACGTGAAAAAGCGATTGCAGTTGGTTAGGAAGTAGTCAGGTAACAGTAACGAAGTAAGAAACAGTCGCGGCCACGGCAGCGGTAACCAACACGATTATGACGTACCTGAGAACCGGGACATCTTCACTGAACATTCCTTGCACAAACTCGTCGATCGTGGCTGTACGGTCCGCTGCTTTGAATTGAAGGGCTTTTCTAAGCGCATTCCACTAGCGTCGTTTCAAGAATGGAATCGGTTCTGGTTGCATGCCCCTGGCCAGGGCTTTATCCGCCGGCGCGCGGTTGTATGGATGCTTTCCTGTGAAGAGCTCGTAGGCAACAAGTGCCACTGCATAGACATCATCGGATTTGGCGGGCACCTGTCCCGTGAGCATCTCATAGCTGGCAAAGGCCGGCGTCAGGGCTCCCAGTGTTACCGGATCGAAAACCGTCGTATCCGTGCCTTCTCTGTCTTGACCGGCATCGTCGTCAACAAGCGTCGATGGGATTGCTCTGGCGATACCAAAGTCAAAGACCTTGGCAACCTTGTCTTCCGTGTAGAAGATGTTGCCTGGTTTGAAATCTGAGTGGACGATGTTGAGCGCATGGGCGGCCTTCAGCCCCTCACAGATTCCGCGGATGATATTCCAGGCATCTTCACGGGAAACGCCCTCAGGATGCTCTTTCAGAAAGTCTGAAAGCGGCATACCACTTACCAACTCCATGGCTACGAAGACCGTGTCACCTTCCGCGTCAAAGTCATACATCCCCATGATGTGTTCGCTGCGCATATGGCGGGTCTTGGACATCTCTCGTTGTAGGGAGATAATCGAATCTTTGTGCTGGGCAAAATCTTTTTTCAGAAGTTTGATGGCAACATATGGATTGTGCTCGTGTGCTTCCT